>Ga0187771_10001142_pt1 | contig 17527 bp, 14 predicted proteins | sample 0116_SJ02_MP15_1_FD_133139 | JGI IMG/M metagenome (GOLD analysis project Ga0187771, IMG submission 133139) | Tropical peat soil microbial communities from peatlands in Department of Meta, Colombia - 0116_SJ02_MP15_10_MG | ecosystem: Environmental > Terrestrial > Soil > Wetlands > Peat | place...
AAGATGCCTTGGTTCTATTAGATCTTCATCTCCCACCCAGTCAAATTTGATGCAAAACCGCCTCATTAACGAAGCAGCTCCGTTCGGCGCGAGATAAGCATGCTCCCCCTTTAGCCACTGGACCGTGCCGGTCGCCCCTGTAAAACGATACAAGGCATTGGAGCGTTTTGCCATCTCGATACATGCAGAGAGAGATCGGCGACTAAACAAAATTCCCACGCCCCCGTAATCGTTTTCTCCTTTTTTCACGGCTCAATATTTCTTAATATTTTAGATTTCGGTTCAAGCCAAGTAAAAACAATAAAAATCATTTTTTTCACTGTTTCCGGGATGGATATATGCTCCAAAAAAAAGAGATCCGCTGTACTGAAGACACCACCCTTATAGCTCCACACAATCATTCCCGACAGTTGTAGAATAAAAATTAGAATCCGAATAGCGAAGGGAATTTGAAAAAGAATGGCCAATACCATCGGGAGACAGAATAGCGCCATGATCAGTTCATATCCTTTGAACCTCTCTTTGATCAGAATGGCCGTCAAATAAGAATATGCAAGAGAGTTAAAGACATAACTCATCAAGGTTGCCAGTGCCGCGCCCGAAATCCCTAAGGGAGGGACGAGAAGTAAATTTCCGACTGCAATAATTATCGTACCAATCAGACCGACTTTCATGCTCCAGTCAACCCGTTCATGTGAAATGATGATAGGGGAATTACAGGCACCGGTGAATTGAAACACAGCTGCCATACAAAAAAGAGAAAGGGATGGAATGGAATAACTGTAGGCAGTTCCAAAGAAAATGGGAATTAGCCAAGGGAAGACCAACAAAAATGCGATACAGCCCGTCGTCCAGAAAAATAGCATTTGCGTTACAGTACGCCTCGAATAACTTCGAAAGAGATCTTCCCGACCGAGGTTCCGATAGGAAATCATAATCGGATAGATGAGATTTATTGAAAGGAGGGGTAACATAATGACAAATGAAAAAATGCGATAGGACAGGCTGTAATAGGCAACTTGATCAGACTGCCAAAAATGTTTGATGATAAAATAATGAAACTGGTCATAGATAAAGGTAAATATCGCTGCCCCGTAGAGAAACCCCGAGAAACGTAAGATCCTTTTCAGCTCAAGAAAGGACCATTTCAGGGGTAGGATATATTTTCGTAAAAAAAGGAAATAGAAGAAGAAAGTGACGGCGGATAGGGTGGCCGAAATGAGAAGGTAATTAGTCACGGGGATGGTTCCCGCCGTCATCCAGATGTAGACTACAAAAATGAGCATGAGGGATGGTTCCACCACATCGAGAAAACAGAGAACAGGAATAGAGGCAGTGATATAAAATACCTGAATCAGAGTCTTATTGAGCATGATGAAGAGGGCGTTCAGGATGAGCAACCAAAGCCATTCAGCAGGGAGACCAATATAAGTCATCACCGTCTCCCTCAACAAAATGCATGCTATCGTCGAAATAACGAACAAGAGAGTGATGACGGAAAGGGTTGAACCAAAGGTCTTCTCCACTTGTCTCCTCTGATCAAACTCCTCACGGCCGTATTGTAAAAAACCTGTAGAGGGCCATATCAAAAACAGGCCGGTGATACCATTCAATACAGCAGTGTAGATCGCAACTCGACTGACGCCCTCAACGCTCAGAATGCGATAGATAAATACGGTGGAGAAAAAATAGATTCCAGCTATAATAAAGGTACGGATAAAAAGTAGGATGTAATTAGAAAAAATAGATTTCTGGCCTACAACTCCTGAGGTGGTGGGTTTTTCAATCATTGCTAATTGGCCCTTGCCAAAATATTAATCATGCCCAAATATCGAAAAGGAACCAATCTATCCCAATATGTTCGTAAGGACCTATTTAGAATGAAATCATACAGGATGTTTCCCACCGTTACAAAAAAAGGAGTGTACAATTTTTCGGTCCATATTCGGTCAATGATAAAACCATGCTTTTCCAACTTTCCACACATCTCTGTCTGCGCGTAATATCTTTGGAGATAGGGTTCCCAAACCAAGGGTTCATTGGTGAGAAGGGTATGTAAATTCTCTTTATTCAAGACCTGGAGTAAAAAGTACCCTCCCCTCTTGAGCATCCTCCTTATATGGACTAAAGCGGCATCATCATCCTTTAGGTACGTCAGAACTTGCATACAGAGAATAAGATCAAATGTGTTATCAGGAAAGTAGGAAAGACATTCAGCTGATCCTACTAAAAGATTTGCGTTAGATATTCTGCTCCAGTAAGGGTGTGGCTGGAGATCTATCCCAATCACATAGAAACCCAATTGGCTCAGCATCGCAGAATGGCGTCCCCGTCCGCAGCCAATGTCAAAGGCGAGATGGTTTTTCTCTCTTTGCAACTCTCTGGGCAGATAGGTCCGAGCAAAATGCTCTGCCGTTCCCTTATCAGAGAGGTACCGTTCATAGTGAGCTTCGACCTGACGCTTTGTAATTGGCGCCAATGCCTTATAGATCAAAGCATCGAACACCGATTGGACTAACTTTGTCATTCGGATCCCAATGACCGCCCCTGGGAGATAGCCATATACCGAATGTCCCATGTATTTTAATTTAATCTTGAGAGCATTTTTTTTCCCAATCCGATAACTGAATAAAATTAATGTATGGTGATCTAATTTAAATTGGGGTAATTGATTCAAAGTAACCACGCGAAACTCATTCGCCGAGGAGGCGAGAAAATCACGAAGGGGCTTCAGGTCATCCTCTTTGTCTTCGGGGGAAGTGACATAGACCACTTTTCTACAACGATTAATGACCTTATTCCAAATCGCTCCTTCCTTGAACTCTCCTCCAGTAGCTAGAGACGTTGATTGATTATCCATTTGTTTGAGAATGATATATCCTTCGTGTGTGGTATTTAATTCTACATGGCCCCTTAAGCAGACGTATTTCTCCTCTAATCTTTCTAAAAATTGCCCACACCTTGGGCATTGAAGTGGAATTTCCGCCTTAATCTTGATCTCTCCTTCTATCATTTTTTCTGGCATAAAATGAATTGTCTTATTCCCAACCATTTAATGATGGGTACATTGGAAGCTAACAAGGTGTCCATAAACGTTAAATATTTTGAGAAGATATTGCCGGCTTGGAATAATCTTGTTCTTTCAGCAACCGAGAATAAACGCCACATCAGCCTTACGGGCGTGTGGTAGTACCAAAGCCTTGTCGCGTGGCGTTCTATTGAAAAACCAGCTTCTCCAACCCATTTTCTAAGAATAGTCGGCCTTAAACCAGGATGCCAACTTAACGCTTCCCTCCAATAGTTATGGCTATTAACGGCCTTATACCAGCTTACCGGTCTAATTGCCATGAGCGGCAAATTACAGGGATAGAGATAGACAGAAGCACAAGGTGTTGAGAGGGATAGATAGGCACCTTTTCTCATGACTCTGCATATCTCTCTTAAATAGCTTTTGGGATTATCCAAATGCTCCAAAACTTCGCTACTGATCACCACATCAAATGAGGCATCTTCAAAAGGAATATTTTCGATGCCGTGCTTAACTAGCACCAGAGGGAATCTCCCTTTGAAATTGCGCCTTGCAATCATTAAGGATTCCAAGCTCAAATCTAACCCAAAAAATGCTTTTATTCCTGCTTCTGGAAATGAATCAAGGTAGGGAAGTTGACCGCATCCTAAATCGAGGAGGGTCGAGTCTGAAAGATACGGCGAAACAACCTCTGCGTGGAAATTCGGGAAATTAACGCTATGCAACCTGGCCGCATACTCAACATCACTCCTTATATAAGACCCGTAATACTTCCGTTCATTCTTTAGTTCAAACAAATCCAAAAGATGATGACCTATTCTCAGGTTGGTTTTCTCATCTTTCTCTTCCATGAGAACGATACCATCCCTCACTGGATAAGCCTGCATGCAATTCTTGCAAAGATATCTATCGGGCTCTTGAACAAGGCGGGACCCGCAACGCTTGCAACACAATATCAAACCCCTATTTCCCATTCTGCATCGTCCTATTTCAATATGAGGCGAGACACGATTACTTGCGACAGTTTAAACTCTGACAAAAATCCTCTATAATGTTTGCTTCTCTTTTGACCAACATTTGAGGATCATATTTCTCAATAAATTTCTTTCTGGCATTTTCGGCAATTTCCATTGCGAATTTCTCGTCTTTCAGCAAGGAGATGATCCCTCCGGCTAATCTCCTGACATCCCTATTCGGAATCAACAGCCCTGTAACGCCATCTTCAATAAATTCAGCATGCCAGTCCACATCAAAGGCGACGATCGGTCTTTGCATCGCCGATGCCTCAAAGATTACAAAGCCAGACATAGGGATACACACGACATCCGCCATACTATAATAATACGGCAATTCCTCATTGGACATAAATCCTTTGAAGACCACATTTTTCAAGAATCCCTTCCGATCGGCGTCCTCTTCCAATTTTTGTTTCAGAGGTCCGTCTCCAACAACATAGAATAGAGTTGCTGGAAATTTGGATATCACGGTTGGAATAGCGTCAAAGAAAATATCTACCTGTTTATCATATTCCAATCTACCGACATAGAGAATAATCTTGGCCTCTCCATCAATCCCTTCTCTTATTCTCGTTGAAGGACCATCATATTTTTTGTAATCGAAAATATCTCCATCGATACGGATGGGGTTGAAAACCAAATTATTCCCTCTGCCCCCGCCCAAGTTTTCGATCAGTTTACGAGTATATTCGTTGATACAAAATATCAAATCAGCATAACGATAGACCATCTCTTCTACGAAAAAGGTGACCCATCGGCTGCCAAAAAAATATTCACCGCGTAACTCTTGACTGAGTCGATGGTTCCCACCTGTCGACAAAATGATGGGAATTTTCAACGCGACCTTCAAGCAGAGTCCATAGAAGGCCGCCTCATCCGGTCCTCGACATCGGTAAAGCCCTATCTTTTCTTTTCGACAGAGATGAAATAGCTGGTGAACCTTTACCCACGGAAACTTTGAGACGAGAACAGGTACCAGCCATTCTTCTCTTGGGCCCACCTGAAGACTTCTGGAATCCGAGCAAACTGTGAAGACCTTATCAAACACCCGTAACGGATTAACAAGACCCCAAAAATGATTGGGGTTTCCTTTGCGAGCTAAATCATATAATTCCGAACCATAATTTAAGACCCTCTTGCAATCACGATCCTTCGCACACCCAAAATAGAACAGCCGGTATGCCACGGAAACAAGAAAAGCTAAGAATAAACCGGCAAAATATATTAAACCCTTGAGTGCCTGCACACCATACCTCTGCCGGGTTTTAATGGACTATTTCTTATGGCAATTCCTTGATGAAGCTTTGACAAGACCATTTTCTTGACGGCGCGAAACATTGAACGCGAAGAGAGCGGCATCTTGAATTTCTTTTAAATGTTCGAGTGTAAGAAAAATGGATATCCACATTCGTCTACCCCTCATTATCAAGAGGTCCACCGTAATTCCTATATTTCCTCATTTTATAACTCAGTGAGCGTCCATTATTAAAGTTACGTTTCCTGAGGGATCAATCTCAACGCGACCCACAGGTCGACAGGGAACACCAAAAGCAATGGTGTATGAGGGGATATCCTCGTTGACAAACGAGCAGGCACCGATCACGCAATGATCACCAATGGTAATCCCTTTGCTAACAACAGTCTGACCGCCAATATAACAACAATTGCCAATCTTCACCGGGGCGCGCTCATACGCTAACTTACCACCTGACAGGGCCCACTTCACCGTATCATGCGTATAGAGATGCACCCCTGTGCTGATGCTGCAATAATCCCCAATCTCCAAACCTCCAGAACCATCCAGAAGCGTATAGGGACCAATCCATGTGTTTTTACCGACTTTGACCTCTCCATATACATAACTATTATGATAGATGCTGGATCCCTCTCCAAAACCAAGGCTTTTCGCACGCTCCCAGCGATCAAATAGCAATTCCTCTAAAGGCAAGTCTCTCTTCCATCGTTCCCTCATCCCGCTGCGCAACTTATGGTAAAGCGCAACGAATGATTTGAACAAAGAATCCAGTTCGTTCACGCTGATTTACTCCTCATTCGATGATCACCATACGCTTCTGTTACGAAGGCTTTTGAAGGAAATAACGACACCACCATTCAAAATTCAACAATGACCAGATGAATAGCCTCCTATTCTCTTTCCCCTCCAAATGTGCATTGACCAGACGTTGAACTGCTCTCCGGTCTAAAAAATCATAAATTCGCGCATCCGAACTGTATAAAAGACGACGCACATAGTCGATGCTTTCTCCTTTAAACCATGAGGCATCGGGTGCAGAGAAACCTTGCTTCTCTGCCTTGGTGATTTCTTGGGGAACGTATCGGTTCATCACCCGTCTCAGCAACACTTTACCATCTTGTGTCTTCTGAAAATATCTGGCTGTTTTGGGCCCAGGCTCATTCTCATTGAGCCGAATGACTTCTTCGAGGGTCCTCAGCTTCATCTTGACCGGAAGCTGCATTGCAAAATCTACGACATCGTTATCCAAAAAGGGCACCCTCGTCTCCAAGCTATGGGCCATGCTGAGTTTATCTTCGACTACCAAAAGCCCATGGAGAAACGTCTTCGCTTCGAAATAAAAAGAATAATTAATATAATCCTCCGGCCGTATGAGGGACGACGCATGCTGCCGGAAAACATTTCGAAAGATATCCCTGGTCAAGACATGTTTCACCTTGTTCCAGACAGGAGCAAACATCTCATTAATGGCTTCATTTGGAATGAGCCGTTGCCAGTAATCGTAATATTTATTAATATATTGATCGAAGTCACTATTGATGACAGCCCTATAATATCGCCAGGGATATCCTCCAAAAAGTTCGTCGCCCCCTGCCCCAGATAGCACCACCTTGACGAATTTTGAGGCGAGCTGGGCTGTATAGTAATTTGGATAGCTCTGTCCTACCCTGGGCTCCTCAAGGTGCCAAGCGAGCTTTGGGAGAATTCTCTCCATATCCCCTGCCTTGAGGACCATTTCATAATGTTCCGTCCTAAAAAGATAGGACATCAACTCTGCTTTCTCTCGTTCGTCAAACCCCAATTCCAATCCGGAAGCGGAGTGGAGATCAAAACCACAGGTGAAGGTCCGGATGTATGGAAGTTGCGTGGCGGCGATGGCAGTGATCGAACCTGAATCCATCCCTCCGCTGAGATAAGAACCCACATCCACATCGCTGACCAATTGGCGATGGATCGCCTGTTGAAAAAGACGATCCAGTTCCTCTATATATTCCCCCTCACGATCTGGATGCTCAGGCTCCCGAAAATTAAAATCCCAGTATTGAATTGGGTGAAGATGGTCAACGGCCTTTCCCAGCGGGATTTGCGCCACGCATCCCGCAGGAAAAATCCGTATCCCTTTAAGGAGGGTCCGGTCCGTAAAGATATTCTGAAAAGTGAAGTATTCAAGAAGACCCTCTAAATCAATTTCACATCTCAGCGCGGGATGAGTGACGATGGCTTTCTGTTCCGAAGCAAAGACGAAGGCGGTCCCGATAAACGTATAATAAAGAGGCTTAATACCATAACGGTCCCTGGCAAGAAAAAGCTCCTGGCGAGTTCTATCCCAAATGGCAAAGGCAAACATCCCATTAAAGTGTTTGACACAATCCACTCCCCATTGGACGTAGGCACGGAGGACCACTTCTGTGTCCGTCCTCGACCTGAACGGGTGGCCAGTTTTTTCTAACTCAACCCGCAACTCCCGAAAATTATAAACCTCGCCATTGTAAGTGATGACATAGTTCCCATCCTCTGTGGACATAGGCTGATGGCCGGCAGGAGTAAGGTCGATAATGGCCAGACGGCGGTGGCCCAATCCGATAAAGCTATCGATATAGAAACCCTCACCATCCGGTCCACGATGGGCCATCGTATCGGTCATCTTGCGCAATATGACTTGGGATGTCGGCTCACCATTGAGATTAAAAATGCCTGCAATGCCGCACACGATTCACCCTTTAATCGCCCGGACGGTATAACCGCTCTCTTGTACATCGAAACGAATGATCGAAAGGCCAGCCTCATCGCACCACCGACGAACTTCTTCTTCCGTTTGGCGATGGGCATATTTCGGATGATACCAATCAAAATTGATATGGTGATTCTCTTCGAAATGAAAGGCTTCATTCCAGAACAATTTGGCAAAATGCCAATAGATCAACCGTTGGATATCATAGCGACCTGCTTTGATGCCGAGATAGGGAATATCTTCTGGAACCTCTACTTCCATTTTCAACTCGGCCAGCGACTTACCCAGTTTTGTCAGAGGTCTTAACATATTCCAGGCTTCATCAGGTTCTAATGAAGAAACAATCCCACGGATGTAATCGTCCGTGAATTCACGGATGGGTCCTTTCTTCCGATACACATAGAACATCATCTCCCCCCCGGTCCGAAGGAAAGGAACGAGTCCCTTCAATGCTCGCTCGGTAGAAGAAGTATGATGAAGAACACCTTCTGAAAAGATGGTATCGAACGTATTCTCAAGGAAAGGAAGCTGTAGGATATCTGCCTGAAGGAAGTGTGTATTTTTTATAAATCCAAGCCGCTCCCGGGCGATATCGATGGCATTTGAGATATCGACCCCTACCCATGCGTCCCCTTTCCAAAACGGGTTCATATATAAAGAAGCGCTCAATCCGCTGCCGCAGCCTGCATCAAGGATTCGGAGCCGCCCATCGAAAAAAGAACTCATGTCTCCCGGGTCCTTGAAACCATATCGTTGGAGGAGCCAATTCTGGAACGTCGTGCGAAACTGCGGCGAGTCGTATGTATCACATTGCCTCCACTTAAACCCAAAACTTCCTGCAGTTTGCTTTTGAGATTGATCTTCTGTGACGACAAATCGCGGAATTCTATTTATAATGGCATACGATTTTTTTGCGGGGCTATGGCTGTAAAGGAATCCTTCGAGAATTTCTCCTTCGGATCCATACTGATGGACTTCGACTTGGAACGGTCTTTTCGTGTACGGATCGATGAGAATGTCCAGCAACGATTTATCCATTTTCGAACTCTTTTCGAAGAGCTTGACAGACCATCTCTTGTTCAACCTCAGTCATCTGGACATAAAGCGGAAGGGTCAGACTCAGCCTGTCCGCGAGATATGCCTTAGGAAATTGGTCGGGTTTCAGTCCATATTTTTCAACATAATAGCCCTGGATCACTGGAGCGTGGGTCCCCTGCCGTGTAGCAATTCCTTTCTCTTCAAGCCGTCTCATCAAATCGTTTCGTTTTCGAGAAAGTTGTTCTACATTTCTTAATGCAGGTGGTTCGGGTTGGAAAAGGCATACATAGGCCTGATAACCATGAATATACCCATCGGGCACAGCTGGAATTTTTAGCCAATTCATATTTTCCAACATTTGATCATAGAGGCGGGCTCGCTTGGATTTTTCTTCAAGAATCCATTTACCGCGTTCCATCTGGGCACAGCCGAGCGCTCCTTGAATGTCTGTCATGCGGTAATTGTAACCCAGGTGGTTATATTCAGATAAAAGAAACCCAGATTTTGAATCGTTGCGGTCAAAATCGGTCCGAGAAGCACCGTGATCTCTCAACATACGACTTAATCGATCGACCTCCGATTTCGCCGTGGTGATCATCCCACCTTCCCCTGTGGTAATGGACTTCCTGGGGTGGAAACTAAAACACCCTATCTCCCCAAAAGTCCCCGCATGCTTTCCATGATAATAGGCCCCGAAACCGCAAGCAGCATCTTCCACCACCCAGAGTTGATGCTTTTTAGCAATCTCAAGGACGGGATTCAAATCAGCGCAGAGGCCAAAAAGATGGACGGGAATGATACCCACTGTCTTCGGAGTGATCCATCCTTCAATCTGCTCTGTATCGATATTGAAGTTGCCCAAGTCAATATCGCAAAAGATGGGTTTGGCGCCCATATATTCAACGACATTCGGTGTGGACACCCAGGTGAAAGCCGGGACGATGACTTCGTCACCAGCCTTCAAGCCCAGCACGGCTACGGCGATGTGAAGTGCGGTGGTACAGGAGGTGGTAGCGATGGAAAAGGTTGCACCGCTAAAAGATGAAAACATCTCCTCAAACTTCTTCACAAAGGAACCCTGGACAACCCAGCCACTCTCTAAAGGCAGTTGGACAGCCCGAAATTCTTCAGGACCAAAGAAAGGTTTTGTAATGGGGATCATATCCGGCCTTAAACCTTCGTTGACTTTTATTGACTGCCAACTCCAGCAGTACGACGTCGCTCTGCCACTTCCTCTTTATGACTTCTGCGCCAATCAATCAGTTTCTCTAAGCCTTCTTTCAAACCTATTCGGGCCTTAAACCCGATCTCTGCTTCAGCTTTTTTCGGACATCCGATTCGATTCTTGACGAAGGTCATCCCCCCGGGCTCATATCGGATCTTTTGACTCGAACCCGTAATCTCAAGTATCATCTCAGCCAGTTCCTTAATCGTTGTCCTAATTCCAGTTCCCACGTTATAGAAAACATCTGTCGCATTAGCCTTCATGGCACAAACATTCGCTCGCGCACAGTCCGAAACATAGATAAAGTCATAAGCCTGGCTGCCGTCCCCGTAGACAACGGGAGGCAGTCCCTGGTCGAGCCGATCAAGGATCTTCATCATGACCGCGATATAAGCGCCGAGATAGTCCTGCCGGGGACCATATACGTTCATATACCGGAGGCCGACGTAATCAAAGTGCTTCTCTGTGTTTTTATACCGGTGGTATAATGCCCGGCACATCTGTTCGCCTGCGATTTTAGTGGCCCCGTAGAAGTTTGTATTGTTATAAGGATGATCCTCTGTCATGGGTTCCATGACGGCATCGCCATAGACGGACGCGGATGAGGAGTAGACAAGCCTTTTCACCCCGTGGTTGAGACAAGCCTCCAGAACATTAAATGTGCCTCCAATATTGACTTCGAAGGCCGCGCGCGGATATTCCCAACAATGTAGCAGCCATAAAGCGGCAAAATGGAAAACGCCGTCGATCCCCTTCATCGCAACATCCAGAACATCCTGGTGCAATAAATCACCACCGTGCGGAAAGATTTGAACGCGAGGGTCCCGAAGGGCATCGGTGAGATTCTCTATCCTTCCCCGGGCGAAGTTGTCATAGATTCGAATCTCTGCAACATCCTCTTTCAACAGTTCATCAACCGTGTGCGAACCAATCAACCCGGCACCGCCGATTAATAGCAATTTCATCCCTTTTAATTCCATATGGCCATCACCTGTTCTTCAATTTATTTTTAGATTGTAAACACTTTTATAGAACTCAATTCTTTTTGCTTTACAAAATTCTTGCCAGTGGATGTAATCAAAATGGCATCCGGCTTCAGTCTCTTAACTTCGCTTAACCCAATGACTTTGTAACCGAAAACATTTTTCCCCAAGTTCTTCTCCTCGTCCACGATCCCGACCAACTTCATCTGCGAACCCTGCAGGGTAATGTAAGCCACCTCCATTTCGTCGCTCAAACCATAGAATGCAACTCGCTTGACCCCACTGTTTTGCATCTCGAGGAGTTTTTTTGAAAACTGTTTCTTTATCTCCGCATAGTGGCGGATATTTAAAGAAAAGGCCGTGAGTGCAAGATTTGCTTTCTCCGCAAACCCCTTCGGTGTGATATAGTAGGCAATATTTCGAGGCGGAATCCCTTTTAGAATGATAAACCCTCGTCTTGCCATTCTCTTGATACAAGCATTGGTTACCCCTAAGGCAATTCCAAATTTATGGGAAAGTTCTCGTTGAGAGACTTTTGGATTTCGTTCAATCTCCTCTAAGAACCGAAAGTCGCGCATCTCTTCCGAGGGTTTCAAGAGAGGATAATAATCAGGTGCCATTCCCCAACCTTTTTAATTATTGTTCAATTTTCGAACAATATTAACCTAAAAACAGGTTTTGTCAAGAAAAATTTTGGATAGGCGCACTCCCTCTTGGGTTTAAAGTGTTTATGAGTTATAATCGCTACCGATTCGACCATTGAAACGACGATCTTTCGCAGTGTCCTCACGGTCTCGATAGCCATATTCTCAACATCGTTGGAGGTAGGTTCGTCATGCGTTTATCCATCAAAAAATTTGTTGATATCTGTGCAAGAACATTGCCCATTTCAGAACCAATCTATGAATTCGGTGCCCTCCAAGTGCCAGGTCAGGAGGGTTTTGCAGATCTTCGATCTCTCTTCCCAGCGAAAAAGTATGTGGGCGCGGACATACGAGAAGGAACAGGGGTCGATATACTCTTAGATATTCAGCGTATCGACCTCCCGTCAGAATCTGTGGGGACGGTTCTTGTCCTCGACACGCTTGAACACGTCGAACTTCCCCGGGAGGCCATTCAAGAAACCCATAGGATTCTCAAGCCAAACGGCATTCTTATTATCAGCTCGGTAATGAACTACCACATTCACGACTATCCGGCTGACTACTGGCGATTCACCCCTGGAGGCTTGAACAGTATATTAAAGCCTTTCTCTCATTCCTTTATTGGGTTTACGGGATCGAGTCTATCCCCCATCACGGTTGTGGGAATAGGATTCAAAGGGACTGTACCGGAGAATGCCATGAACGAATTTATGAAGATGTTTCAACGTTGGAGAAGAGGCGATTGGAGAATGGTCGTCAAGCTGTTAGCCCCTCCCTTACTCTTAGACTGGTTCTTGAAGAGAGTGGGAGTCTAGTTTGGGCGTAGCTTTTTCAAGGGCGTAGGATCGGTGGCCGTCGGTTCTCTTATACTGAAAATCTTTGAGGCGCTCTAAGAAAAAACGGGAAAGTTGACCGCCCGAGCGCCCAGCCTGCTGGGGTCCACTATGTGTGGTATTAACGGGATATACCTTTTTAGCGGAGCGGTTGATCCCAAATGGACAAAGAAGATGACCGAGATCCTCGGGTACAGAGGGCCTGATGACGAAGGCTATCTATTTGCCAATACAGAGACAGGTGCCTTTGAACAAAGGAGCGGGAATGACACCGTCCCGGAGTTGAAGTCAAGCTTACCCCACGTCGAGGATCCATCCTCTTCGTATAATCTTGCCTTTGGTCACCGGAGGTTATCGATCATTGATCTATCCTACTTAGGACATCAGCCTATGCCCTTTGATCACGGAAAATATTGGATCGTTTATAATGGCGAAATTTTCAATTATATCGAACTCAGAGATGAACTGAAACGAGATGGATTTCACTTTGAAACGAAATCAGATACGGAAGTCATTTTAGCTTCTTACTTAAAATGGGGGTTTGATTCTGTCAAGCATTTTAACGGCGATTGGGCCTTCTGTATCTATGATAAGACCCAGAATCTGCTTTTTGCGTCGAGAGATAGGTTTGGCGTGAGATTTTTCTATTATTTCTGGGATGGAGAAACTTTTGCATTTGCTTCAGAGATAAAAGCCTTGCTCTCTTTGCCCTGGATTGACAAGAATTTGAACCCGAGACAAGTCTATGAGTTTTTGATCTTCGGGTTAATGGATCATACTGACAAAACTTTGTACGAGAAGATCAATCAGCTAAAACCCGGTCATAATTTGGTTTTATCTCTCGACAAGAAAGAGCTTAAAATTTTCAATTACTATAATTTAAGCTTCAACCCCGATCTTGGGAAGTATGACGAAAAAAGGGCTCTTGCTCTGGCCGAGGACGTTAAGGACCTTTTATACGATTCTGTTAAAATTAGATTGAGGTCGGATGTCCCCGTAGGGAGCTGTCTGTCCGGAGGTTTGGACAGTTCAACGATTGTGATGATGGTCAATAAGATGATTAAGGAGCAAGGCGTTTCCAACATCAATATCGGCGAGCGTCAAAAAACCTTCACCGCTTCATACGTAAACGACCCGGTAGATGAATCGATCTATGCGAAGGAAGTTATAGAAAGGACAGGTGTGGATGGACAATTCACCTTTCCCGATGGAATGAAGCTTTGGGACGAACTGGACTCTCTACTCTATCATCAGGACGAACCCTTTGGCAGCACCACCATTTATGCCCAGTGGAATGTGATGAGACTGGCGAGCAACCACGTCAAGGTGGTTCTGGACGGCCAGGGCGGAGATGAGCTATTAGGGGGTTATCTTGGCTACCCTCCTTTTGCCATCTCGCAGGGAAATTATAGGCTATTCTGGCACCGGCTAAAACTTTATGGAAGAAGCGCCTGGACCGATCTCTATCTTGCCTTGGGGTTTAGATTGGCGCCTACTCGTTTAAAAGACAAATATTTTTATCTCGCCCGGAAGAGATTTTTCAAATCTTTGAAGCTCGTTTTTCCACAATTTTATGAGCAGATGTCGGCGATGAAGGAAATCGTCTATGATGTCATCAGACCTAATTTGAATCTCAGGCTATGGCAAGATCTGACGAAGTACTCGATCCCACAACTGTTACACTACGAAGACAGAAATGGCATGGCTTTCAGCTTGGAATCGAGAGTCCCCTATTTAGATTATCGGTTGGTGGATTACGTCATGAGCATCCCTGCCATCTACAAAATCTACAACGGATGGTCTAAATATATATTCAGAATTGCCGTGAAGGACATCCTTCCTGAAATGATCCAGTGGAGGAAAGATAAATTGGGTTTTACGACGCCTGAAAAAAAGTGGCTTTCAAAGGACGAGAACCCGTTTAAATCTTTTATCGATAAGTATCATCTACCGTATGATGGAGATCTATTCTGGTGGAGGCTGTTTCTCACCTCGCACTGGATGAAACAGAGGGGGATGACTTAGGCGAACGTCTCTTGATAGGAGGGTTCTTCCTTCATCTTTCTAAAACTCTCGGGAAAATTTTCGATAAACCATACCATGAAGCGCCTCATATCGATTTTCTCCTTGATCACCCTCTCCCGCTTCTCCTCCCATTCTTTTTTTAGGTCTCTTTGAGTGAACAAGCCTACGGCCTTCTCGGCCAAACCCTCTGGGTGATCAAAGGCATAAATGAGACCATATTTTTGCTCGAGCTCGATGAAATTGCCTATCCTTTTGGCCTTGGGATGATAAAGAATCGCCGGAGTGCCAAGCAGCGCCGCTTCCGTTACCATGGTTCCTGTATCGGCGACGAGCATTTTGGCGTAATAGAGGACATCGTGTATCTTCTCCTTGGGCATTCTCAATACGTATTCATCCAAATCCTCGGGGAGAGACGCCTCGGAAGAGATGAAGATCCTTCCGTACTGCCGTAATTCGTGAATTAATTTCCGCCGCTCCTCCGGGCTGAAACCTCTGATCCCAACATCGTGAATGGCATCGAAGGCATTAAATCTCACCACCGCGTACTGATCCTTTTCACTCACGCCAAGAAGATCAAAAATCTTTTTGTCAGGCTGAAAGTATCTCGGATGGAGATAGGACAGCTCTTTAAAAGAATCAATCCGGATATGTCTCTTTCCGATCTCTGTAGTAAAATTGGACGGGGAAAGGATGGCATTCGTGAATCCCTTGATCAAATATAATTCTGTTTGGGTAGAGACGGCGTCCATAAAGAGGATATTCGGTTTTCTTAACAAAAAAGAAGGATACTCAGAATAAAGACCCGTTCCTACGATCAGGTCGGTATCAAGCTTTCTCAAATAATGGTAGGCAGACAAAATATGGTACGGTAGGAGAAACATTTTTCCATATTTTGATCTCGACGTGTCCGCAAAAACGAAATGAGAGATATTGAAGGTATTCAGCAGATGGAGAGTTTCCCCATAATTCCGGGCCAGGGTTTTAACCTCGTGGCCTTTTTCTTCCAAAGTCTTTATGATGTTGTTGAAGAAATGAGCTTGACCCGGCGTGCTGACAAAAAAAGCTATTTTCATATCGATACTATTCAATACCCTTTGCGCTTATGAACAAAATAACGGTTTTCAATTGATCTCCTCCTAAGCCGTCGTCCCTATCCAGATTCCATCACGATTATTTCTTGACGGCATAAAAGGTGATGATTGCGCCTCGCCCCATCCAACTCTCAAGTTGGGTGAAGGGAATGGAAAGAAAGGTAGAAAGGATCCAGGCCATCCTCTGGAAGATCGGGTTTCCACCTTTCCCTTCCTCCACCCATGCCCGTTGAGGGTCGAGAGACGGAAAGAGGGAGAGAACCAGGGTGGGCGGATGCCACCAGTTCATAAAATGGTCTATTGCAACGATTTCGAAACCAACCCTCTCGAGTAAAGAACGGAGGGGTTGAATGCCGAAGTAATAGAGGTCCCTGGGGACATCAAAAGCGGCCCAGCTCTCCTTGAACAACTTGAATTGAAAACAATCCTTGTTCGGAACCTGAATAACTAAAAAACCACCTTCCTTCAAGATTCTATGGATTTCCTGGCATACCTTGATTGGATTGTGAGTGTGTTCCAGGACGTGGTATAGGGTAACCGTCTCGAAAAAGTTGTCATGAAAATGAGCTGAAAAAAGATCCCCCTCGATAACATTCAGTTTCAGAAAGTCTCTTGCATGTCTTGCCGATCGGGAGGGCTCCACCCCATAAACCTCGAAACCGATCCTTCTAAATGCATCAAGGCGGTCTCCCGTGCCACAGCCAACATCCAAAACCTTTCCCGAATTCTTTCCCGTAAATTTTACGATCTTCGAGACTTCATTCTTCAACAGATGGTACCTATAGAAACTCTCTAATTTCCTCATCCATTTTGCAAATAAGGATTCAGCCTTCAATGTCTCCTTCCACGAGTAGATCTCCGGATAAAACTTTCCAATTTCTTCTTGATCGGGTCTTGGGTTCACATAGGCAAGACCGCATCTCCGACACCCAACCACATTGAACTCGTCCTGGACCATCCCAAACTTATCCCTCTTCTTAAGAAGGAATTGCGTATGATCCAGACCGCAAAGATTACAGGTGACATGTTCCATCATCGATTAAAATCCTTTACCCCCTCAAGGAAATTTCCTTTGCTCCGATCCCAAACCGTCGAAACCAACTAAAGATCTCACCATATGAGACTTTTCTCAGAGGGACTATTCCCCTTCTCTTCTTCCACATCCGAGGCAGTAAATGAATCCCTGAAACATAGGCTTTTAATAAAATGAGGATTAGTCTTACCGGAGAATAGATTTCTGTGAACCTTCCGGCCGCTCCTCGACGCGTGAGGGCTCCATAAGCCTGGAAAAAAAATCGATAGAATGTAAAAAAGATACTGAGAAAGAGCAGCGGAGAAGGAAAGTACTTAACGGTAATCCAGAAACGGTTTCTCTCAACATAAAAAGCCTTAAGGGGAGAATATTGTCCCCCCGTCCCAGAATTTTTGTGATAAAGGATGGCCTTGGGCACAAGCACACATCTCCAGCCTGCCAATCTTGCGCGGATCCCGATTTCCGCGTCATCCGCATACGCAAAAAAATCCTCATCAAAAAGGCCGATCTCTTCAAAGACCGCCTTTCGGTACATTCCTCCGCATCCAGGGGGAAAAAAAATTTCTTCCACTCTCTCATACTGCCCGTTTTCCTGCTCAAATTGTCCTCGAGACCGGCTCAACCC
>Ga0187771_10001143_pt1 | contig 17513 bp, 19 predicted proteins | sample 0116_SJ02_MP15_1_FD_133139 | JGI IMG/M metagenome (GOLD analysis project Ga0187771, IMG submission 133139) | Tropical peat soil microbial communities from peatlands in Department of Meta, Colombia - 0116_SJ02_MP15_10_MG | ecosystem: Environmental > Terrestrial > Soil > Wetlands > Peat | place...
ATCGGCATCGATTTCTCGACGCTGCGACCGCGCGGAATGCCGACCAAAGGCGCCGGCAATATCGCGTCCGGCCCGATCTCCTTCATGCAGGTGTGGGACGCCATGTGCGGCACCATCCTGTCGACCGGGGCCCGCCGCGGCGCCATGATGGCGACGCTGCGCTGCGACCATCCGGACATCGAGGAATTCGTCGCCGCCAAGCAGCAAGCCGGCCAATTGCGCCGCTTCAACCTCTCGGTTCAGTTGACCGACGCGTTCATGATGGCGGTGCGTAACGACGCCGACTGGCCTCTGGTGTTTCCAGGTGCCGCTTTCGAAGGCGAAGGCGAAACCGTTCCGCGGCAATGGTCGGGGTCGTCGATCGCCCAGCCTTGCCGCATCGTGCGCACCATCCGGGCCCGCGCGCTGTGGGATTCGATCATGCGCGGCACCTACGAATATGCCGAACCGGGCGTGCTGTTCATTGACCGCATCAACCGCCTCAATAATTTATGGTACCGGGAGCGGATATCCGCCACCAACCCCTGCGGTGAGATTCCGCTGCCGCCTTATGGCGCTTGCGACCTCGGCTCGCTCAATCTCGCCCGCTTCATCGTGGCCCCGTTCACGCCCGAAGCGCGCGTCGACCACGAACGCCTCTCCGACACGGCGCGCATCGCCGTGCGCTTTCTCGACAATGTGATCGACGCGTCGCGTTTCCCCCTGCCGCAACAGACGGAAAACGCGCGCGGCTCGCGCCGCACCGGCCTCGGCATCACCGGACTTGCCGACGCGCTTGTCATGCTGGGGCTCGGCTACGGCAGCGAGCAATCCCTGACCGTCGCAGGTGACATCATGCGGCTTATCTGTCACACCGCCTACCGCGTCTCCATCGAGCTTGCACAGGAAAAAGGGTGCTTCCCCTATTTCGAGCGGGACAAATATCTGCAGGGCCCATTCATCCACGCGCTTCCGCCCGATATTCAGGACGGCATCGCGAAACGCGGCATCCGCAACAGTCACCTGCTGGCGATCGCGCCGACCGGCACGATCAGTCTCTTGGCCGGCAACGTATCGAGCGGATTGGAGCCGATCTTCGCCGCATCCTACATGCGCAAAGTTCTGGCCGAAGACGGCACGCCGAAGGAGTTCGCATTGACCGACTACGCGCTCGAGCGCTGGCGCGCAATGAGCGGCAAGCCCACGGCGACGCCGGGCGCGTTCGTCACCGCCGGCGAGCTTCCCGTCCATGCCCATCTCGACATGCAGGCCGCGCTGCAGCCGTTCGTCGACAATTCGATCTCCAAAACGATCAACGTTCCCGCAGATTTCCCCTTCGACGAATTTAAGAAAATCTACGATCTGGCTTACGACAAGGGCCTCAAGGGATGCACGACGTTCCGGCCCAATCCGGTCACCGGCACCGTGCTGAGCGAAGACGGCGCCGGCATCGAAGCACCGCACTGTTGCGCCATCGAGCGCGAAGCCGATTGATCGGTCTTCCTCTCGCAGCATCGTGTCGCATTTGAACGAATGTGCGCTGGGCGTTTGGAGCACAAGCATTTTTTCGCGCCTGACGCACCGCGCCGTTTGACCTGAATCAACGCAATTTCTCGCTACCCGTGTAGTATCCTTACGATTTAGCTGCAGGAGGACTTTGTCATGGCCGAAACCGTAACCAAATTGCCGGTGAAGCGAGAGACGGCTTCCGATACCGCCTCTGCGATGGAAGCTTGGCAGCCGCTTGATAGTCTGCGTCAGGAAATCGATCGGTTGTTCGATGACTTCGGTCGAGGCTTCTGGCAACCGTTCCGCCGTTCGCTGTTCGCGGTCGAGCCGTTCTGGCGCCGCGAGCTGAAGCTCGCCGCGATGCCCGCCGTCGACGTCGCCGAAAGCGATAAGGCCTTCGAGCTCGCCGCCGAGCTGCCGGGCATGGACGAGAAGAACATCGAAGTGAAGGTGGTCGACGGCAACCTGACCATCAAGGGCGAGAAGCAGGAAGAGAGGGAAGAGAAGAAGAAGGACTATTACCTGCACGAGCGCCGCTTCGGCTCGTTCGAGCGCAGCTTCGAGCTGCCTGAAGGCGTCGATGTCGACAAGATCGAGGCCGCATTCAAGAAGGGCGTGCTCACAGTGACGCTGCCGAAGAAGCCGGAAGCGCAGAAGCCGGCGAAGAAGATCGAGGTCAAGGCCGCCTGACTCGGCGGTCTTGTTGCGTCTGCTGCGGAGTCCGGGTTGCGCCGATTAAGGCGCAGCCCGGCAAGGTTTGTTTTGCCCGCCCGGAGGATCACCATGTATGGCAAAGGGCGCGAACTTGAGCTCGGAAACGCGACCAGCGCCGTGCTCATTTCACTGCTGCGCACCCTCATCGGCAAAGACGTGCTGTCGAACAGCGAGGTGCGCGCACTCTTGAGCAAGGCGGCCGCCGACCTCGGCCCGCACGACTACACCGCACCGGTCAAGGGAGCGATCGGCATCATCCTTGACGACATCCTGTCCATGTTCCCCGATGGCGGCGATTGATCGGGGCGCGCCGCCATGACCATGACCAGCGAGCTCAATGCCGCCGTCGCCGCGACCGAAGATTGGGTCGACGATCTGATGCGGCGGCTGACCTGGCAGGATCGCGAGCACGTTTACCGAGCCCTGCTCGCGGCATTGCATGCCTTGCGCGACTGCCTGCCGCGCGACGAAGCTATCTATCTCGCAGCCCAGTTGCCGGCCTTGCTGCGCGGTCTCTATTACGAGGCCTGGCATCCTGGCGCGTATCCGCCGCTTAAGAGCCGGGCCGCCTTTCTCGAACGAATTCACGACGGCGTCCACCGCGATCCCGGCGTGGACGCCGAGCAAGTCGCGCGTGGGGTCCTCGCCCTGCTGGCGGCGCGGCTTCCTGCGAGCGAAATCGAGGACGCCAAGACGGCCATGCCGCACGCCCTGCACAACCTCTGGCCAAGCTGAACAGGGCCGCCGACGCCATGAGCGGCTCAGCCCCAGCGCGCGTCATACGGTTCTTCCTGTGCGGCGACGTGATGACCGGGCGCGGCATAGACCAGATCCTGCCGCATCCGTGCGATTCGACGCTGCACGAGGATTACGTCCATTCGGCGCGCGACTATGTCGAACTGGCGGAACAGGCGAATGGCCCGATCCCGCGGAGGGCCGCACCCGCCTATATCTGGGGCGTAGCGCTCGATGAGTTGAGGCGGGCGCAGCCGGACGCGCGCATCATCAATCTCGAGACCAGCATCACGCGCAGCGAGGACTATGCGGACAAGGGCATCAATTACCGCATGAGTCCTGAAAACGCGGAGACCCTTACTGCAGCAGCGATCGACTGCTGCGCGCTTGCCAACAATCACGTGCTCGACTGGGGTACCAGCGGCCTGCTCGACACCTTGGCGACGCTGCAACGCTTGCACATCAGGACCACGGGCGCGGGCCGCACGCTGGCCGAAGCCGGCGCGCCGGCGGTGCTGGACATTGCCAGTAAAGGCCGTGCGCTGGTTTACGCATTTGCCTCGACAACCAGCGGAGTGGACCTCGACTGGGCTGCGACGGCGAAGTGCGCGGGCGTCAATCTGCTCAGCGACCTTTCCGACGCCAGCGTTTCCGCCGTTTGCGAGCGCATCGCGCGTGACCGCAAGCCGGGCGACGTCGTTATCGTGTCGATCCATTGGGGATCAAATTGGGGATATGCCGTTCCCAACCATCAACGGCACTTCGCCCGCAGGCTGATCGATGATGTCGGCGTGTCGATTGTGCACGGCCATTCGTCGCATCATGCCAAGGGCATTGAGGTCTACCGCGATCGGCTGATCCTTTACGGCTGCGGCGATTTCCTGAACGATTACGAGGGCATCCAAGGCTACGAGGAATTTCGCGGCGACCTTGTCTTGATGTATTTGGCCGACATCGAGGCGGGAGGCGGCAACCTGACGGCGCTGGAAATGGTGCCGCTTCGGGTCAAGAAATTCCGGCTCGTGCGCCCATCCGGCGCGGATGTTGAATTCCTGCGGCAGATGTTCGCCCGCGAGTCCGTGGGCGTCACGGTTACGCCGACCGCGGGACGCCTCAGGGCTTCATGGCAAACAGAACGGTCGCGGCAGCACGGTCAATCCGGCCGCAGCAGGTGATAGCGGGCGAGGTCCTCGCGCTTCCACAGGGCAAGCCCCGCCCGGTCATCGATGGTATCGATGGCAATGACGGCGTCCGGGTCGGTGAACGAAACCTTGCCCGGCTGCCCCGCCTGCTGCGTCGCCTCAAGGACCGCGTCGTCCAACGCGCGTTCCACATCCTGCGCATGCAGCTCGTGTCCGCCGCCGCGCCGATGCAGCCGCACATGAAACGACCGGCCCCCCAGGTCGGGGACCCATTGCAGTAATATTGATTTTGCATTCTGCATGAATTCGTCGCTCGATTGAAAATCAAAGCAACGCATGCTCGGCGCGACGCGAGAGAGAGCGTCATAGAGCGCCATGTTCGCTAGCGACCGCTGTTCGATCGCCGCCAGCACGGCTACCGGGTCGTCGGCTTTCATCACCAGCACGTTGTAGTAAGCGCTGCGTGAAATCGGCCCGAGATCGCGCAAGCTGCGCAGAGCGCGGCGAAACCCGTCCTGATAAACACTGATGACGACGTTCCAATCCTGCATGTCACCGCCCCATACGATCAGGTGGGCGCGCCGGTTGTTTCGGGCTTGACCAGTTCGGCCAGGTCGGGCTCGCCGCAACGGCCGAGGATAACGCCGCGCACGGCGTCGCGCAGCCGCACGACCGAGGAGAAATCCGTTCCCAGCGGCTGCAGCGGCTCGGCGATCTCGACACTCACCGGCGCCCGGCGCGGGAACCACTGGTCGCTGCGCAGGATCGTGCGCGTGCCACGGATGATGCCGGGCAAGATCGGCAAGTGCGCCTCGGCGGCGATCTTGAATGCGCCGAGATAGAATGCGGAAAGGCCGGGCCGACGCGTGAAGCTGCCTTCCGGGAAGAACACGATATTGCGGCCCTGCTGCGCGCCGGCGATCACCGCCTCGGTATCGGCGAGGCGGCCGGTGAGGTCGTAGCGTTCGACGAACAGCACGCTCAACCGGCGCAGCAACGAGCCGGCAAAGAACTGTCCGGCCAGCTCGCGCTTGGCCACATACAATGGTTCGCCGGGCAGGAGCGCCGCGAGGATGACGATGTCGGCGTAACTCGCATGGTTGAACACCAGCATGGACCTGCCGGGCGGAATGCGTTCGAGGCCGGATACCGCCGGACGAATGCCGATCGCTGCCAGACCGCAGCGGGCGAGGCTACGCACTGCGCTCCACCGCAAATCGAGGCGCGGCAGCAGCAGGCAAGCGAGCCAGGCGAAGAAGAAGCCCAAGCCGATCACCGTCCACCACCAGGCCGCATAGAGCGCTTCACCGGCACGCGACCGCAATCGCGCGAACTCGCCGCCGACGCCGCTGAGCGACAGCCGCAAGATCTGTAGCCAGACCGCGCGCTGCGCCGGCGCAATATGCCCGCTGGCATAGAGTTCCTTGGCGGCGCTGCGGCGAATCTTGCCGCTTGAGGTCTTCGGGACCGTGCGCGGCGGCGCGAGCACGACCTCATCGGGCGGCGTCCCCGCAACATCCGTGACCACCTCGTGCGCCCGCGCCTGCAGGCGCACACGCTCGGCGGCATCCGCCGCGCGCGTCTCGGCCAGCACGACGACGCGCTCGGTCCCGGTGCGTTCGTCGGTGACGCTGAACACCGCGACCCCGCCCTTGCGGATGCCGGGGATGTCGGCAACCGCCTCCTCGATCTCCTGCGGATAGAGATGCCGGCCTGCGCGGATGATAATGTCCTTGACCCGCCCGGTGATGAAAACGTCGCCGCCCGCCAGATAGGCGCGGTCGCCGCTGTCCAGCCAGCCGTCATGCAGCAACTCGCGCGTCTTCGCCTCGTTGCGGAAATAGCCGTGCGTCGTCGAAGGGCCGCGGAACTCGAGGCGGCCTTCGCGGCGGTCGCCCAATTCATGACCCGCTTCGTCGATGATGCGGATTTCATGACCGGGAAGCGGCTGGCCGCAGGCGACGATTTCCAGCGCCGTAGGATCGCCGGGGCTCGCCGGCGCCGCGATGCCGTGGCGGCTCAACTCATCGCGATCGACGCGGTCGATCACCGGGACACGGCCAAGCGGCGGAAATGCAAGCCCGACCGAGCATTCGGCAAGCCCATAGACCGGCGCCATGGCGCCCGGCGGAAAGCCGTAACGGCCGAAGCGCTCGGTAAACCGCCGTATCGTTTGCGGGCTCACCGGCTCCGCGCCATTGGCCACCAGCCGCAACCGGCTCAAATCCAGGCCCTGCAGGTCGGCGTCGGCCACCTTGTTGATGCACAATTCGAAGCCGAAATTGGGCGCGGCGGAATAGGTTGCGCGGAAACGATGCATGGCCCACAGCCAGCTTTCCGGCCGAACCAGAAAGCTCAACGGCGACATCACATAGAGCGGCGCGGCGAAGTGCATGCAGCCGAGCCAGGCGCCGATCAGACCCATGTCGTGATAAAGCGGCAGCCAGCTCACGAACACATCGGCAGAGCTTGCCTGCATCACCTCGCCCATAGCGCGGATATTGGCGAGGAGATTCGCGTGGCTGAGCACGACGCCTTTCGGGTCGCCAGTGCTGCCCGAGGTATATTGGATCAGGGCAATCGAATCCGCGCCCAGCACCGCCGGCAACGCGACGGCCGGAGCGGCCTCGAGATTTTCCACGCTCTCGACCGCATTCAAATCTTCGAGCTGAGCGCGCAACAGCCCGGCAAGCCGCCGTCCCTCGGGCATGGTGACAAGCAGGCGCGCACCCGAATTGCGCAGAATGCGGATCTGCCGGCGCAGATGGTCTTCCAGTTGCGACAGCCGCATCGGCGGGTAGATCGGCACCGGCACCGCGCCGGCATAGAGAATGCCGAAGAACGCCGCAAAGAAATCGATGCCGGTCGGCAGCATCAGTGCCACGCGGTCGCCCGGCACAATGTCGCGGGCGATCAAGCCGGAGGCGACGGCACGCGCCTTATTGGCAAGGTCGGCATAAGTGAGGCTGCCGAGAACGGTCGCCTCGTCCTGCAGCACCGTCAGGTGCAGCCGGTCGGGATGCTGCGCCGCGTGCCATTGCAGGACTTCGATCAGCGTGGATGCCTCGCGCGCCGGCGGCACCGACGGCAGCGCTGGCATCTGGGCTTCGAGCGCGATGCGGCCGCGCGATGGACCTGCCTGCTGCAAGGCGCGCAGCAGATCCTGCACGGTTTCCGCCTCGCCGATGGTCTGCGCCGGCAACCGCACGCGCAACGCCCGCTCGATGCGCAGGATCAGCTCCGTGCGGCCGAGGCTGTCGATGCCAAGATCGCGCTCGATGCGGCTCGACGGCACAATCTCGATGAACCTGTAACGCTGCGGATGCAGTTCGCGCACAAGCTCGGCGACGACCGCGATCAGATCGCGGTCGCGCACCGTCTGCTCGCTCGCTTGGCCCGGCGGTACCGCCGGAGGGAGTCTCGGCGACATGCCAATATCTTGAAAGCGCGAAAATTCGGCGCATTGATGCCTGTCAACCACAGGTCGCGGCCATTGCGATTATCATGGCTGCAGGTTTAGCTCGGCGACATGTGGCAAAAGATGGACACCGTGACCACGCAGACTTCGCCGACCGGCCTCAGCGACGATCGGATCGCCGCAGCGGAGGCCGGCACGCTCTGGGGCCTGTTTCGCGACCGTGTGCGGCGCAGCCCGCACGCAGTCGCCTACCGGGATTACGACGGCGCGGCGGCCCGTTGGCGCGACCACACCTGGGCGATGATCTCCGATCGCGTCGATCGCTTCCGCGTGGCGCTCGCGCGCGAGGATATGAAGGCCGGCGAGCGCGTCGCGATTCTGTTGCCGAACGGAATTGACTGGGTCTGTCTTGATCTTGCGGCGCATGCCATGGGCCTGGTGGTCGTCGGCCTCTATCCGCACGAGACCGCCGTCACCAATGCCGGGATCCTCGGTCATTCCGAGGCGCGCATGGCACTGCTCGACAGCACCGCCCGCTGGACATCGTTGCGGCCTTTCCGCGCGCAATTCCCGTCGCTGCAGCGCGTGTGGATCCGCGACGGCGGCGAAAGCGAGAGCGAAGTCCGCAGGCTTGCCGACATTCTCACGATCACGGCGACGTCGTCTGTGCCGCCCCAGCATCCGGTGGCGCCGGGCGATGTCGCGGTCTTGATCTACACCTCCGGCACCACCGGCCGGCCCAAAGGCGTGATGCTGTCGCATTTCGCCTTGCTATGGAACGCGCAAGGCGCCGCGAGGGTGATACCGCCCCGTCCGGACGATGTATTCCTCTCAGTGCTACCGCTAGCGCACGCCTTCGAGCGCACCGTCGGCTATTATCTTCCCATGCTGGGCGGCAGCACGGTCGCCTTCGCCCGATCACCACAGGATCTGCCGGAAGATTTCCTTGCGGTCCGCCCGACGGTGATGCTCGGCGTTCCTCTTCTCTTCGAACGCATGGCCGCCGCGATTCGGGCGAAAGTTTCGCGCAGTTGGATTCTCCGGCAACTGCTGCAATCGACCATCGCCGTCGGTTATCGCCGTTTCTCAGCTGCGCAGCGGCGCAGCAGACCCGGAGCGATGATATCGCGGCTCTGGGGCATTCTCGAGCCGCTGGTGGCACGGCGCGTGCTGGCGGCCTTCGGTGGCCGGCTACGCGTCGCCATCAGCGGCGGCGCGCCGTTGGAACGCGACGTCAGCAAGATGCTGATCGGCCTAGGCCTGCCATTAGTCGAAGGCTATGGCCTGACCGAAGCAGCGCCCGTAGTCTCCGCCAATGGCCTCGGTGACAACCTGCCGGGCTCGGTCGGCCGGCCGCTGGCGGGCGTCGAAGTCAAACTGAGCGCACAAGGCGAACTACTGGTGCGTTCCCCCGCGGTCATGGCCGGCTATTGGAAAGACGCAGCGCGCACCAAGCAGGCGCTCGATCCCGCCGGCTGGTTGGCCACCGGCGACATCGCAGAGATCAACGGCGACGGCCGTCTGTTCATCCGCGGCCGGCTGGCCGACGTGATCGTTCTATCGATCGGCGAAAAAGTGAACCCGAACACCGTCGAGGCCGAGCTCTGCCGCGATCCCCTATTCAAGCAGGCCGTGGTGATCGGCGACCGGCGGCCGTTCCTCGTGGCGGTGACCGTGCTCGATGCGGAGACGTGGCGCCAGTTTGCCGCCGAGCATGGCCTCGATCCGGAGCAGCCCAATCGTCCGGTTAGCAAGATCGAGCTGCTGGTGCGTATCACCGCTTTGCTCGCCGGGCTGCCGCGCTATGCGCAAGTGCGAGCCGCGCATTTCACAATGCAGCCATGGACCATCGAGGCCGGCCTGTTGACGCCGACGCTCAAGGTCAGACGCGATCTGGTGATCCCCCAGTTCGCGAAAGAAATCGACGCCTTGTATGCGCGGACCTAACGCCCGCCGGCAACGCCGGCGATATGAGACGCGTTCCGCTCACAGCCGGTCGATTTCGAAGTCCTCGCACGAGTAGCCGAGCGTAGCGAGCCCTTCCTCGAGGAAGTCGCCGAGTTGCGGGATGCCAAGCAAATAGGCGGCGGTGCGGCCGTTGTAGGCGCGCGCGGCTTCCTCGCGCACACTTGGCCAGTCTTCGGCCGTATTGTCGTCGCGGCCGAGCCACGCCAAGGCGACGAGGTCGACCTGCTCGTCCTCCGACAGCGATTCGATCAGCGAGGTGATTTCCTCGACCACGGGATCGTCCGGCTGATCTTCCAGCACGGCGGCATCCTTGTCGTCGGACGGATTCGATCCGGGATCGCTCTCGTTTGCTTCCTCCTTGGCGTCGAATTCGCGCGCCTTGATTATGAGGAAGCAAACCTTTTCCGGCGAAATGTTGAGCTCGACTCGCTCGTCTTCGCTCTCAACGGGCCGTTCGGTTGTTGCGTTCGCCATGGGATCACCTGAGCAATGACAGTATTGCTGACCTTCTACGCAAGTGGGTCGCGCCCCGCATTGAGATAGAACAAGCGGACGAACAGAGTGAGCTTCATTGCACGACAAGTTTTGACAGAGATCAATGCGCCTGCGCCGCCGTTGCACTTACCTATCCGAACCGTCGTGCAGAGGTAAAGCCGGCGAAGTACGGCAGCGAACCGTCTACGGGCGTGGGACCTGCTTACGCGACGAACCGACCTGCCGATGAAGCATGGCGGAAGGGCCCGCGGCCTTCGTGTCCGAGCACACCGGAGGAGACTCCGGTCCGACGGGCCGGAGGCGCGGGCCCTGCCATATTGCAGCGGCGAGCCGCCATGCACGGAGGTGGGCGATGGAAACCTATCCAGTCGACATCGATGCCGGCCAAGTCGTCCGTTGGCTGAAAGCGGAAGCCGAGCTGACGCCATCGGCCTTCCGCATTTCGGCGCGTCGCGCCGCAGTGCCTCAGGACATTCCGCTGGGTAGCGACACCCACTTGGGCGATATCGAACGCGAGGACCTGAGCGAGGTCGAGACGATTGCGACATTGGATATTGCGCCGGCACACGCGGGCGAAGGCTGGCAACTTAGCGTCGTGGTGGAGGACGAGCTTGGTCCGCGTCTCTCCGACGAAACCGGCAGCGAAAGCGGCGAGCATGCGATTGATCTCGGCACCTTCGCCAAGGAGTTCATCCGCTCCGGGCGCGGCACTGCCAGTGTCGTCGCGGAGGTGCAGGATGACGCGGCCAAGGCGCGCCTGAGCGAGCTGATCAGCGCGATCGAAACCAACCGGCATGCGGCACCGGCCGGCCGCGCCAAGCGCTGAGCGCAGGAAACTCCCGGCCGACCAGATGCCGATTCCCGCAGGCCATCGCACAGCGCTCCACCTCATCGAGGCGGAGGCCTATCGCCGCATCATGGCTGGAGAGGCTCCGGCAAACCTCAATGTGTTTGCACAGCAGCTCTCCGACTGGCTGAGCCAGTCGCATCCAGACTGCGCGCCGGTCACGCTAAGCGCCGTCGAGAACCAAATCAGCGAAACTTGGCATCACCGCCACGACCTGGTTCAGGGCGGAGGCTTATGATTTTCGCCGCCATTCGCACCGGCGCGCTAGGCCCCGGTCGCGGCCGACCACGGCCTATGCGACGAGCTCGGTTTCGTAAAGCGCCTTCATGATGTGATCATGCAGGTCCGCATCTTCGATGATTGCGGCTGTGATCCTTTCGTCGCCGAGCAGATTCGCCTCGGTGAGGCCGCGATGCCACTTCTTGGCCGCGAGATCGCCTTGGCCGATACGGACGAGGGCATAAAGCTCGGAACGCGCCATCGGCGACAGCGTGTCGATCGCCTCCCGCAGCGCCGTAATCTGCGGGGCCGATGCAGGAAGCGGATCCAATCCTAACACGCCGGCGGGATTGTGTTCGCCGCGCGCGGCCTGCAGCTCCTTCGCAAGATCGCTTTCCGCTACGTTGCCGAGCAACGAGTCGCGTTGCGCGCGGGCGGTCTTAGCAAGCAGCGCCACGAAACGGGCTTGGTCGACGTTGAGATCCTTCAGCATGTTGGCTCTCTCCCTTGTTCGACGGTGGGCGGCCACAGTGCGACTACGTATAATGCGAACACACCGTCGAACTGTCATTGATGTGAATCAACGGGACCGACGGTATCGTCGACATTGAAGCTTGGAGAGCGCAGATCGCGGCGGTTGATTTAGCGCAAGGCAGGCCGACGGCCGATCGTGCTCAGTTGCCGCAAACGGATAGGATGGCCCATGCGCATTCCGCACGAACTGCCCGACGAGTTTCCCGGTCAAGCGGCGCTGATCGAGCGCCTGATAAAAACGAATTACGACTTCGAACGGCTCGCAGCGGCCTATAACGAAGTCAATCGTCACATCTGGCGGATCGAAACGGAAGACGAGCCCACCACCGACGAGGTGCTGGAAAAGCTGAAGAAGCGCCGCCTCCTGCTCAAGGACGACATCGCCGCCATGCTCAACAAAGAGCAACGGTAGGGCGTTCCGGCTAGAAGCGCTCTTCGTTCAACACATAGGCCGTAAACAGCCGCTCTTCGGTGTCGCCGTCCATGCTGTCCTGCAGCAGCGGGATCAAGACACCCTCCTCCTTGTGCGCATGCGCCGCCAATTGGTCGGCGAACTGCCGGGCGACCCGGCGGAACTCGTCCCACGCCAGCGGCGCAAATCCGCCCGTAGCCGCGGCGCGCGCCATAGCGACGACGCGCTCGCCGAGGCTTCTGATCTGCACATGCTCGGCGGTCAGATGCTGCGCCATTTCGGCATCGCCGGTCTCGGCGAAATAGCCGAACAAGTGCGCCTCCTCGAAGGCGAAGTGTCGCCTTATCTCGTTCTCGAACGCCACGGCGAGATCGATCAGCAGCGTGCGCGCGGCCGGATCGCTCGGCGCGGGCGGCGCATTGCCGGCGGCGAAACGCTCCAGCCTTTCCAAGAGCGCGAGCGTCGCCATGTGCTCGTCATGCAGTTTTTGACAGATTCGATTCTCGTACATCATCGTGCACCTCGATCCGCGCTTTCCGCGACTTGCGCCCGCTGCAAGGCTTGCACACGCTGCCGCAGGATTTCGTTGCGCATCGCGGCGATCTGCAACGTCGCAAACAGCAGGACGAAGGCGAGCGCCATCACCAGCAGCGGCGTCATCATCGACGCGTGGATTATAGGCGCCACGCCGCCGCCCAGCACGCCCGGCTGATGCAAGGTGTTCCACCAGACGACTGAAAAGCGGATCACCGGCAGCATGACCGCTCCGGCGAGGATCAGCACCGCCGCTAGCCGCGCCACGCGCGTGGAGTGCTCCTCGGCCCAATAGAGCGCCATCAGACCGAGATACATCAAGAACAGCACCAGCACGGAGGTTTGCCGCGCGTCCCACACCCAATAGGTACCGAGCATCGGCCGCTCCCACAGCGAGCCGGTGACGAGGCACAGCAAGGTGAACGCGGCGCCGAGCGGCGCCGCGGTCTTCGCAGCGATGGCGGCCAAAGGCTGCCGCCAGACCAGTGTGACGACGGCGGCAAGGCTCATCACGCCCCAGATTAGTGTAATCATCCAGGCGGCCGGCACGTGCAGGTACATGATCTGCACGGTCGCGCCTTGCCAGTAATCCGTGGGTGCGCCCAGTGCGCGCGTGAGCCCAACCGCGAACGCGAGCGCCGTAACGGCGATCAGCCAGGGCAATGCGCAGTTGGCGAGCGCAAGGAAACGGGACGAGGCGCGGTCGAGCGAGATCATCGCCGTGCCATGACGAGCAGCGGACCGTAGAACACCGCAAAGCCGAAATAGGCAACGACCCAAGCGAGCGCGGCAACGTGCAGCGACATCTCCTGCCAAGCCGGCTGCAGCGACGCGCAGATGCGGGCGAGAGCGGCGACGACTATGGCGGCGTAGCACGCCTGCGTCATGGCCGAAGCGCGCAGGGCCTGGCCGGTATGGCCGAGGCTCGCGCGCGTCATCACGGCAAGCGTCATGACGCCGGCCGCGCCGACCGTCCAGGCATGCGTGCCGGCGTCCGCCATCACTAGGCCGAGCGCGCTGGCGCCGGAGAGAAAGAAGCCGACCGGCACGAAGAGGTAGCCGATGTGCAGGATCAGCACGAGCCGCTCGCGCCAGGTGCGGTCTCCGGCCCAGCGCGCCAGGCGCACGAGATGCAGGATGCCGGCGGCGAGAAGCGCCGCGCCAGTCACTTGCCCTGCCGGCAGTACGATCCATAGCGCGAGCGTCGCGGCACTGAGCAGAATGACCATGCCGTCGAATTTTCCAAACGGCGCCGGCAGCCGGCCTGGATTTTCGCGCACCAGCCAATTGCGGGTGAAGCTCGGCACGATGCGGCCGCCGATCACCGCGATCAGCAATACGATGGCAGCGATGCCGATACGCGCCGCATAGTCGGCGCTGCCCTTGAATTGCACTTCGAGATGAAAGCCGATATTGCTGGCAAGCAGCACCGTCACCATGGACAGCACGCGCAGGTTTCGCCAGTTTCGACCGACGATGATCTCGCGCGCGGCGGTCGCCACCACCAGCACAAGGAAGCTCACGTCCACGATGGCCGCCGGCAGCCAGCCGATCGCCGCTGAAAAGGTAACCGCGAGCCGGCCGGCAAGCCACAGCAGGGTGAGAAGCAGCAGCGGCGCGCCTTGGATCGGCAGCCGCCCGGTCCAGTTGGGGATCGCCGTCAGCAGGAACCCGGTCACCACCGCCGGCAAAAAGCCGTAGAGCATTTCATGCACATGCCAGTCGATCGGGCCGAAGACCGTCGACAAGGCGAGCTCGCCGTTGAAGATCGGCAGCCAGGCGGCTGCTGCGAGGGCGGCATAGATCGCGCCGAGCAGAAAGAACGGCCGGAAGCCGTAAGACAACAAGGCGGGGCCACGATAATCGCGCAGGCGGGGAACCGGGCTCATCGCTGCCCCGCTAGCCGCGCAGCGCGTGCTCGAGCGCGCGCTTGATGCAGACCGCGCCTGGATCCGGCGCGCGATTGAGCAGGCCCAACAGGGTGACCCACTCCTCGTCGGAGGCTTCGTGGGCGTAACGCTGCACGGCTTGCGTCACATAGGAGCCGACATCGACACTCTCGGCGGCGGCGGCTTGCCGCGCCGCCATCAGCAATTTGAGATCGCCGGCGCCGGCAATCGCCTCGAGCGCGGTCGTCTCGTCCGTCAGGCTGGTGAGCAGATCGCCGAGCATGGCGCGCCTCAATGCACGCGTAGCGCGTCGGCGCCGGAGAGATCGATTCCCTCGATGCGCGCCGCCGAGATGAGCCGCGCGATGTATTGCGCGTCGGCCCGCCGCCGCACGCTTTCGCGCATGTATTCGGCGATCCGTCCGGCGACCACCTCGTACGGCAAGGTCTTGCCCTCATGCTTGCGGTCGAGGCGGATGACATGGAAGCCGTAGCGCGTCTCGATCGGCGCCGCACAAAGCTCGCCGGGCTCAAGCGCCGTCAGCGCCTGCTCGAATTCGGGCGTCGTCTGTCCGGCGGTGATCTGGCCGAGATTGCCGCCCTGTGCCGCCGATGGGCAGCGCGAATAGGCGCGCGCCAGTGCGGCGAAGCTGTCCGGATTCTCCTGCAAGGTGGCCAACACGTTGGCAGCGTCGGCGCGCGCTTGCGCATACGCCGCGCGATCCGAGGCAACCGCGGCGAACAGGATATGCGCGGCTTCATAGATGTCGGGCGAGCGGAAACGCGCGCGGTTCTGCTGGTAGTAGCGCCGGCAGGTGGCGTCGTCGGGCTCTGGCACTTTGACTTCGCGCTCGATAAGGCTGCGGATGACCGCCTCTTCGTCGGTTTCGCGGCGCCCCTTGCCGTGGCTAAGCGGCTGCGGTGCGATGGCAAGGCGGCGCGCCTCTTGCAGCAGCAACTCGCGGATCGCCAGCGCGCGCGCCGCGTCCTGCCACGCGGCGATCGGTTTTGCCGCGGCATGGTGCTGCATCTCACGCTGGATCGCACCGCGCGTGATCGCCACGCCATTGACGCGCACGGGGACCGGGTTGAGCTCGATATGAGCCTTCTTCGGAGCCGATTGTTTCCTGGTGGTGTCGAGGACGACGGTCATCGCTTACTCCGCCGGGATCGAACGAGGATTGAGCGCCGCAGGCGCTCCGCCCTGGGCCGTCCGCCGCGTGCGCACCACCTGATAGCCGCGGCGGCCGATGTACCAGATCGGCGCGCTCCAGATGTGCACCAGGCGCGTGAACGGGAAGAGAAGGAAGATCGTCATGCCGAGCGCGAGATGCAACTTGAAGATCAGCGGCACATCGTGGATCAGCGCGGAGACGCCCGGCTCAACGCGCAGGATGCCCTGCGCCCAGTTCATGAAATTCACCATCAGGTGGCCGTCGAGGTGGCCGAGCGACACCGGGATGGTGGCGAGGCCGAGAGCGAGCTGGAAGTAGAGAATGAGCAGGATGGCGATATCGCCGAACGAGGACGTGGTGCGGATGCGCGCGTCGAACAGCCGCCGGTGCACCAGCAGCGTGAGGCCGATGAAGGCGAACACGCCGGCAACGCCGCCGACGATGATTGCCATCCACTGCTTGAAGGTGTGCGAGATGCCAAGCGCCTCGAAGATCCAGATCGGCGTTAGCAAGCCGCCGAAATGGCCAAGGAAGATAATCAGGACGCCGATGTGGAACAGGTTGGAGCCCCAAATCAGCTGCCGGCGGCGCAGCAACTGGCTCGAGCCGCTGCGCCAGGTGTACTGCTCGCGGTCGAAGCGGAGCACGCTGCCGAGCAGGAACACGGTCAGGCAGAGATAGGGATACCAGCCGAAGACGATGTAAGTGATGAGCTCTTTCATGACCTAAGCCCTCATTGACGTGCGCGTGGCCGCCCGCATTCCGGGCGCCGGCCGCAAGCCGCCGCGAATGCGCGCGATCAATCCGTCCTTGCAGCCGTCGCGGGCGGCAGGCCCGAAGCGGACCTCCTCATCTTCCCAGGCGGCGTCGCGCGCCGCCATGTCGTTGGCATCAGGATCGGGCTCAGCGAGCAGCGCGGAGACCTCGTCGTCCTTCGGCTTGGCCGCCGACAGGGCGACCAAGGCGCGGAACACCGCCTCATAGGGCGAGCGGCGCTTGCGCAGGCGCTCGGCCAGCGCGGCGAAGATGTGCGCTGGCTGCGCCAGGGTTTCACGCGCCGCTTCAGCCGGGAGCATCGCCACATATTCCAGGAACAGCGGCAGGAAGTCAGGCAATTCGTCGGCGTCCGCGATGAGCCCGGATTTCTCATATTGCGCCTTGAGGTCGATCATCGCCTGACCACGGTCGCGGCTTTCGCCGTGCACGTGCTCAAACAGGTGCAGCGACAGCGAACGGGTGTGATCGAACAGAAGCACATAGCGCTCCTGCAGATCGTAGAGATCGTTGTACGCGAGCTCGTCCAGCACCGAATGCAGCGCCCGCCGCTGTTGCCCGGTGACGATGCCCTCGCGCGCCAGACACTCGCGCAACTCCGGCACCGCCTTCTGCAAATCGGCGGTCGGATAGCTCAACAGGGCCGAGAGCACCTTGAAAGTTTTCGTCATCAGGCGACCTCCATCGGCGTCTTGGCGCGCTTGGGCGTGCCGAACAGATTGACCTCGCTGGTGCCGCCCGAGCAGCCATTGCCGAACGAGAAGCCGCAGGAGCCGCGCAGGTCGTAGGCGTCCTCGCTGGTCTCGCGGTGCGCGGTGGGGATGACGAAGCGATCCTCGTAGTTGGCGATCGCCATGGTCTGATACATTTCCTCGATCGCCAGCACGCTAAGGCCGACCCGCTTGGCGATGGCCTCGTCGATCACGCCGTCCACCGTCTTCGCCCGCATATATGCGCGCATGGCCAGCATGCGTTCGAGGCCGCGCGCCACCGGCTCCTCCTTGCCGGCGGTCAACAGGTTGGCGAGGTATTTGAGCGGGATGCGCAAGGAGCGGACGTCCGGCATCTCCCCGTCGAGGCCGATCTTGCCGGCCTGCGCCGCCGACTGAATCGGCGACAGCGGCGGCACGTACCAGACCATCGGCAGCGTGCGGTATTCGGGATGCAGCG
>Ga0187771_10001144_pt1 | contig 17508 bp, 16 predicted proteins | sample 0116_SJ02_MP15_1_FD_133139 | JGI IMG/M metagenome (GOLD analysis project Ga0187771, IMG submission 133139) | Tropical peat soil microbial communities from peatlands in Department of Meta, Colombia - 0116_SJ02_MP15_10_MG | ecosystem: Environmental > Terrestrial > Soil > Wetlands > Peat | place...
TAACGATGCGAAGAAAGGCCATATTCTTTGCAGGGATATTCGCATTCATAGTTGGTTGTGCGAGCCATTTAAATTACGACAAGTCTTCCAGAACCGATATCCCTTTTCACAAGCGCAAAGTTCCATCATTAGAAAAAGCCATCGTCATTGACTCGAAAGGTCCCTCACTTGACCCTAAATATTATGAGGTCATGGGGAGAGCCGGGGCGGAAGTAAGCCACGTGACTTCCTTGGTCTCCCACTGTAAAGACGCAATTGAAATGCTGCGCGATGAAGCAGAAAACGTCGGAGGTGATGCCTTGATCGATGTTTCCTGCACCGAGGGAAAATTTGATGCCACCGCGACCGGGACAATCATCTCATTCAAGGATCGCAAAGAAGCATTGAAGGTTCTAAAAGAGATCAAGGCCGTTCTTAAATGATTTTTCGCCCCTCACCTCCCATACAGATTGCAACCAGATATCTTCAGTTTGGGTAAAGTGCAGGTTTTGGCAAGCTGTCTGGCCATCGGGGGCAGGGAACTTCTCAACCCTATCGCGTGAGTTACTTCCGGGTCTATTGACGCGAAATTAGAAACAGCAGATCGCCATTCCTCGACCCAACAGTAAGAAATCGCTCCAATCCTTACCAAATTCAACCTTACAGCCCTAATGAATCTGCTAAACAGGTTTGTGTAAGGAGGAGCTACATCATCACATGGTTGGGGACGCGGTGGAGGTGTTGAGGAAAAGACATTTAGAAACCAAGCGCAATTCTGATTTGCTTTCGACAAAAATGAACAGTCAAGATTTTTATTGCAAAGAATTGCCAATTCATATTTTACCCCATTTGAATCTAATTAGGCTAATTTATCCCTAAGGTGAAAATAGAAAATCAAATCCCTTCGGGCATTCTTATTGCATTTGTTCCTTTGTGTCAAAGAAGCAGAAACATACGCATGCATCATCCTCGTTTGACTCGGCTGAGCAAGTGAAATTGGAGTGGAATCTGAAACACAACACAGCTAATGGCGAGGGTGATTATTCGGTCTCTGCGATGATCACCGAAACCATAGCACCCCTAATGTGCTCACAGGCCTGACCAGAGGAAATGCTTTCCCTTTAGGGATTAAGGGAATTTAACCTCTTTCTAATGAGATTTTAATATCGATAATGTATTCTATTCACCGGCAGGTGCATATGCGTACAGGATTGAAAAACCCTCGGGTTCTTCTCGCTTTAATCATTTCTCTTTCTATTCCAATCGTTTCGGGTTACCTCCTTTACTGCGAATTGGAAGACGATGATCTGTTTTTGCAAGGTGCAAAGTATGAGAATATGGATATAGATGATTGCTTCCCGGTACCGAATTGTCAAAACCAACTGAAGCTCTTCGTATCAATCGGATCAAACGTGTTGCTTCCCGTCCCCCTTCCAGAAGTCAATGCCATCGAGAAGATGTCACCTTTCTGGTCCCTATCGTCTTGGCTTGAACAAAAACCCGTCGTCCTCCGTTGTTAGAAAAGCCCAGTGGGTACGTTCTGTTTCGTTTAAGGCCTATTTCTTTGTGGAAAAGGAGGTAGAAATGTCTACATTAGAAAGGCTCAAGAAACTTTTTATTGATAAGTTTGATTTCAACGTCGAGGAACTTAAGCCGGAGACGACTCTTGAGGATCTGGGTATCGATTCTCTCGACAAGATCGAATTCATGTTCGATATCGAAAATGAATTTCAGATAAAAATTCCGGATGAAGAGTTCAAGGTCACGACCATACAGGAGATGGTTGACGCTTTGGATCGTTTCATCTTGGAACAAAGGATAGGGTCTTTAAGCCCAGCGATGATCAGCAATAACTGAACTTATATAGACGTGGAGATTCTGTTCAGATGAAACGGAGAGTGGCCATCACAGGGTTGGGTATCATTTCCTCCTGTGGGAATAATATAAATCATTTCTCAGCCAATATCATGGCCGGCAAGTCCGGAGTGAGAAGGATCTCTTCAGAATATTCAGGTCTTCTTTTGGTAAAAATTGCGGGGGAGGTCGACTTTGATCCATTAGCCTATTTCCCTAAAAGACAAGCGCTTAATCTGGACCGCGTCAACCAATTCGCCTTGGCCGCTGCTTCACAAGCCTGGAAAGATGCAGGGTTAACTCTCGACGATAAAGAAAAAGAACGAGCAGGTGTCTATATCGGTTCAGGTATGGGAGGCGCTCATACAATAGAAAGTGAGTACGATCAGCTGTTCAGGCATAATGCTGATAGGATCAAGCCACTCTCGGTCCTTATGGTAATGAATAATGCTTCCGCTTCTCACATATCGATCGAGTATGGCCTCTCAGGTCCCTGTTTGACTGCCTCCACGGCTTGTGCTTCGTCGGCAAATGCTATTGGGGAAGCCTTCCGACAGATCAGAGACGGGTACGTTGATGTAATGCTTGCAGGAGGAACAGAGGCATTTTTAACTTACGGAGGCTTTCGAAGTTGGGAATCCCTTAGAGTGCTTGCTGTCGAGGACCCTGATGACCCGTCCAGGTCTTGCAAACCATTCTCCAAGAATCGTTCTGGATTAGTGCTCGGCGAAGGAGCTGCCGTAATCGTGCTTGAGGAGATGGAAAAAGCCGTCCGTCGTGGAGCAGGTATCTACGCTGAACTTCTTGGCTACGGTTCGACGTCTGATGCCGATCATATTACCAGACCATCTTTTAAGGGACAGGCAAGAGCAATATCGGAAGCACTCAAAGAAGCCGAAATACCGCCTCAAGAAGTAGATTATATCAATGCTCATGGCACGGCAACTCAATGGAACGATCTTTTAGAGACTCAGGCGATCAAGAAGGTATTCGGTGATTTTGCCTACAAGGTTCCCGTCAGTTCAACAAAATCGATGCACGGCCATACGATGGGAGCAGCTGGTGCCATCGAATTAGTGGTTTCACTTCTTGCAATAAAGCATCAAGCCATTCCCCCTACGATTAACCTTGACCAGCCCGATCCCGAATGTGACCTCGACTATGTTCCAAACGTCGGCCGGAAAGGGGTGAAGGTGAATACGGTGATGTCAAACTCCTTTGCTTTTGGCGGAACGAATGCTGTGCTCGTCGCCAGGAAGTTGGAGGTTTAGTCATGAAATGTACGTTTTTTTGCGATTTTGATGGGACGGTGACGAAGGAGGATGTCATCGATAGGGTGTTAGAGAAATTTGCAGACCCCCCGTGGCTGGAGATAGAGCAGTCTTGGGTGAATGGAGAAATTGGTTCTCGGGATTGTCTGGCGATGCAGACGAAGCTCATCAGAGCAAACGTGCGCGACCTCTTTGATTTTTTAGAGAGCATCCACGTTGATGAGACCTTTGTCGATTTCGCGAGGTACTGCAGAGACAGAGGCTTCGAAATCGTCATTCTCAGCGATGGAATCGACGTTTTCATAAAATCCATACTGGAAAGGTATGGCGTCCATGGCATCAGGATATACTCAAACAGCCTGGGGGCTACAGATGGAAGGTATGAGATGCATTTCCCTCATTTCCGGAAGGATTGTTTGAGCAAAAGTGGCATCTGCAAGTGTAAAATCATGGAAGAACTCTCCAGCCCGCGGAGCATCAACATTCTTGTGGGGGACGGACGTTCCGATTTTTGTATTGCAAGGAAAGCAGATTTAACTTTCGCCAAATCAGAACTCTTAGATTTTTGTAGGGCGGAAAAAATCCCCCATATGGATCATAGGGAATTTGCGGACATCACGAGATGGTTGGGAGACCAAAAGGGGGAAGAGCATTTCGTATTCCAAAGGAATTTTCTCCGTCATGGGCCAAAGGGGGCTCGCAATGGTTAATGACGAGGAACTGATCAAGAAAGATTCAATCTACTGTTCTTATGGGGATACGGTCCATTATGCAGAGCCCCCAAAAATCTTCAGAAGATGTGAAGGGAGTCTTCTTTATGACAGCACGAACATTCCGTACATTGACCTCCAGATGTGGTATTCCGCTGCAAGTTTCGGATACAAGAATCCAAGGCTTAATGAGGCACTCAAGGTCCAGATAGACACCCTTCCTCAACTTGCCTGCCAATACCTTCATGAGGAGAAGGTCCTTCTCGCGGAAAAAATATGTTCAGCAAATATGAAGAGGTTTAAGGAGAAAGGGAGAATTCATTTCAATGTCGGCGGGGCTCAGGCTGTTGAGGATGCCCTAAAGCTGGTGCGAAACGCCAAGCAGAAGAATCTGATGTTCGCTTTCATGGGGAGCTATCATGGCCGAACGTTAGGGGCCTCCGCGATCACCTCAAGTTATCGCTACAGGAGAAGGTATGGCCATTTTTCAGATCGGGCCCAGTTTATCCCATACCCTTACTGTTTCCGGTGCTACTACGGGAAAAAGCGAGAGGATTGTGATTTCTACTGCATCTCCCAGTTTGAAAAACTTTTTGAGACTGAATATTACTCGGTCATCGATACCAAGGTAAAAGAATCTGAGTATGCAGCCTTTTTCGTAGAGCCCATCCAGGCGACCGGAGGTTATATTGTGCCTCCTGAGGATTATCTCAAGAAATTTAAGAAAGTCTTGGATGATTGGGGAATCTTGTTCGTGGATGATGAAATCCAGATGGGCGTTTATCGAACGGGGAAACTCTGGGCTGTCGAGAATTTTGAGGTGAGTCCAGACATCCTCATTTTTGGAAAAGCTCTCACCAACGGGCTAAACCCTTTATCAGGAATCTGGGCCAAAGAACATCTGATCAACCCGGCCATCTTCCCTCCTGGTTCAACCCATTCGACGTTTTCATCAAACCCACTCGGCACAAGCATCGCTCTTGAGGTGATGGCCATGCTTGAAGAAGGGGACTATGAAAAAAGAGTGTCAGAAAGCGGAAATTATTTCCTCTCCTTGCTTCGAGATCTCAAGAAAAAACACCCTGAGATAGGAGATGTGGATGGCCTCGGGCTTGCTCTCAGGGTGGAAATCTGCAAATCGGATCGTTTTACTCCTGACAGGGAGTTGACAGAGAAAATGTTTCTTGAAGGGTTGAAAGGAACTTTGAACTTCAAGGGATCGAAATACGGACTCGTACTGGACATCGGGGGTTACTATAAAAACGTTTTCACTCTTGCCCCCTCCCTTCACATCACGCGAGCCGAAATGGATATGGCCGTTGAACTTTTTGACCAACTCATCAGCAAATGCAAAAAAGCATAGGACGCTTATATGCCCGATCACAAAATAGACCTTCCTGGTGGAAACCACTCGGTACTTCTGATTCATGGACTAACGGGAAGTCCTTTTGAGATGAAATACCTTGCTAGAAAATTAAACAAGGCCGGCTTCGCCGTTAAAGGGCCATGCCTGGAAGGGCATTGTTCCACCCTCAAGAATCTTTCTAAGACCAACTGGAAGGATTGGTACCGGTCTGTTTACGAAAGCTTTTTGGAGATGAAGAAATCTTCTGATTCAGTGTCCGTCGTGGGCCTTTGCATGGGTGCCCTCCTTTCCCTTCACCTCTCGTATGAGATGGGTTCAGAGGTGGCGGCTCTCTCTTTGATCTCGACGACCCTTTTTTATGACGGCTGGAGCCTTCCCTGGTTCAAATTTCTGCTTCCCCTCTCTTATTGCATTCCATTTAGGTATGTCTATTCCTATTCCGAGACAGAGCCTTATGGGATAAAGAACGAAGCATTAAGAGAACGGATTGTCAATCTTATGAAAAATGACTCCATTGCCTATACCAAAACTCCTGCGGTGAGTATGCACGAACTGTTCAAGTTGATCAGAAGAGTAAAAAAAGAGTTGCCTGCCATCATGACACCTGCCTTGATTCTCCACTCTAGAGAAGATGACCTCACCAGCACCAAGAACCCTGATTATGTTGAACAGAAGATCGGTTCAAAGATCGTTCGGAAGATTATTTTGGATGACAGTTATCATATGATGACCATCGATAATCAGAAGGACCGGGTGGCCGAAGAAACGGTCAAATTTTTTAGGGAACGGGTGAGTATCCGAAGAGATTTCCGTGTTCTCAACGATTCCAGGAATTGAGCAATCCATCGATAAAGTCTTATGCTCAACCAAACTGTCCGCATATTAAATTTTGACGACAGCATCGTCAGACAACAAAACCTTGTCTCCCGGTATCGTGTCGAAATCATAGACTTAAAGGATCTTGGTCCAAGGGCGAGAATCTGGTTGAATCAAAGAACAAGGAAAGAAATTGAAAAGCGCATTATTGGTTCGAGTAAGAACTCCGTTACTTTCCTGGGCTCTGGCGATTTTCATCAGGTGAGCCATATCCTGATCAATCAGTTTGACGAACCGATCTGTGTGATCCTATTCGATTTCCATCCTGATTGGGACATCTTCCCCCCCCATCTTGGTTGCGGTTCTTGGGTAACCGAGAGCTTGGGAAACAAAAATATTCTGAAGTTCATTCTCATCGGGGCTTCCTCCAAGGATCTGTCGAGTCCCTGGATTCAGGCGGGGAATATGAATTCCTTGCGAAGAAACAGGGTAGAAATCTATCCTTATTTACACCGCCCCTCGTACACTTTTTTCAAAAGAATACCAGAGAATCTCTCTGTCAAAACCAAGAAAACCCTATTCGTAAATAAGATCGGCTGGAATGAGTTGAAAGGGAAAAACCTGATCAACTCGCTTCTTTCCATCCTCAAGCGGCTCCCCACCTCGAAGGTCTACCTTTCCATCGATAAAGATTGTCTAAGAAACGAATACTCGTTGACAAATTGGGAAGAAGGAATGCTCTCTTTGGAAGAATTGCTTTGGATGCTGAGACTGATCATGGACCATGTCGAGATTATTGGGATGGATATCGTCGGGGATTATTCAGAGATTTCTGTAAACGGAATGCTTAAGAAATTTGTTTCTTATATCGACCATCCCCAAGGCCTGAAGACAAATTATTTCTCCGATGCCTTTGTCAACGAAATAAACGAAAGGACAAATATCAGCATCTTAGAGCTCTTGCACCCGTTCCCTCCGGCCACCCCCTTATGAATCTCTTAGGATTTCTAAAACTGAGTCGAGATCTTCCTCTTGCAAAAAAGTGCTGGTAGATAAAGTGATTTCCCTCTCTGCTAAATAGCGGGCATTCGGACAGAGCCGATCAGGAAGGATAGGCTTGAGATAATCATAATCCGTAATGGCACAAGCATAGATTTGAGAGACACCCAAGCCGGACTTCTCAAATCTTTTCAGAGCCAACTCCCTTTGCTCTGGGGTATCGAAAATTAAGGTTAAATAGGGATAGTTCGCCCTGCTGCCTTCAGGCGCTTTGATCACTCGAATCTCTTCAATGTCTCTCAGCCTTTCTGTATAATAAGATGCCTTTTGACCCTGCTTCTCTATCTCCTCCTCTAAGTGATGAAAATGGACATGTCCTATTAATCTTCTGATCGCCGATACTCGATGAATAGGAAAATCAACGGTGAAGTACTCCATGAGGGCTTTGAATTTCTTGCCCTGTAAATTCCAGAAAATTTGTGGGAGCCTGAAAACAAACCAGAAAAAAGAGGGGTGATAAAAAAGCCAATACCCCAATAATTCAAGAACTCTGATGGTTTCCAAAATAAGATCGTCTTTGACCACCTTGTCGATGGTTCCATCCATCTGGACACCATAGTCTTTATTAGAGGTGACAATCACCCCCCCCTCATAGAGGGTTAATCCTTTGCCACGACAAAGGCTGAAGAAAGAAAAATCTCCTCGTGTTCCTACCTTCCTCCCTCGATAAGTTGCTCCTAATGACTGGGCACAATCCTCTATAAGATAAGTCTCATATTTTTCCGAGATCTTCTTGATCGGATCAAGATCGAGTGGAATTCCCCCTAAGTGGACCGGAACGATAGCTAAGATATCAGGATTTACTAGACACAGTTTGTCCAATTCTTCAGAGTTAAAATTAAAATCATTCCTATTGATGTCGCAAATCTCCACATTTAATCCGGCCCTTCGAATAGCTAAGGGAACAAGAGGACAAACGAAGGAAGGGATAATGACTGTTTTATGAGAAGATAATCCCTTCAAAGCCTCAAGAATGAGGTATAAAGCGGCGGTACCTGAACATGTTACCCTCACATATTCTACATCAAAATAATTTTTAAAATCCCTTTCCAAGACACCTTTGGGATCTTTTACTTTAAAGATCGACATCAAATCCCTCCAATAGAGAGGGATACCAGCCGTAGGAGGAATTTCTCTAAATAAACTCATAGAGGATTCGACTAACTCAAAGTGACCAATGTAATTCCAAAGACGATGAAAAGGGTCCCCACCCAGCGTATCCATCTCACCTTTTCCTTCAATAGAAACTGAGAGGCCAAGGCGATAAAGATATAGTGCATGCTATCCAGGGAGAAGGCAAAATTCAAATCGACTTTTGATAAAATAAACAACCAGATGAATAAAGAGAGAAAACCGAAGAGCAAACTAATCCACACCCAGCGAGTCTTGATTAATTTAAGAATAAAGGTGGGCACTCGTTTAATATGATCCGGAGTGAATTCGTCTAAAGCATTCACCCCTGACTTCAAGAAGAGTTCTCTGAACGTGTCACAGAGACTCGTAAAGACAATCAAACCCAGGATAAAGAGTTGACCTTCTTTCATGTCAAAGGCTTTCTTTAACACGGCCGCTGACAGAAACAAATATAACGCCGGTCAATATCAAAAATATCCCAACCCATCTCAGCAGCGTAATCGTTTCGTGAAGAAAGACAATAGAGACCAAGGCAACAAAGATATAACTGAAACTGGCAATCGGAACGGCAACACTCAAATCTATTTTGGAAAGGACGGTTGACCAGATGATAAACATGAGGATTAATGAGAGGAGGCCAACCCAGAAAAACGGAGAAGAAAAGACACCTTTGAAAAAAACGAGAAGATCATAAACACCGGCGAGTGAAGGATCCTTCTCGAATATAGCGCTTTTCTTAAAGCAGAATTGATGAAAAGTCTCAAGCGCATCAGCCAGAACAAGGAAGAAAAATATTTTTAGGGTCAACCTGGGCTTCGGCATTTAGTTCTCAACCCACTCCTTCCTTGACAAAACCATTTGGTTTGAGAAGCAACCCCGCTAGCCATTTTATTGCTAAATTAAGAAAGAGATTGCTATGCCTAAAATAGGCATATAAGGGGACGAGGCTTCCCCCTAACTTCGTCTTTGGTTCATAATCCGTCTGTCCCACTCGGTAGTAACGTATCGAATTTTTCAGGCACCACTCAATATTAAAACACCAACTGACGAAATACAAAGAATATTGATGGGAAATCTCATAATCAAAACCGATGAATTTATCGATCAGTAAATCATCGTATACGAAGCAGAGGTTAAAAGCGGCGAGTTTGTCTTCCACATAATAAAGAAAATATTTGGTGTGTGGTTTTAAATTTTTTGAAACATTAATAAAAAAATCTCTCGTCAAAAGCTCAAATTTTACCTTGCCAGCATGATAGGTATTTAAGTAGAGGTTATAGACCTCATCGATGATATCTTCGACGTCGTCAACAACCTTAATCTTGATTTTACCCTTTGAGTAAGCTTTTTTTATCTTACGATGTAAATCCTTTCTCGTGGAAGCCCGTAGACTTGCAAAATACTCTTCTAAGGAGTTGAAATTTAATTCCACGACGACCGAGGGAAAGCTATCAATTCTGGCAAACCCCTTTTCTTTAAGAAAATCTAAAAGAGGCGCATCTTCTCTCGAAAAATCCTTAAAAATAATGAAGGGAATTTTCTTGTCCTCGCTGAATCCTCGTAGGGCTTTGACTAATTGTTCAATGAAAATAAGTGCGTCTTTAGAGTCTTTCTTAATACCCAAAACGCCATTCTCGCCAAAGGGGGAGCCGCAAAATAGTGTCCTTAAGACAAAGAATCTAGGGATGAAATGGCGGATAGAGCGAATTACTTTTTTGATCAAACCATCCAAAACAATATCCAAATAAAAATCGGCCACAAATAAAGGCGTTATAGAAGAAATATTTCCACCTTGATAGAGGATTAAATAGTAAAAAAAGAATTCTCTGAGATTTGACTGTTCAAGCGTCTTGTAAAACTCATATCCTTCTGGAATATTTCCGAATACGGAATCCCAGTCACTCCTGCTGATTTTACTAATTGAATCTATGATTCTATATTTGACCCCGCTCATTTTCTGAAATACGATCCCCCCATGATGGTTTTCTTGGAAATGACCTGGCCTGCGTTACGCATCAGAAATTCAAGCAGGGCAAACTCATGGGTCAGTAGATCAATAAGTTTGCCGGAACCAGTAACTTCTCGCAATATTATTATTTAATCCCCGCGCACTGTTAAAAATTTATTTTATTGCTTGGATTGGGGCCTATGGATCAAGCTTCCCAGGGTGAAATTCCCTCGCCTCTGAGTGAGCAATACCACAAAAGAAGGTTGAACGGGCATTAAGTTTAGATTAAAATTTCTTAACCCTGGAAAATGGAATTTCGGGTTTTGATCATGTGTATTTCCATTCACAATAGCTGACGTCCCAGCGGACTCCGCCGTCAATCATTTCTCATTCTTCGTAAAATTACTATTCTCGAAAAGTGTAGATGGCTGCTATCTACATGAAGTTTTTCAAGGCGCAAAAACTTACGATTTGAAGATGATTCCTACGACTTTCATCCTTTTTGACGATAGAGTAGTTTGGCAAGATATCTGGCAAAGTGGACATGGTGACCGATGGGATTAAATTCATAGAGGATGATAGATCAAAGTTAAGAAGTAATCGCCCTGAAGAATAGAACTATGCATTTGGAAGAAGAGATGCCAGTTTCGTTGTTGAGTAAGGAGGGAGGATGCACCTCAGATATCAATACCGGTATCATCTGATCGAATGGGGTAAACACAGTATTTTTCCCCTGTAAAAGGACTATTTCCAGATCCGGTAGCACCGTGCAAATCAAGAAGGGGACGTTGATTCTAAAGCAACTTGATAATTGAGGATGATGGAAAAGAAGAATCCGAGTTGCGGTCGGGCATGCGCGGAAAGAGGAGTTGAGTACCGAAAATGCTCGTCATTGCGTGATAACAACCTCTCTGGCAATCTTTTGCGAACTTCCGAATAAACATCTCTCAATGTCTGATTCCCAAGCGAAGCTCCGAGTCTTTGTCAATTTCGAAGGATAAGAATGCAGGTGATATTTTAGCCTCCGGTTCGAGGTTTTGGTATGCCCTTCACATCGTAACATTTCCGAAGGTTCGGATAATGGCAAGATATATGGCCATCGGAGAGTGAGGGATTTTCAGATCCATCGGGAGTGTTACTTCCTGGCCCTAGTCCATTCGGAGAAGGGGAGGACCAAACCAACAAAGCAATATTTAGAGAAATTAGAGAGAACTCCAGACGGCTTGAGCCACCAACCTACTTGATTAGAAACGAACCAAAGATTCACGTTATCAATCCCGTTTCCCCCCCAACAGTTCTTCTACCCATTCCAAACCGAGCTCTATCAACTTACCCCGGCTGGGGCGACCTGTTTCGGGATCGCAGCCGATCACTTCATAGAGCGTCTTAATCCCTCTTTGAAATTCTCTTTCTGTGAAGATCCTCTCGCCGGCCTTTGGGCCATCGGGTTTTGGGTCGAATAGGCGTCGGGGCAATTGATCGTCCTTAATCGTAAATCCTTCGAGACTGTTAAAAGCTCTGGCCAACATCGTGCCCCGTTCGGCGGCCTTCATCAACTCAAAGAGGTCAGTATTCCAACCTGTCGCCGCATTCAAACACTGGATCATCAAATCGAGTGGCATCACGCCACGGGGTGCAAATCCAAAAACGCAGAGTCCCAGGGCATCCATCATCTTCCAGAGATGATCAAGCAATACGTAAGTCCTCACCTTTTCATTGGTGATTTGTGTCGGATGGATTGCTTTGTAAATTCCCAATGGCTTGACGGATTGGAAGGAATTGAATTTTTCATCAAAGAATAAAGTATCGTGAGGGGCATTCATGTGGTCAGCCCCGTACGGGCAAATCGCATAACCGATGCCCACTCCCACTTTCACGCGAGGGTCGTGCATGGGTAACTCCAGGCCTTTGACCGCCAGATGGTAGGGCTGATCCGACACCTTCCATCTCTGCGCGAGTCGTGTCACCCCCTCTGCCAACAGATCGCCGAAGCCTTCTCGTTTCGCAATCATCTCCAACAGTTGAATGACCAGGTCCGGATCCCCGAAGCGAAGCTCCAGTCCATCCGTATCCGCCTTTGTGATCACCCCCTTTTCGAAACACTCGCAGGCAAAGGCAATCACCATCCCAGCAGAGATCGTATCCATGCAGTATCGATTGCAGATCTCATTGGCCTTGGCAATGGCTTTAAGGTCCAGAATATTAAGATTGGTTCCCAGAGCAGAAATCGTCTCGTATTCAGGCCCCCCGTAGCGGGAGTCAACACCATATTTCGAATGCTCGAGCGCAATGCCGCGCTTACATCGGATGGGACAGGCGTAACATCCTTTTCTTTGCTTCAGAAGAAGCTCGTTATAGGTGTCGCCGCTTACAGGTTTGGAATCGTCGAGTTTGGTTCGTCTAAAGTTGTTAATGGGTAATGCACCTGCTTCAGACAGGATTTCGCAAAAGATTGTCGTCCCGTAAACAAATAGGGTTTTCCCCTGGGGATTATCTTTGAAGGTTCTTGCGTAGTCCTGGGCAGTCTCGCGCAAGAACTGAGGATTAAAAAATTCGATGTCTTCTGTCCCTAAGGCTGCGACAGCCCGGACATTCTTTGAACCCATCAGGGCTCCGAATCCGCCTCGGCCGTTGAAATGGCCAAGATTGTTCGTGATATTGGCAAAACGAACGAGATTCATTCCAGCAAGGCCCGTCTGGGCAACCCGGATTCTATTGCTTCCCATCTCCTGACGGATCGTATCCTCGACCTCTCGCGCTCCCTGACCTACCAGATCAGAAGCGTCCTTGATCTCGGCCTTTCCTTCGGTGATCCAAAGATAGACGGGTTGATCGGCTCTTCCTCGAAACACAATGGCGTCAAAGCCTGCCATCTTCAGCTCCGGGCCGAAAAACCCGGCTGCCTCTGATTCAGCGGCTGTCCCCGTAAGGGGCGATTTCCCTATGGCAGCGAATCGACACGATGCCGCCAGAGGTGAACCTGTCATCACCCCCGTGGCAAGGATCAGGAGATTTTCTGGTGAGAAGGGATCAATTCGGGGTGAAACCTCTTTGATGAGATAGTGATAACCAATCCCTCGTCCACCCAGATAGGTCCGGTAGAACGTATCGTCTTTCTCTTCTATCTCAATCTTCCGATCGGTTAGATCGACATGAAGAATCTTTCCACGATATCCATAGCCCATAGAAGTCCTCCTCGATAAAAATCACATTCTTAATAATATAATCCTGACAATCGGAATACAAGTGGATTAAAGTTGCATCGGAGCAGGGATCCCCAATGAAATGTCAACACGAGTACCATGAATGGCTAACCCGGTGCGGCTTTTGTTGGGGCCCTTCTTGCCGGAGGAGTCGAGGTGGAGAACCTTTTCCCCTAACATTGAAAAAGTCTGGATTTCTGCTATGTATCCTCTGTTTTCGGACTACCAAAAGCTTTGGGTTTGATTTTCATATATCTACCTCATCGCATCATTCCTGCTGGAAATCTTCCGCACTAAGGCAAGCCTCTTTTGAAGATTCCCTTCTGCGAGTTTAGGCCTTTTTTGTGCCGCCGGTAATAAATTAGGATTTTGACAAAATTGGACAAGACGAATATTTTGGATTAAACTGCCTAAGACTATTCTTTCTTGAGTTTAGCAATTTCTGTAGGTTATGAGTTTTAGAGAAGGGCACTGTATTTGCGTGTAATCCTTGGATAAGAGGCTTGGCTTATGAATGTCCGTCTGTCCATCTTGATAGTTTCTTTCGTTTTCTTCTTTTCCTCTTTCGTTCCTGCCTATCCGTGCTTTGGGCAACAATTTTATAAAGATTCCTCGTTTCTTTTGGCGAAGGATGGGGAAGGGCCTTCTCACAGGGAAGATCATTCAAAAGAAATTTCACCTCCTGGCATCGAAGAATACGAGAAAGAGAAGCTCGCCAAATTGAGAGGGAACATCGGCAAGCGCTATTTGACTGTCAAGAAAATCAACCCGGCGGAGTTCTACGAATCTCCGGATGATTTGAAAAAAAAATTGATGATCAAGAGGGAGAAAGAGGGGTTTGTGATCATGGAGGTGGTCCCGAATCGTTCGGGGACGATGAATTTCTATCAGGTGAAGTTTGATACGGGACAAATCGGCTATTTGAGCGCGGATGGAAATTATTTGGAAATAAAAATTAAGGAAGGAAGCCTCATTTTCGTTCCAAAGAGGAAAAGCACCAACAAGAAAAGTTTAAGTCAGTCTAACGCGCTTGCCTCTCAGGCGATAGAGTTGGTCAAAAAGCATCCTACATCGGCCGGTCCCGTTGAGAAGCGGATGACGGATCAAAAGGCAAAATCGTTTCCGTTTCCGAGATGGAGATATGAAGCAAAGGAGATCGAAGGAAAGAAATTTAGCGTCCTTCAATATGTGGAGGAGAGGGCCGCGCCTCCCTTTGTCAGGGCATGGATTGTTGATCTTTCAACGACTGAGGTCAAACCTCAAAATCGAGCTGCCCAAGAGATGTATCGGTAAGTTCGTTTTCATGACTTCTCTTGAGAGCCATTTCTGACCATATCAAGCTTTTTTCCGTCCTGCCAGTTCAGGATTTGTTGGTTGCAGGATCTGCAGAAATGAGTGGATTTCTGGTCAATCTCTTCTACATACGTGGAAGACTTCATCACGCAATTCAAGGAAAAACAGTGAATGAGACCAAAGGTGTGTCCTAATTCGTGGATTCCCTCTTTCAGAAGACGGTCTTTCAACAGCTCTTTATTCTCAGGGATGCCGTAGAATTGGTTGTGAAGGCGGTGACTTGACACTAAAGCTCCCACCCCGTTTAGCTGGGCCTCTCCAAAGAGAAAGGTGAAGATCGGTATGAACACGTCCAAATCGGTTACCCCTAAGATCCTCAAGGTTTCCGGTGGAGTATCATTGATTAACTCAAGGAGGAGACCACTTGAGTTGTACTGATTACGTACAGGGTCGTAGACAGGAGAAAGGTTGAAACGGCGATTTCGAATTCTGGTCTGAATGTTAAAGGTCTGAAAGAGGCTCTGTTTGAGAAATAAAAGAAGTGTTTCGTCTATCTCACCAATGGGGATGATGTCGATATAGGGCATGAATCTTATCTCTGTAAACCATATTTTTTGATCTTGTTGTAAAGGGTCACCCGGTCTATCTTGAGTATCTCAGCAGACCGTGAGATGTTCCAGTCGGATTGTTCTAAGATTCGTTGGACATGGGCCCTTTCTATCTCCTCCAGAGAATCTCCTGGAGGATTTGCCTTAGCAAGGAAGAGAAGATTTAGATCCTCTGGCTCAATCCTATCTTTCTCTCCCACGACGACCAATGCCCTCTCGATCGTATTTCTTAACTCCCTGATGTTGCCCGGCCAATTATATTGGATTAACACCTTCATCGCCTCTGGGGAGATATCCGTCACATCTTTGTTCATGGAGCGGGCATACTTCTCAAGAAAATAGCGAGCGATGAGCGGTATATCCGCGGTCCTCTCCCGAAGGGGTGGGATTTGAAGCGAAAAGACATTTAACCGGTAGTAGAGGTCTTCTCGAAAATCTTTTTCCGCTACTTTTCTTTCCAGATCGGAATTCGTCGCAGCGATAATTCGGAAATCGACATCGACGACTTTATTGCTTCCCAGGGGAGTAAACTGTTTGGTCTCAATCACCCGGAGGAGGTCCATCTGCATCTTTATGCCGATATTTCCAATCTCGTCAAAGAAGAGGCTGCCTCCATTGGCCATCTCAAGCTTTCCTTTTCTCTTATATTGGGCCCCCGTAAAGGCACCCTTTTCATGGCCGAAGAGTTCGCTTTCCAATAGGCCTTCTGGAAAGGCCCCGCAGTTGATGGAAATAATCGGAAAATATCGGCGGTTGCTCTTACCATGGATGGCTTGAGCGACGAGCTCTTTGCCCGTTCCGCTCTCACCACGGATCATCACCGTGGCATCGGTCTTGGCCACGGTATCGATTATCTCCAGGATTTTTTTAATCTGCGGGCTTTCCCCCACAATCTCATCCTGCAAAGACAACTCATCCACCTTCTGTTTAAGCTGGATGTTCTCGGCGATCAGCCGCTTCTGGTTCACGGCATTACGAATCAAAATAGATAACTTATCCGGATCGACAGGTTTGGAAAGGTAATCGTAAGCCCCTTCTTTCATCGCTTCCACTGCTGTGTCCACGGTGGCGTAGGCAGTGATAATAATTAAAATGATGGTGCTATCAATTTTCTTGATATGTCTTTGGAGTTCCATGCCGTCCATTCCGGGCATCTTAATATCCACCAGAGCAATGTCCCAAGGGCCCTCCTGGAGTTTCTTCAAGGCCTCCATTCCGTTTTCGGCGGTATCTACTCTGTATCCCTCGCTTTTGAACCAATTGTATAAGGAATCTCTGACCGAAAACTCGTCATCCACTACCAAAATGCTAACTCCCTGATTATTCATCTTCCTTCTCCTTCAGGCCGGACGTTAAGTGTCATGGGATGATCGCGCGAGCCTGCCGTTGACCGAAAACGGGTCTCCTCTCCGGGGCAGGGTGATCACAAAGGTCGTTCCCTGATTCGGTTTGGAATCCACCTCGATCTTTCCCTTATGCTGTTGAATAATTCCGTAGACGACCGCCAAACCTAATCCGGTGGAATCCTTGGTGGAAACGAAGGGTTCAAAAATACGGGGTAGGATCTCTTCAGGGATCCCGCTGCCTGTATCAGAAATGACAATCTGGACCTCCTGGCTACTATTTAAAAAGATTGTTTTGATCCTTAACTTTCCCCCTTTGGACATGGCATCGATGGCGTTAATGAACAAAGCAACTAATATATGCTGGATTCCGCTGTCATCACAATAGATGACGTCGTCTCCCTCGGCTAATTCCTCAGATAGTTCGAGCTCCTTTATTTGCATCTTATGTTTGACGAGTTGAACGCTGTTACGAATGATCTTGTTGAGACTCTCCTCGTTCCAATTACCAAAGTCCTTTTTGGCAAAAATCAACAAGTTTTTCACGATATCGCCACAACGTATGGCCTCGTCTCTGATCACGCTCATGAACTGGACCACAGAGTTGGTTTGTTCCCGTGATAAAGAGGCAGGATTCTGGATGATTTTAAGACATAGCTTGGCATAGGTGAGGATTCCGGACAAAGGGTTATTGATCTCATGGGCCACCACGGCGGAAAGTTTTCCCAGGGAGGCTATCTTTTCCACCAAGAGAAGATGGGCTTGAGCCTTCTTCAGCTCATCGCTCTTCTCTCTGACCTTCTTTTCCAAAGTCAAAGACCACTCTTGATTCGCTTCATTCGCCATCTTGAGTTGCTTGGTCATCTGGTTAAACGATCGAGCCAATTCTCCCATCTCATCTTTAGAGACGGAATCGATGGTATA
>Ga0187771_10001145_pt1 | contig 17495 bp, 20 predicted proteins | sample 0116_SJ02_MP15_1_FD_133139 | JGI IMG/M metagenome (GOLD analysis project Ga0187771, IMG submission 133139) | Tropical peat soil microbial communities from peatlands in Department of Meta, Colombia - 0116_SJ02_MP15_10_MG | ecosystem: Environmental > Terrestrial > Soil > Wetlands > Peat | place...
CCCGGTCCGGCGAATTCCTCGAATTCTCTCGGAAGCCCGATGTTTTTCACGACGAGCTTCCCCACGTACTTCTTTGCCCTCTCAAGGCCCATCTTAGTCCTGTGGAACGTGACAGTCAGGTCTGCCTTGACCGCGTCGCCTAGAACTTGGCCCGTGTCGGCGTCAATGCCAGTGGGTACGTCAACCGCGACCTTGAAGGCTTCCATCTTGTTCATCTGTCTAACCAATCTGAGAATGGGTTGCTTCAACGTTCCCTTCGTCCCCGTTCCCAGCAGAGCATCAATCACCACTTCCGCGGTCACGTCGGGAACGAGTGCACTGTCGTAGGATTCGAAGAACAGAATGTTCTCTCCGAGGCTCCTAATCGCTTGCAAGTTCTTGAGGGCCGCGCTGTCTGATACTTCTTGAACTCTACCCGCAAGAACAATCGTAACCTTGAAACCCATGGAAATCAGATGCCTCGCGGCGACAAAGCCGTCTCCGCCATTACCCCCTAAGCCACAGAAGGCTGCGACGGGCTTGTCAGGCTTGAATCTCGAGTAAACCTCAAACGCTACCTCGCGTCCAGCGTTCTCCATCAACTGAAGCCTGGAAACACCGAAGTATTCTGCGTTGAGCTCTAGGGCACGCATCTCTCTGCTCGTTATCGCCTTCTTCAGATCATAATCTTCCATTTTCAACCCGAAACCCTAGTGCTTTAAAGTGAAGATAAAACTATGCTTCCCTGCCGATGCTAACTCCTGCTCCTTGTCTTTGCAAGATCCAGAATAAGAGTCAAGGGGCCTGTTCAGCAAAATATTTTAATGCTCAACGACAAACAATAGAGCCGGAGATTAACATGCCAACGGCGTTCGTGTTGATAAACACCGAAATCGGTTCAGAAGCCGACGTGTTGAAGGAGCTAAAAAAGGTCGAGGGCGTGGAAGAGGCCTTTGCCGTCTACGGAGTCTACGACATAATCGCAAGAGTAAAAGCGGACACGATGGACAAACTCAAGGAAACCGTCACCTGGCGAGTTCGAAGGCTTGACAAGGTACGATCAACATTAACGATGATAGTGGTGGAAGAAACCGCCCGCAAGTAGCACCTAACCCTCCTTTTCTTTTTAGTAGGCAAAACTCAAGAGCGTTCAAGGCCAATAGATTTGACATTGAGCGAAGACCGTGTTAGGCGTTTTTGAAGCTGACATAACTCTTCCAATTTCCCCCTTTGCCTTCGGAAAAAACGTCTGCAAACTAGCTTACTTCACAATGAAATCGCAGACTCTGGGGCAGAGTATAGGTAGAATGCTTCTGCGAGCCCGGCACGTAACCTTTTATAGTGTTTCTTTTTGATCTCTAGTCTTTTTGAAGAGCAGGCTACGTCGCATGACTGAAATAACGATGCATGTAGGATTTGATGACACGGACTCGGCGAGAAGAGGATGCACGACGTACGTTGCAGCTCTGCTGGTTGAGATACTCGAGCGCCTAGGTGTCAGGCTGATCGACTATCCAAACCTTGTAAGGCTGAATCCTAACGTTCCATGGAAGACCAGGGGAAACGGAGCCCTATGCCTGAGGATACGATACGACCAGAACCTTGAAAGAAAGGTCAAGGAAATCGTTACGAGCACGGTGGAGCAGCTTTCAGATCTTGAATCCAGGGGAACTGAACCTGGAATAGTCTTCCTCCGCGGAGCGAGGATCCCGAAGGAAATTCAAGCATTTGCGGAGCGAACGATCAGCCATGTCGTAAGCCTCAAGGACGCCCTGAAACTCCTAAAAAAGTACGAGGCTGAAGCAGTAGGCTTCAAGAACGGGCGTGGGATGATAGGAAGCTTGGCAGCGGTCGGACAGACTCTTCGAGGAGACCACACGTACGAATTGATCGCTTACCGCAGGCCTGAATACTACGGGTCAAGAAGAAAGGTCGACGAGGCCTCAATCTTTAAAATGGACGAGGCCACGGCACCCTACACTTTCAACAACGTTGACTCGGAGAAAAAAAGGGTCATCATCACGCCTCGAGGACCGGACCCGATTCTTTTCGGCATCAGGGGCGAAAACCCAGAGATCCTAAGAAGAGCGTTCGCCATGGTTCGAGCGTATGAACCCATTGAAAGATGGGTAATCTTCAGAACAAACCAGGGAACAGACGCACACCTAAGAAAACTTGCCAAGTTGAGCCAAGCAGAACCGTACGAGTCCATAATCGCTAAGGGAATAGTGTCAAGAAACCCGATAGTCATTCCAAGAAGGCACGTCATTTTCGCAATCAAAGACTCGAGTTTGCAGGTTGACTGTGCAGCTTATGAGCCGACCGGGATTCTTCGGCGATCTGCCGCAGAATTGCTCATCGGTGACAGACTTGAAGCTTACGGAGCAGTGCGACCCTCCACGTTCAACAGACCTTTAACGATAAACCTCGAGAAAATACGCGTGTTGAGTCTTACGGGTAAAGTGCTCCATCAGAATCCGTTGTGCACCAAATGTGGAAAAAGGCTGAAATCGATGGGGCGAAACAAGGGCTTCAGATGTGAGAAATGCGGCTTACGCTACAGAGAACTCACGAAGATCGAGACGATAGTAAAGCGTGAACTGAAGAGAGGACTCTACTTAACTGCAACCAGGTCCCAGAGACACTTAACCAAACCTCTCAGACGTTACGGGATGGAGAAACGACGCGTGCAAGTCGAACAGCCCAAGGGCAAGTGGCATTCCTAGAGATTACGATTCCTCAACGTTAAAGATCTCGCATAGTAGCTGATAGAGCTCACCCCCTCCCTCCATCTTTGAGAACATGTCCTTTTCAGCCTTCAACAAGCGTGCCATAGTCTGATACGTTCTCTTCCATTCAAGCTCCTTCCACATCATGCGATAATTCCTCAGCTCAATCCATGCACGGAAAATCAGAACGGTGAACATACCTGCGGTGACAAGGAGATTCAGCAGGTACAGAGCCAACAATTCATCCATGCCAACTCACCTCCCACAGGACAGTTGGCAACCATTTTATTAAGAGAGTGCATTTAAGCAAGCTTGCGGAAAGGTGAAACCTTAGGACTTGATTGGAGTTTCTCTTTCTAAACTGTCTTTCAACGATAGAGCCATTAGAAGAGAAAAATGAAATCATGGTAGAACAAGTAGCAAAGGACAATTTCGCAAATCATGTAGTGTCTCTTCTTTTTGAAGTGGATCTGTGCCGAGGTTTTCGCCAGTTTAGAGATCAGCCGGCAAGCGAGCACCCAGCGTCTCGCAGGAAGCGTCCGTTAGAACACACACTGCCTGGCTTCCTCGAAAGGCTGTCGTCGCAGGTTTGCCGAGCGGAATAATCGTTCTATTTCCTTATCGTCAGCCCCATTTCTCATAGGTGTCAGAATGTCAACGAGGTTGTCACTTTTCATGAGGCAAGGTTTGAGCTGGCCGTCGCTGGTGACGCGGAGCCTAGTGCAGTTTCGGCAAAACTCCGCGTTCTCTACCGGATGAACTACTTCGACGTCTACATCCGGAAGATGATAAATGCGCCTGTTCTGCATGAACCTTCTAGTCTCGACATTCATTGCTTTCTGTCTCAAAGTGTTTTCATAATCATCCAGTGACCTGTGATTTGCGAGGTAGTAGCCGTCATCAAGGTTTACCGGTTCAAGTTCTATCAGCTGCAGAATAGTCCCTGAATCCGCCGCAAACTGCAGCATGGAGGGAAAGTCATAATCATTGACACATCTCAGAATCAACATGTTGAGTTTGACCGGACTGAAACCGACTGCCACGGCAGCCTTGACACCTTGCAAAACATCCTCGATTCTTCCGCCCGTGAGCTTGCTGTAGACGTCGGCATCCAAGGTTGGGAGACTTATGTTGACACGCTTCAGGCCGCCTTCATGCAGTTGCTGGGCTAGGGGAGCAAGCAGAGCGCCATTAGTCGTCATTGAAAGATCCGACAGGGTCTGCATCGAGGAGACCTCCTTAACGATATCGAGAATGTCCTTCCGAACAAGAGGTTCTCCGCCTGTCAGCTTTATCCTCGTGACTCCTAGACGCGCGGCGATCCTCGAGATCCGACCGATCTCGTCACTCGTCATCTCTCTCAGAGAGTCTGTCTCCTTCCTTCTTTCACCTTCCATGTGGCAAAAATGGCAGCGCAAGTCGCAGCGACTGGTGATTGCCACGCGCAGGTTCAGCAGTGGGCGTCCGAAGCTGTCTCTAAGCGTCATCGTTATTCCCGTGCATGCTTAACGACGTGACCCGCTTCCACTGATATAAGCTTTTCAACGCAGAGCCTAGCGGCTTGAGGGGAGCCTGGGATACAGAAGAACGCTTTACCCCCTGCAACGCCTGCTATGGCTCGTGTCAGAATTGCAGCAGACCCTATTTCGTCGAAGCTCAAACGCCTGAAGGTCTCTCCAAAACCTGGAAGGGTTTTCTCCAAGAACGGCGACACGGCTTCGATCGTCGTGTCAGTTGACGATATTCCAGTGCCGCCGCAGAATACAACAGAGTCGATGTTTGGCGAATCAAGCGAACTTCGCATAACCTCCTCAATCATCCTCTTACTGTCAAGGATCGTTCTACGAAATGCTATTGAATGCCCGGCCTTCTTGAGCAAGGATTCGACCAAGTCTCCAGACTCGTCTGACGTCTTCTTGCCTTCCCCAAGCTGCTTGAAACGCGAACTACTAACCGTGACAATTTCAAATCTTAGAGCTCGGGGCGCCTCAATCTTGTGCCTCGCTGAAGTTTCACTCATCTGCCCGACGCCTTTTTCAGCTTCTTCACGACGTGAACGTCGTTGATTGCAGTCGAAGGATACTGCCCCTCGGCATCCTTCTCGTACTGTTTCACCATGTCCCAGATCGTTAAGAGGCCGACCGCGGTAGCAGTCAAGGCCTCCATCTCCACACCGGTTTGAGCCCTGGTCTTGACCGAGGAGACAACTTCGACCGAAGTCTCGTTCAAGATCCTAGCTTCAACCTCAACGTTTGTCAACGGAAGAGGATGGCAAAGCGGAATCACCGCACTGGTTTTCTTCGCTGCCATGATTCCGGCGATACGCGCCGTATAAAGTGGATCGCCCTTTGAAATCTTTCCACTCTCGATGAACCGTATCGTCTCACGTTTGAGCCTAATCGTGCCCTTTGCTGTTGCTTCACGGAACACTTCAGGCTTGTCGGAGACGTCAACCATCGTCGTACGTTATTCCCTCCTTTCCTGTAATCTCAAACGTGTGGGATGAGGCTCTATCTCTTTTCTGTTTTGATTCCTTTTACGATATCTTTCCAAGAGTTTCTGTCCAATCTCAAATGTTGCTAGATTGCAAGCAGTGCAGGTTGCCAAAGGGATCAAGATCTCTGGCTGTGTTTTGCAGATCAGAATGACCGCTATTTCTTGGCTTCTTCGTCTCTCCAAACGTTCAGGAGAGCTTCGATCGCCTTGGCCTTGGGCGAACTTTCATTGAGTCTGTACAGTCTTATTCTCCCAAAACTCTTGTGTTGCAGAATTTTCTCGACCTCCAGTAACTTCAGATGATTTGTCGCTGTCTGGTAGTTTATGCCGAGTCTACGTGTGATTTCGGAGACGTTAAGTTCGCCCAGTTGGTTCAAAACCTTAAGAATCTTCAAACGTGCTCGCGAACAGAAAACATCTTCAACTTCCACTCTTCAAGCCTCCTCCTTTGGCAGGAGAGCCAGCAATTCCCTCTCCAAATCGTCTGCGGGGATTCTGGACAAGTAAACGAGTGTCGATCTTCCTTTCGAACCGTGCGTCGAGACTTCCGTCGTAAGTATTCCCATGGTGGAGATAACCTGCAAGTACTTCCATAGCTGAGTGTGACTGTGCGGTTTGGCGTCGAATTCTTCGCAGGCAATCATGTAAGCCTGCTCAGCCTCTGCAAGGGATACGTAGGCTCTGTGGCTGTCCTTGAAGAGCCTGGACACCCCGAGGAGAAGAAGTTTTTCGTGTAGGTTAAGGTAGGTAAGGTCGCTCTTCTTCGCTGTCGGAATTATGCTCGAGGCAGCCTTTCTCACGGATTCAGCGGTGACCGAGCTTAAGCCCTCGGCGTTCGCGTACTTTCCCGCTCGCCACAGGAGTTCTATGCCGAAACGTGCGTTTCCATTCTCAGAATAAGCGAGTTCGGCCACTACGTCTATCGTTTCTTCAGGCACCACTAACGGTTTGAACGCCATGGAGACGCGCTCGCTCAGGATGTCGACCAATTGTTGTTTCGTGTACTCTGCTAGGTTGATCACGTTCGACTGAAGAGTGCTCCTTGTGCTGATGTCCAGCCGATCAATCATGCTTGTGTCTCGCAAGATGCATATCAGCGACAGTCGCTGAAGCTTGTCGTGTCGAGCTTCCTGCAGCCTGGTTAACTGATAAACAGCGTCAGATCCTTCTTTGAGAATCAGGCTGTCGAACTCGTCCAGAGCGAGGATCGCATACGCGTTTTCATCGTCAAGGATCTGGGCCAGAATGCTCAGAAGCTCCTCTGCTGAGTAGCCGCGTTTTGGAAAATTCGGGTGGAAAGTCGACACGGCGTGTTGCAAGATAAGGAAGAGACTTCCGTGATACTCTCGACAGTTGACGTGGATGTAACGCAGGTTTGTGCCGCAGCTGCCGGCCTTTCTGACAACGTCAGCTCCGAAACGTTGCGAGAGCGCAGTTTTACCGGTTCCAACCTCGCCGACTATCAGGACTCTTTGCGACATTTTCCCCGGAGAGTGCAGTACGAAATCGAAGAATTCCGCGAGAAGCCGCAGTTCCTTATCCCTGTGGGGAAGCCTTTGGGGGACGTAGTTGATGTCGAGCTTAGTTTCATCTTTGAACACGCTCTGGTACTGCGACACTAGGCTGACCCCCAGAGGATTAGGATCAACAGCATTGTTATCTCTTTCTCCGCGGCCGATTAGCTTTCTTGCTCGCTATCATCTAGTTTACTTGCTATGTACGCGTGCGCGTCGCTCGGCGGGAACAAGACGGGGTGCCGCGAATTCCGCAGGAAACCCTTCTGGATTAGCGGGAACATAACATTAATAAACACATTGAGTTTATTCATAAGGCAACAATGATTCCAAAGTACTTTTTCCTTACTAAGGGAGTGGGCAAACACAAGGAGCAGCTTCAGTCTTTTGAACTTGCACTCAGAGACGCGAAGATACAGCATCTCAACTTGGTCAACGTTTCGAGCATAATACCACCGGGATGCCTGTGTATTCCGCTCGAACGTGGCCTTAAAATGATTAGACCCGGCGAAATAACCTTCTTGGTGCTAGCTAGAAACGCAACCAACGAGCCTCACAGACTGATTGCATCCTCGATAGGCGTAGCTATTCCGTCTGGAAAGAACAACTATGGCTACCTTTCGGAGCATCACTCGTATGGACAACCTGATGACAAGGCAGGAGACTACGCGGAGGATTTGGCCGCATCGATGCTCGCGACGACGATGGGGTTGCAGTTCGACCCAGAGATTGCGTGGCACGAAAAAGAACAGCTGTTCAAGGCCAGCGGCATGATAATCCAGACGAGAAACGTGACGCAGTCCGCGACAGGCGATAAAGATGGCCTCTGGACTACTGCCATCGCAGCGGCCGTTTTCGTGCCAGCGAGGAACGACAGACACATGCCTATTCGACACTGAACAGCCTTAGAACAGCAGACGTTCCCTATTGCAAAACCATATTAGCTGTTGAGATTAACCCATGTATTGGTGACAATAGCTTTGCCCTTAAAGCTGCAAGAGCCACTGATAATCGTTAACTTCAAAGCATACAGAAAATCAACCGGGACGCAGGCAGTCGAACTAGCCAGAAAAGCTGAAAAAGTGCACAAAGAAACCCACGTTGTTCTCGGTGTGGCTCCACAGTTCGCTGACATTGCGGTCGTAGCTCAGGCTGTCGATATTCCGGTATTCGCCCAACACATTGACCCGATTGAGCCCGGCAGCTTCACTGGACACGTGCTTGCAGAATCCGTGAAGGAGGCCGGAGCCGCTGGGACGCTGATCAACCATTCTGAGAGGCAGCTCAAGCTGTCGGATATCGATCTAGCGGTCAAGCTGGCGAGAGAGAATGGCCTTTCGTCTTGTGTCTGCGCCAACAACCCGAGAATCAGCATGGCAGTGGCGACTTTAGAGCCTGACATAATCGCTGTCGAACCGCCAGAACTGATAGGCACTGGGATTCCCGTTTCAAAGGCCAAGCCAAAAGTGGTCACTGACACTATTCGGCTCGTGCGACAGGTGAACAGCAGGGTTCCAATTCTCTGCGGAGCCGGCATAAGCGGTAGAAAGGATATTTCAGCTGCCCTGAGGCTCGGCACTCAGGGCGTGTTGGTGGCAAGCGGCATTGTCGAGGCGAAAAACCCATATGCTATCATGCGTGAGTTTGCACACGCGTTAAAAGATCAGTGAGTAATGGAACTCTTGAAAGTTGAATCAGAGTGTGCAGCTTGCATATTAAGCCGAGGCGCTGCTGAGGCTAGAGAGGCGACCGTGAACCCCGCCTTGCGGTTCAGGGCTATGAGTGAACTCCTTCGGTTGTTGAACAAGGAATTCAAGCCTACGAGCGTTCCTGCTGATTTAGGCACGAAGAGGGACAGAATAATAAGGAGAGTAACAGGCAACGATGATCCTTACAAGAGAAGCAAGAAGATTTGTAACGAAAAAGCCCTGAAGCTGCTGTCATACGCCAGGAAATTCGTCGCTGAAGGATACGCCCAACAAGACAGGTTCAAGAGAGCCTGCCTGTGTGCAATCGTTGGCAACGTGATGGAGTTCGACATTCCAGGACACAGGTTCGCCTTCAGCAGTCTGAGGAGAAACCTTCGAGATGCAGCCAAAGACTTAGCCACGGACGATACAGGTCTCATCTTTGAATTAGCAAGAAAAGCTCGGAACGTTCTCTATCTGACCGATAACGCTGGCGAAATCGTCTTCGACACCTTGCTCGTTGAGCAGTTGAAGGACATGGGCTCCAGAGTTATCGCCGCCGTCAAAAGTGGCGCAGTGATCAACGACGCTACTCTTAAGGATGCAGAGGTTTCTGGGATGAACAAAGTGGCCGATGAAGTGATAACGAATGGAACCGACGCTGTAGGCCTAGCCCTGAGTGAGGTTTCTCCACAGTTTCTTAGCGCCTTGAATTCCGTCGACCTCGTTGTCGCGAAGGGCATGGGCCACGCGGAAACGCTGACGGAGTACAAGCTGAAGAAGCCTTACGCTTTGCTGTTCAGAGCCAAATGCGAGCCCGTGGCAAACTATTTCTGCACCTCGAGGGAGAAAAACGTTGCAAAGCTGATGCGCTAGATGCAGATGCCTACCATAAGCCTGAGCCGAGAAGCGTTGGCCAATTTTAACGATGCAGTTCAGAAAGAGTGGATACTGACCAACGAGATAGGAGGGTACGCTTCTTCCACCGTGCTAGGCATGAACACGAGAAAATACCACGGCTTGCTAGTGGCTGCAGTTCACCCGCCAAGGGACAGGAGAGTCCTGCTAGAAAAACTCGACGAGGATATCATCGTTGGAAATAGCGTTTACCAACTCGGCACGAACGAATTTCAGGACACAGTGTTCCCGTCTGGGCATCGCCTTCTAAGTCGGTTTGAGCTTTCGCTTTTTCCAAAGCAGGTCTACTCCCTTCAGGACGTTGATCTCGAGAAGACAGTATTTATGCCGCATGGGCAAAACGTTACGATAGCGATTTACAAGGTCTTGAACCGAAGCAGCCAGGACGTCAAAATTCGAGTTTTCCCCCTGGCAAACTTTCGCCATTTCCACTCGGTGACAGATAAACGAAGCCTTATGGAACAGCCTGATCAGAAATGCGAAAACAGCGAAACCACCATCGATTTTGCATCGCCAAAATCCACTTTGATCATCGGAGCGACAGGTGGGACGTACCACCCGAATGAGAGATGGGTTGAACGACTGTATTATCGGGAGGAAGCTAAACGAGGCGAGAGCTGTTTCGACGATTGGTACCAAGGCGGCTTCTTTGACTGCGGAGTCAGGGCGGAAGAGAAAGGCGGTTTCGCCGTGGTGGCCGTTGCAGACGAGAAAGCTGACATCGCACGTGACATCCTCTTCCGAATGCCAAAGACGCTTATCGACTTGGAAGCACTCTTCGAAAGGGAGAAGCAGCGGCGCGAGAACTACGTTGAGAGATTCTATGAAAACAAAACAAGCATTCGGGCGGCTGATTGGCTCAATTTAATGATCTTGGCGACGGAGTCATTGGTGGTTTCAGGTGCCGACCCGGAGCGCACGTCAATAATAGCTGGGTATCCTTGGTTTGAGGACTGGGGTAGAGACACGTTTGTGTCCTTGCCTGGATTGACGCTTGCGACGGGAAGGTTTGAAGAAGCGAGGAGAATACTGTTAACTTTTCAGAGTCGCTTCAGCCGCGGGCTGATTCCAAACTTTATTCCAGACGGCGGGGAGCCTGCAGTGTACAACTCTGTAGACGCGACGTTGTGGTACGCGAACGCGGTTTTTCAGTACTTCAAGTACACTGGCGATTTTGCATTCGTTCAAGAGCAGCTTCTTGAGACTTTGAAATCAATCGTTGAAAGCCTGGTCGAAGGAGTCGTGCCTAACATACGTCTCGACGCTGATGGTTTGCTGTCGCACGGTCCACAGTTGACATGGATGGACGCCGTCGTTGATGGTCAACCCGTGACTCCGAGAGCCGGCAAGGCGGTGGAAGTGCAGGCTTTGTGGTACAATGCACTGAGGATTATGGAGCTGCTTGCAGGGAAGCTCAACGAGGACAACGAAGCAGAAAACTACGCCAAGATGGCTGAGAAAACGAGGATGAGCCTGGTCGAGAAATTCTGGAACGTCGAAAAAGAATGCCTCTTCGACGTTGTCGAGGGTGATCGTCGGGATTATTCTTTGAGGCCCAATCAGATCATGGCTGTCTCCCTTGATTTCACCGCTTTTGACCAGGATAAGAGTAAGGAAATTGTGGACCTTGTGCATCGTGAACTCTGGACACCGTTTGGTTTGAGGTCACTCGCGAAGAGTGATCCAAAGTACGTGGGGATTTGCGCTGGGGATAGGAGGAGCAGAGACTTGGCTTATCATAATGGAACCGTTTGGCCTTGGCTCCTTGGACCGTTTACGACCGCTTACTTGAAAGTGAACGGTTACGACGCTGTCGAGCGAGATTATGCGTACAGTAGTTTCCTTGCGCCCTTCTTTACAAGACATGTCGCTGGCACACAGCTGGGAACAGCGAGTGAGATTTTCGACGGAGACCCACCTCACAAGGCCAGAGGTTGTATTTTGCAAGCCTGGAGCGTAGCAGAACCTTTAAGAGCCTACGTGGAAGACGTGGCACTTCTAGGGCCAAAGCGTTGAGATATCATCAAGGTCTCAGGCTGAGATAATCTCCCTCAGGCTGGCTGCAGCTGATTCAGGAGTGACTGTGTTTATGTACATACCAGTGCTGAGTTCGAATCCTGCCCACGTGGCGAGTTTAGGGTAAACCTCGATGTGCCAATGATAATATTCGCGAGCCTCGTCGTTCAGAGCAAGGTGGAAGCCATAGTTGTACGGTGGATCGCTGACCAAGGTCTTAAGTGCTCCTAGGCATGTCTTCATCGTCGCGGCAAGCGTTCTTCTCTCGTCCCGAGACAATCTGAGCGGTGTGGTCTCGTGTTTCCTCGGCACTATCCAGAATTCTATGGGGTAGATGCTCGCGTATGGGGTGAACACGGTGAACTTGGAGTTTTCGAGGACAAATCTCGGTCCATCAGCTTCTTTTTCGATGATGTCACAGAAGATGCATCTTCTATTCTTGTTCCAAAACTCTTTGCTCGAACCGATCTCTTCTCGTATGATTCTCGGAACCATGGGCGTCGCGATTATCTGGCTGTGAGCATGAGAAAGCGAGGCTCCTGCTTCAAGGCCGTGATTTCTGAAAATCGAGATATACTTGACGTACGGTTTTCGGGCGAGTTCGCGAAGTCTTTCTACGTATGCATCAACGACAAGCGTCAGCTGAGAGGTACTGGAATCAGCTGGGTGCCCATCATGCTTAGGGGATTCGATCAGGACCTCGTGGTGTCCCACCGCTATAGCACAATCGCTCCTTTTCAGAATTTCTCCCTGGCTGATCCGTCCCTCAGGCGGCGAGAACGCTGGGTAAAGATTCGGTATACAGCGCACTAGCCAGTTCCTGTGTCTTTCCCCGTCCGAATCTCGGGTCTTCTTGACTCCTTCGGCGGACTTGAGGTACACCATCACGGCGGGAGGTGTCATGCTCTCGTTACCCGGACACATCGGGCAAGACCCGGTCTTTGTCTGTACCTTTTCCTTTTTCAGGTCGCTAGGTCGGCGACTGCGCTCGGTCGCAATAACGACCCAACGGTTCAACAAGTAGTCTCTACGAATTTCGTTGAAGGTCATAGCCTTGCTTCCGTTAGCATTAGCGTAGGTGATGAGAGCATTTAGCGTTTTCCGGAGCTGCTTCCATCATGAAGACTCTGTTTCAGTCGTCGCACGTTTTCGCCGCTTTGCAGGTGAGCCAAAGGCGGTGGGCCACAGAGGTTCGACATCCAGAATCCGCCGAATCCTCAAACTCTACACTCGTACCCGCGCTCCCTTGAGCGCCGAACGCCCAGACTTAGGTTGCTCCCTCCCGGGTCTGGCCGGGTTCGCCTGGTGGACACCGAAGACAGCTTCCCTACGAAAGCCGCTGAGTGATCGCCAGCCCCAAAGGACGGATAGTCAGCGCTTCGACGATTGAAGCCTCGACGACCTTAAACGTCTCAGCCTCAGCTTTCGGCCCGTCTTATAGAGGGTTTACGGTACAGGGGACCCCTACCCCCCCGCCTAAGACCCACCGCCGAAAAACTGAAGTCTGTTCAAAACTATAAAACTTTGCTTTAGCGAGCAGCCGGGGGATGCTCTTCGTACGAGGTGAAACAATAACATTTATCTGAACCGCCGCGGAAAAGAGGTTCTCACGGTAACCCTGCAGGCGAAGGTGGACATGTTGAGCGAAAACAAGAAATGGGCTGAAAAATTGAGCGACCAATGCGGCCTGAGCGCAGCATTTCTTAACGACGTACTTAAGGAACTGAGTGAAAGCTGCTTCGGCGATGCTCCTACCGCAAAGCAGGTCATCGAGGAGCTGACTCTGAGCTGCCACATGGATCAGGAGGAGCTCATGAAGTTCATGGAGGAAGTCTCCAAGAACTGCCCAGCAGATGCCAAAAGGCTCAAGGAAGCAGTCCAGAAGGCGAACGGCGACAAGGATAAACTGTGGAAAGAGTTAACGCTGTGGACACAATGGATCTATCGCGACAGTAATCGATAGCCTTTCTGGTTCTGTTGTAGATCAAGTTTTCAGATTATTCGGAACTCTGTTTTCATTAACTGTTCAAATTAGAACGAGGCGCCGAAGGCGAGACGCTGTTCCTTTCAGAGTTGTTGAGGAATGCATTCTGAGCCGGACTGAAGCAGTATTGTTCTGCACGTGCAGTCTTTCTGTTTTGGGTTTTGAAGGGTTGTCAATTTGGTTGTTCAGTGGGCTAAGAGTCAGGTTTATCTTTAGTTGAGTAGAATATGCGACTGTTTCAGTACCGTGTAAGGAGGCGTCGGATGAAACGAATAGGTTTGGTGACGAGCGGCGGGGATGCACCGGGCATGAATGCAGCCATTCGGGCTCTGGTTCGCATTGCTTATTCGAAGGGTTTTCAGGTTTTGGGTTTCCAGAGGGGATGGGAGGGTGTGATGACCAACACGGTGCACCCGTTAACTCCCAGATCCGTGGGCGGCATAATTCAGCTGGGAGGCACTATCCTGCACACTTCGCGAAGCTTGGAATTTAGAAGTGAAGAGGGACTGTTGAAGGCTGCTAAGACCCTTTCGTCAAACAACGTTGACGGCCTGGTCGTTATAGGTGGAAACGGCTCCTTCAAAGGAGCGTATGACTTGAGCAAGGAAACCGAAGCCTTGATCGTGGGTGTTCCTGCAACGATTGACAATGACGTTTACGGGACCGACGAGACCATTGGCTTTGACACTGCAGTGAATACAGCTGTTAGCGAGATTGACAAGATTCGGGATACGGCGATCTCTCATGAAAGGGTGTTCATCGTAGAGGTGATGGGCCGCCAGCGAGGATTTCTCGCATTGGAGGTGGGACTGACGGTGGGCGCTGAGATCATACTCGTTCCCGAGGTCAAGCTTGACAAGGAAAGGATAGTAAAAAGGCTGGAGGAGAACAATGCGAAGGGGAAAAAATCAGGGATAATCGTCGCAGCAGAGGGAATAGGTGACACTCGGAGCCTAGGCGCAGAAATAGAGAAGGACACTGGAACCGAGGTCAGACTGACGATTCTGGGTTATGCGCAAAGAGGCGGAAGTCCCACGGCGAGGAGCCGACTGTTGGCCAGCCTTTTTGCAAGAGAGGCTCTGGAGCGTCTGTCGAAGGATCAGGGGGGAATAGTGGTGGGTCTTCAAGAGGGCAGAATCACAAGCTTGAAGTTGGAGAAGTCCAGTATGACAGAGAAGCCACTGGACCTGGGCATGCTTGAATTGGCTGAAATGCTGGCAACTTGAGAACTCGTGAAGCGTTTAGCCGAAGAATACTCTTGCGATGTCGTAGAGTTGCAGGTCAACCGTTTTTCGTTTGCCCACGACATCTTTGAGGGCTACCGAACCCATCTTGTTTCCGTGTACGGCTACCATGCGGCCAAACTTTCTTTCGTGGACAAGGTCTACTGCAGCTATTCCGAACCTGGTTGCGAGTATTCTATCGAACGGCGTGGGTGAGCCTCCGCGCTGCAGATGACCTAGGACTACGACACGCGTCTCTATAGGCATGCACTTTTCAATCTCCTTTCCGACGTAGTAGCCCACCCCTCCTAGGCGGATGTGTCCGAACTCGTCGACGCTCTCGCTGTAGACTATTTCGGCACCGCCCTTAGGTTTGGCCCCTTCGGCGACGACTACTAGGCTGAAGTTTCGTCCTCGTTTTTGTCTGTGTTTGATGTATCTGCAGATTTCTCTTATGGAGAATGGTTTTTCAGGGATTAATATAACGTCGGCACCACCTGCTATGCCCGCTTCCAAGGCGATCCAACCAGTGTTTCGCCCCATGACTTCAAGGATCATTACTCTCTGATGGGTCTCAGCGGTGGTGTGAAGCCTGTCAAGAGCTTCTGTGGCCACCGTCACAGCAGTGTTGAACCCGAACGTGTAATCGGTTCCGGCTATATCGTTGTCGATTGTTTTGGGTACTCCGACGCATCTAAGTCCGAGTTCGGTCATCTTTGAAGCGACGCTGAGCGTGTCGTCCCCCCCGATTACTATTACCGCACCCATTCCGGCCCTGCGAGCGTTCTCCATGATTTTTTCGGGCCCATTTTCCCGTTTGAACGGGTTCGTTCTAGAAGTTCCGACGATTGAGCCTCCGCGGGGAAGTATACCGGAAACGGCTTTGAGGTCCAACGGTGAGAGTTCGTTCTCGATCAGTCCGTGCCATCCATCTCTTATGCCCAAGATTTCGTAGCCGTAGTTTTGAATTCCCTTTCTGACGACTGCTCGTATCACGGCGTTGATTCCAGGCGCGTCACCGCCGCCGCTCAGTATTCCCACTTTCACTTTTCAGTCCTCCTTACCGAAGACGTACGCGTTCGCTGCCAACGAAGTGTACATCGAACCTCGTCGCAGTCGTGAAGCATTGTTCGATGACAGGCATTTTTCCACTTGGAAAACCGATATTACACAATGTTGAGTATAAATGATTTGCATGCTGCCCGAAGCGTTTTTCTCCGTCCGCGTATTCTTGGCCTATCCTCGGTCTAAGGCAAACCGCGCTCAGCCCTCGTTCAGGACTTTTGTGTCGGAACTGGAATTTCTCCGCGCCAGGAAGGCCCTGCCGTTATTTCGTTTCAGGAAATTCGAGGAGACATGCCTGCAATGCGGGTTGAACGCGCTGAAAGCAAAGCTTTAAGTTTGTTGCGTCGTTGACCGTCGGCATGATCTGTTGTGACATGCTATTTTAGGCATCTTCAGAGGGTCTTCAGTAAGGCTGGGATCATAGTCACTGATGGGAACAAGCGCGAATTGCACATGACCATTCACAGCCTTGCAGGTGTACCGTACAAGGATTGTCCTGGAGTTTGGAGAGAGGTGAAAAAGAAGTTAGCAGCGGATGAGGACGGGTTTGTTCTTGCGCTGAAAAAAGCTTGGAAAGACCGAATAGGTCCGAGTGGCTGATTACGTTTGTTCGGATAACTTACTTTTTCTTGGCTCTCGGCGCGGTCTTCGCTGCTGCTTTCACGGGTTTCATCGGTTCGCCGCAGCATATGATGTCACATTCGGAGCAGCCGCAGGGGTCTGCCACCGCTACGATGAGGCCGCACTCACCACATTTGTATTGTTCTCCTTTCTTGGCCATGGTGTTCCACCTCCTTGCAGCCCAGTATAACAGTATTTCAGTGTGGAAGCAGATATAAGATTATCCAGAATTTCGAGTTTTTTCCCGTTCCGGGGCTTGAGGAGTGTTGAATTCTTCAAGTATGTTTGACCTTTTTGAAGTTCAACAGGAATGAAGCGCGTGGAACGATGCTGATCCGGATTATGATTGACCAGTGTCTTAGCGCTTTCCGTTTTTGTTTTCAGCAATGTGGTCAAGGACGGCAGTGTTTTTTGGTTGTTGCTCAGGGAAACGTATTAAGGTGGCTTTTCAAGAAAGCTATAGTTCATTATTCGAGGGGTTAGAGTTGGAAGCTTTGGCTGTAAGGGTTGAGGGGCTTGTTGTCAATTATGGTTCTTTCGTGGCCGTTGAGAACCTATCGTTCGGCGTTAGGAGCGGGGAGATCTACGGGCTTCTCGGACCGAATGGAGCAGGCAAGACGACGACTATCAAGGTTCTAGTAGGAATCTTGGAGCCACGATCCGGCAAGGTTGAGATCTACGATACGCCGGTATCTGATGAGATTCCAGCTAAGAGCCACATAGGCTACGTTCCCGAGGAAGTTGTTCTTCTGGATTCGCTGACCCCGAGAGAGTTCTTTGAGTTTGTGGCCTCGATAAGGCGCTTGGACAGGCAGAGCGTTAACAACAAGCTCGAAAGGTTCGCGTCAGCCTTCGAGCTTCAGCAGTATTTTGACACGCCTATCGCGGCTCTTTCTATGGGGAACAAGCAGAAAGTCGCCATTATCACGGCGTTGCTGCACGACCCAAAGCTTCTGATCTTGGATGAACCCTTGGTCGGCTTGGACGCACGTTCATCGAAAATCCTTAAGGAGCTCATTGGTTTTCATGCGAAGAAGGGCGGCGCCGTCATATTCTCTACGCATATCATGGAGGTCGCGGAAAAACTGTGCACGAGGGTTGCCATAATAAATAAGGGGAAAATGGTGGGAGAGGGCACGGTGGAAGATCTGCGTAAGCTCGTCAGAAGCGCGGAAGGTTCTCTGGAGGACATTTTCCTCAAGGTCACCGAGCAAGAAGCTGGAATGCAGGACGTGATAAAGGCGCTGGAAGAGGAGTAGGCC
>Ga0187771_10001146_pt1 | contig 17489 bp, 13 predicted proteins | sample 0116_SJ02_MP15_1_FD_133139 | JGI IMG/M metagenome (GOLD analysis project Ga0187771, IMG submission 133139) | Tropical peat soil microbial communities from peatlands in Department of Meta, Colombia - 0116_SJ02_MP15_10_MG | ecosystem: Environmental > Terrestrial > Soil > Wetlands > Peat | place...
GACGTATGGGAGCGTCATCTGCTCGAGGTCGAAATACTCGGCAAAGAAGCTGGCGCCCACGATCAGCTGCGCGGGCTTCGGCGTGAGCGTGTCGAATGGTGCATCGATCTTTGCCGCACGGGCGAAATACGCGGCATAGGGGTCGCTCTCGTCCCAAAGGACCAGCCCACGACCGGCGAAGTGCTCGCCCGTCGCCTCCATTGCGATCATCCGCGATGTGGGCGAGATCTGGCCCCAGTGGTACTCGAGCAGGTCGGAGACGAAGATCGCGACAGCCAGTATCAAGCCGAGCGCCGCGGCCAGCAGTCGCAGCTGACGCCAGCCGAGCGACAGCACACCAAGCCCTGCGACCCACACCACGACAGGGCTCCCGATCGCGTACAGCTTTGCGATCGCATATGGCGCGAGCCGGGGCACGACGATCAGCAGGACGAGGCCGGTCGTGATCACCGCGACCAGCGGCCCCGCATCCTTGCGGCGAATGCTCACGAGGACGCCGGGTATCAGCGCCAGCAGGATGACAGCGCTTGCGAGGTTCGTGAGCCCGGCGGCTGGGTGCGCGACGATCGGCAGCCTGAAGTCGTCGCTTAACCAGACGCCGCTCATCTGGCTGATCGGCAGCGGTCGCGCCAGCTCACCCAGCGGGTTGCCGGACGGGTTGCTGGCGCCGACGACCGACTGCGCGACGTTGAACAGCGTCGCGAAGCCCACGATCGCCGGGATCGAGAGCAGCGCCGTGAGGCCGGTGCCGAGGCTTCCGGGCCCGATCCACGCGAGGCTCGGAAGGCGCCGCTCGGTGACCACTAGCACGAGCGCGGCGCCACCGATCGCCGCCAATACATACGGGGTCGCAGCCACGCCGTAGACGGCAAGCGTCGCGGCGAGCGGGACCGCGCAGACCGCGGCGCCCGACCAGGGCCGTCGCTCGCGGAAGGCGGCGCCGATCAACGCAAAGCTCGCGATCGTCATCGTGGCCGTCGCGACCTCCTTGATGTTCCCCTGCAGCGCGAACTGGTAGAAGAGGCTCGCGCCGGCGGCCGCGAAGCCGAGGACGGCGGCGCGACGGGCGCCGATCACCGGTTCGGAGACGGCGGCGACGGCGATCGCGACGAGCGCCGCGAGCACGCTCAGATAGCCCTGGTAGAGCACCTCGGGCGGGCTGTGGAGCAGGCCGCTCAGCGTCGCCAGCTCGGCGTGGGAGCCGAGCGGATAGGCGCTTCCGAGGTACGACTCGATGTAGGCCCCCATCGTGGTCGCGGGCGACACCGCCGCCGTGCCGTGGACCTTCATGCTCGCCGTGAGCATGAACTGGACCGCCGTGTCGTCGTCGAAGCCGTAGCCGACCCACAGCCAGTGCCCGGCGACGAGCACGGGCAGCATGAACAGGAGATAGGCGCCGAGCCCGGCGAGGCCCGGAAGGCCCGGGTTCAGACGGCTGCGGAAACCGTCGCGGGCGAGGGCGAAGCCCGCGGCGCTGACCAGGCACAGCAGGGCGACAACCGGGACATCCGAGAAGTGCAGCGCATACAGCGAGTAGGTGAGACAGATGCCGCCGGCAAGCCCCAGCGGGAGGAGCAGCGCGTTGTGGAGGCGCGCGCCCGCGAGACGCTCGATGAGGAGTCCGGTTCCGAGCGCCGTCACCCAGATGGCCAGCGGCGGGCCGACGATCGCCATCAGGTCCTGCCAGAAGCTCGGTTCGAACACGGCTGCTCCTAGGCGGCCGAGGCTCGGCGGCGCTCGAGCACGGGCGCTACGAGCGTGTAGAGCCCAAAGAGCACGATCGCGGCCAGGCCGAGGATGCTGAGGATGCGCCCGTAGCGGACCGCTCGGGTCGGAGCGGTCGAGATCTCGACGTGGACCGGCCCACTAGAGTCGGTCAGGCGCGCGACGACCTGCTGGCCAGTCACGACCGTGCCGAGCCAGCGCATGCCGGAGATCTGAACCACGTAGTTGCCACCAAGGATGTTCGTCTCGATCGCACCGAGTCCCGCCGGGGCGGGGAGCCAGCCGGAGAAGCTATCGCCCGAGATCCTGTTCCACGGCACCCACAGGATCCGCCCGCCGTACACCGGCAGGTACGGCCCGCGCAGGTTCGCGTAGTCGTTCGGGGCGTACCAGCTGTCCGGCATCGTGTGGATGCCGGCGAGCTGTGCGGTGGGGTTGACGTAGAACCAGTTGTTCGTGCTCGGGACGAACTCCTGCCACAGGCAGAGAGCAACGCTCATCGCGACCGCGGCGAGCAGTGAGCTGCGCAGCACGAGACGCGTCCGGCGGCCGAGATCGGAGCCCGCAGCGCGCTGCAGGGCAAGCCCGGCGATCAGCACGACCAGTGCGATCGCGAAGACCAGGTAGCTGTTGATGCGATACGGGAACTGGGTCTCAGCCCAGGGGTAGGGGAAGCTCGACCAGGCGGGAGTCGCGATCAGCCAGACCAGCAGCACGACGAGCACCACCAACGCGGCCCAGTAGCGCAGCAACAGGCGTCGCGCGACGGGCGAGCGCCAGAGCACGAACGCTCCGGCGAGGCCGCCCCAGGCGAGGAACCAGATCGGTGCGTCGACGTAGAAGCTGCGGAGGTAGATCGGGAAGCGGCTGCTCGAGAGCTGCGGTGGGGTGTAGCGGAACGGATTCAGCAGCGTGCCGAGCGAGTCCAGATACGGGTTCGCGCCGGTCTGCGACGTCGACTGGTTGGCGCCGAGCTCGACGCTGTGACCGTGCGTGAGGTCGGTCAGCAGGAACCAGCCGTTGACGCACACGGACGCGAGGCCGAGCCCGGCGACCATCGCCAGGCGCCACACGCGCACCCGATGCGGCAGACCGCGGACGAGCGCGACGAGCAGGAGCCCGACCAACCCGAACGTGAAGGCCCACAGCAGGGTCAGGTTGTGCGAGCCGGTCAGCATCACGGTCGCGACCGTGAAGATCACGACCGGTCCTGCTCGCCAGCGGGGCGCCCGGAGCAGCCACAGGCCGCTCGCGACAAGCGAGGGGATCGTCGAGACAGCGACGAACTCGGGGTAGTCGGCGCGGGCGTAGAGGTTCGTTATGTAGTAGGCGCTCGTGACGACGCAGATCGCGGGCGCATGCGAGACGAGGCCGCGGACGCCGATCTGGCGGGCGAGCCACAGCGTTCCCAGGTAGGCGCTCGAGATCGCGAGCACCCACACTGCGGCGTAGGCGACGAGAATCTGGCCGTCTAGGAGCTGGCCGAGCAGGCCGGTCGCGACGAACAGCGTGCCGCCGTAGAAGGCGAAGATCGGGTAGAAGGGGCCGTCCAGGCCGGTGTGGATGAAGAACACCGGCTGCCCCGCGGCGACCGTCTCCTTACCCGCAACCCAGGCCAGCCACAGGTAGTTGGCGTAGTCGCCCGGATCGACCGCGCGGGCGAGCATCGGCACCGCGACGAGCGCGATCATCGCCACGGAGATCAGCGCGTCGAGCGTGCGAGTGTCGCGGCGAGCCTCGATGCTCACGCCGCTCGGACTCAGTTTGCGGCCCGCGGCGGGCTCGGCCGTGCTCTGCAAGCCACCGATCCCTAACGAGCTTGGCGGCGCTCGCTGCGGAGCCCGAGGATGCTGAGCAGGAAGGAGGAGAAGAAGATCTGCAGGCCGACGATCAGGAGCTCCGAGGCGACGATCGCGAGGTTCTCCTCCGCGAGCGAGCCGAACCCGTGCTCGATCCAGCGGATCGCGATCACGAGCGCCGTCGCAAACCCGGCGAGCGCGATCGTGCCGCCGATCAGAAGACCGTGCTCGAGCCGGAAGCGAGCGCGCATCGCGTCAAACCAGGCGTCTTTCTCGCCGAGGAAGTAGGTGCCGTAGGCGTGGGCGCACAGCCCCAACGCCAGCACCTGCGTGCCGATGATCGTCAGCAGCTCGCCGGCGATCAGCGCGTGCAGGTTCCAGCTGCGACCCAGCAGAGTGACGTGCGCGAGCACCAGGACCGACGCGATGACGCCGAGCCCGGCGAGGACCGTGCCGGGGATGATGAACAGGTGCGTCGGGCTGTGGACGAGCAGGAAGCGCAGGTGGCGCCAGCCGTCGCGGAAGCGGGAGAGCTTCGAGGTGCCGCCGCGCGGGTGGTAGGCGATGTCGATCTCGCTGATTGCGAGGTGCGCTTTCGCGGCACGGATCACCATCTCGGAGGCAAACTCCATGCCCGTTGTGCGCAGATCGAGCTTGTCGAGCACGTCGCGGCGCAGCGCGCGCATGCCGCAGTGCGCGTCGCGCACGCCGGTCTTGTAGAAGAGGTTGAGGACTCCGGTGAGCAGCGGGTTGCCGATGTAGCGGTGCGCCCAGTGCATCGCTCCCGGCTTGATGTCGTTCATCCGGTTGCCCATCACGAGCTCGGCGCCGGCATCGAGTTCGGCGATGAAGCGCGGGATCTCGTCGAAGTCGTAGGTCAGGTCGGCGTCAGCCATGACGATGTAGGCGCCGCGAGCCGCCGCGAACCCGGCCCGGTAGGCGCTGCCGTAGCCGCGCCGCGGCTCGTAGACGACGCGCGCGCCGGCGGCCGCGGCGAGCTCACCGCTGCGGTCCTCCGAGGCGTTGTCGACGACGAGCACCTCACCGGTCAGACCGGCCGTTTCGAGCGCCGCGCGCGCGTCGTGCACGCAGCGCTCGATGTTGCCCTCCTCGTTGAGGCAGGGGATCACGACGGAGACCGCGAGCCGATCGCCTGCGGCTTCGCTCCTGCGCGCTACAGGTATTTGCTGGACCGTGCTCACGCTCAGCTCAGGTAAGGGAAGGACGTTCGACACCGACCATCGCCGGGCAGCCGGGCGCCAGGCTCAGTCTAGTTGAGGCACTCGACAGCGGTGCAGGGCCACGCTCTGGAATGCTGGCGTTGTGCGCCTCTGCGTCGTCTACGACTGCCTATATCCCTACACCGTCGGCGGCGCCGAGCGCTGGTTACGCCAGCTCGCCGAGCGCCTCGCCGAGCAGGGACACGAGGTCACCTATTTGACGCTGCGCCAATGGGAGCAGGCCCCGACCCTTCCGGGCGTCGAGATCGTCACCTGCGGGCCATGGATGCCGCTGTATCTGCCGGCCGGACGCCGGCGCATCTGGCCGCCGCTGCGCTTCGGAGCTGGCGTGCTCTGGCATCTGCTGCGCCATGGCCGCGACTACGACGTCGTGCACATTTCCGCCTTCCCGTACTTCTCGCTGCTCGCGGCGGTCGCGGCGCGGCGGCGCGGCCGCTACGAGCTGGTGGTCGAGTGGGTCGAGGTCTGGTCGGCGGCGTACTGGCGCGAGTACCTGGGCGCGATCGCCGGCTGGCTCGGTCGCGCGATTCAGGTGCGCTGCGCACGGCTGCGCGCGAGAGCGCTCTGCTACTCGCGGCTCCACGCCGAGCGCTTGATCGCGGAGGGCTACCGCGGCGAGCCACTCGTGCTTCCCGGCCTGTACGTCGGACCGCTCCAGCCTGAGGCGCCGGTCGCGGCGGAGCCGCTCGTGTTCTTCGCCGGTCGCCTGATCCCGGAGAAGCGGGCGCTCGCCGTGATCCCAGCCGTCGCGCTCGCCGCCGAGCAGGTCGCCGGACTGCGCGCGACGATCTTCGGCGACGGACCACAGCACGCTGCCGTGCTCGATGCGATCGCGCGCCTCGACGACGGGCCCGAGATAGCCGCGCCCGGATTCATCGAGCGCGGCGAGCTGCATGCAACGCTGCGCCACAGCCTCTGCATGCTGCTGCCATCGCGGCGCGAGGGCTACGGCATGATCGTCGTCGAAGCAGCCGCCTGCGGCGTGCCGAGCATCGTCGTTGCCGACACCGACAACGCGGCGGTCGAGCTGATCGAGGAGGGCGTCAACGGACTCGTCTGCGGGTCCGCGACGCCCGAGGCGCTCGCCGCCGCAATCGTTCGCGTTCACGAGGCAGGTGAGGCGATGCGCGCGAGCACGCGGGGCTGGTTCGCCCGTAACGCGGAGCGCATCTCCGCCGACGCCTCGCTCGCGCGCGTGCTCGAGGTCTACCGCGAGCTCGGCGTCGATTCCAGCGCGCGCAGATAGCTCGCCAGCAGCCCCCGCGCGGTGCGCTCCCAGGTGAACTCGCCGGCGCGCCGCCGGCCCGCCTCGCGCAGGCGCTCGATCTCCTCGCCCCCGGCCAGCAGGCGGCGGATCGCGCCGGCAACGGCGTCCGGATCGCGCGGGTTGAAGAGGATCGCAGCGCCGTCGACGATCTCGGGCAACGCCGAGGTGTTCGAGCAGGCGACGGGCACGCCGCGGCTCATCGCCTCAAGCGGCGGCACGCCGAAGCCCTCGTAGAGCGAGGGGAAGACGAAGCCGGCCGTGATCGCCCAGAAGCCCTCCAGCTCAGGCGCAGAGAGCCAGCCGGGCCAGCGCACATCCTCGCTCAGCCCGAGCGCCGCTGCGTGCGCCCGCAACTCGCGCTCGTGAGGGGTCGGATAGCCGGCGAGGACGAGCAGCGGACGCTCGTCGAGCCCCGCCAGCGCATCGAGCAGGACGGCCAGGTTCTTGTGCGGCAGCTTGGCCGAGAGCGCGAGCAGAACGCGCCGCTCGCCGAGCTCAAAGCGGCTGCGCAGCTCGATCTCGCTCACCGGGTTCGCGGCGATCGCCAGCCCGTGCCCCTGATAGACGACGTCGATCTTCTCGCGCGGCGTCCCGAGCGAGGCGACGATGTCGTCCCGCGTCGCCTGCGAGACGGCGATCACGCGCCGGCAGCGACGGATCGCCTGCGGCACGAGGAACCCCATCGCGCGCGCGCCGAGACGTCCGTGCACCTCCGGCATGTGCCTGAAGATCAGATCGTGAACGGTGACGACTCGCACGAAGCGTCCGCGGAGCGGTGCGGTCGACGCGAACGAGTGCACGAGGTCGACGCCGCTGCGCGCCGCGAGGCGCGGCAGATGCTGCTGCTCGCCGCGAACCCACTCGCTGCGCCGGCGCGAGCTCACCGGTACCACCACGGTTTCGACGTCGCGCCACGGGCCATCCCCGGCATCGCGGCTCACGAAGGCGGTGAACCGCATGTCCGGCGGCGCCGCCGCAAACAGAGCGGGCAGCGTCTCGCGCGCCGCGGTCTCCATTCCGCCGGTCTCGCCCGGAACGAGGAAGACCAGGTTGAGGCCGACGTGCATGAGCAGCACGCTATACGCGGGGAGCGCGCCTCGCCGCTTAGGCTTCGCCTGTGGCAGAGCGAACCCTGACGATCGGCTTCGACGCGCGCTCGTCGATCGACGAGGGCGCCGGCCAGGGCCGTGTAGCGCGCGAGCTCCTGCGGGCGCTCGCGGCACGCGCCGACGAGCATCGCTACGTCCTCTACGCACGCGAGCGGGGCGAGGAGCTCGGGCCCCGCTTCGCCTGGCGCGAGGTGCACTTGGGCGACCCGTTGTGGCACTGGCGCGTCGCGCGTCTCGCGGCCCGCGAATGCGACGTCCTGCTCTCGCCGAGCTCCTACGTGACGGTGTGCCTATCGCCCGCGACGAGCGTGGCGATCGTCCACGACCTCGCCGCGTTCGATGCGCTGCTGCAGCCGAATCGTCGCTCAATGGTCATCGAACGCGTGACGCTCGGACTCGCGGTGCGACGCGCGGCCGCACTGATCGCCGTATCTCGGGCTACCGCCGATGCGCTGTGCGCGCGCTTCCCCGCGGCGACCGGGAAGGTCACGGTCGCGCTCGAGGGCGTCTCGCCCGCGCTGGCGCAGGCAGCGAGCGAGCAGGAGCTCGCGGCGCTCCCGCCGGCGGGCTTCGTGCTGGCCGTCGGGACGCTCGAACCGCGCAAGAACCTGCCGCGACTCGCTGCCGCCTACGCGGCGCTTCCGGCGGAGCTGCGAGCGGCGCACCCACTCGTGATCGCGGGACGGATCGGCTGGCGCAGCGGCGAGACGCTCGCTGCGATTGCCGCGCTCGGCGATCAGGCGGTCGAGCTCGGGTTCGTCAGCGACGTTGCGCTCGCCGAGCTCTACCGACGTTGCGCGCTGCTCTGCTACCCCTCGCTGGGTGAAGGTTTCGGTCTGCCCGTTCTCGAGGCAATGGCGGCCGGCGCTGCGGTCGTGACGTCGAGCGTGTCCTCGCTGCCCGAGGTCGGTGGCGACGCCGTCGCCTACGTCGACCCGCGCAGCGCGGAGTCGATAACGGCGGCGCTGCGCGAGCTGCTGACGGACCGTGCACGGCGGCTCGAGCTGGGCGAGCGGGCGCGCCGGCGCGCACGGGAGTTCTCCTGGGAGCGGTTCGCCGCAACCGTGCTCGCAGTGCTCGAGGACGCGGCCGCACTTAGGCGCTGAGGCCGGTGTTAGCGTTTGACGCGTGCAGGCCCTGCGGTGGATCGCCGCGTGGTTGACCGCGACCGCGGCGTGAGCACCCACGCGAGCGCGCGCGCCGCTCCCCAACCGGCACCCGCGCAGCTCCCCTCGCGCATCGGCCTGAACGCCGTCTTCCTCGAGCCGGCGATGGGCGGCCTCGACACCTACGTTCAGGAGCTCGTGCCGGAGCTCGTGCAGCTCGCCGCCGGGGTGCGTTTCGAGCTCTACTGCACGCAGCTCGGAAGGACGCATCTGCGGGAGCTCCCGTGGGCGAGCGAGGTCGAGCTCGTGACACATCCGCTGCTTGGTCGCCGCGGCCTGCGCGCGCTCAGCGAGCTGACGCTGCTCGGGTGGCTGGCCGGCCGCCGCGTCGAGCTCCTGCACAGCCTCGCGATGACGGCGCCGCTGCGGACCAGGGCGGTCAACGTGGTGACGATCGCCGACGTCACATGGCTGCTGCGCCCAGCCGCAAACGCCTCCGAGCTCCTCTGGCGGGTGATCGTGCCGCGCGTCGCGCGCCGCGCCGACCGCGTGATCGCGATCTCGCACGCCGCCGCTCGCGACGTCGAGCAAACGCTGCGCGTGCCGGCCTCGCGCATCGACGTCACGCTGCTCGGACACCGCAGGGCGCCAGCCGCCAGCGCGCTCGGGCCGGTCGAGGTGAGGCGTCGCTTCGGTCTCGACACGGGACCGATCGTGCTGATGGTCGGGACGCGCAAGCCACACAAGAACGTGCCGCGGCTGATCGAGGCGATGCCCGATGTGGTCGCAGCGAAGCCCGATGCCCAGCTCGTGCTCGCCGGCCACCCGGCCGTCGATGAGGACTCTCTCGTCGCGCGGGCGCAGGAGCTGGGCGTCGGCGGACGCGTCGCGTTCCTGCACTTCGTCGAGCAGGCGGAGCTCGAAGGGCTCTACGGCGCCGCGACCTGCTTCGTTCTGCCCTCGACGCACGAAGGGTTCGGGCTGCCCGTGCTCGAGGCGATGGGTCGCGGCGTGCCGGTCGCGTGCGCAAACATCGCGGTGCTGGCCGAGGTGGCCGGGGACGGCGCGCGACTGTTCGACCCACAGCGACCGCGCGAGATCGCCGCGGCGATCATCGACGTGCTCAGCGACACGCAGCTCGCGAAGCGGCTGATCGCCGCGGGCCGCCGGCGTGAGGCCAGCCTCAGCTGGACGGCGACCGCACAGCACACGCTCGAGAGCTACAGGCGCGCCTGGCGGGAGCGCGCACGGCGATGACCGAGCCCGGCGTGGAGCTGCTCGAGGCCGAGGGGATTGACGTCCTCGACAGCCGCCAGGCGGGCGGGCGGATCGTCCGCGGCACCTTCGTGCGCCTCTGGAGCTACGTCGGGATCGTCGGCCTGTCGGTCATCTCGGCGTCGCTGCTGACGCGCTACCTGGGCCTCACGCGCTTCGGCGAGTACACGACCGTGATGTCGCTGGTGAGCGTGGTGGCGGTCGTGACCGACGCCGGCATGGCGGCGCTCGGGACGCGCGAGTTCGCGGTGCGAAGAGGCGCTGACCGCGAAGCGTTCATGGGCGATCTGCTGGGTCTGCGGATGCTGCTGACGCTAGCGGGCGTCGGGCTGTCGCTGGCGTTCGTGCTCGCGGCGGGCTACGACCTCGAGTTCGTCCTCGGCACGCTGCTCGCGAGCCTCGCGACCGTCCTGCTCGTCCTACAGCACACCTACTCGATACCGCTGTCCGCCGACCTGCGGATCAGCACCGTCTCGCTGCTCGACCTCGGGCGCCAGGCGCTGACGATGGTCGCGCTCGTCAGCCTCGTGCTCGGGGGGGCGGGAGTGCTGCCGCTGCTCGCCGTGTCGCTCGCAGTCAACGCGGTCTTCGTCGTCCCGCCGGCGATGCTCGTCCGCGGACGGATCTCGCTGCGCGCGCGCCTGCGGCCGAGCCGCTGGGCCGAGCTCCTGCGCCTGACGATCCTCTTCTCGCTCGCCAACGCGGTCGGGACGATCTACGTCTACGCCGCACAGATCCTCACGAGCCTCGTTGCCACGCCACATCAGAGCGGCCTGTTTGCGGCGTCGTTTCGCGTCTTCATCGCGATCGCCGGCGTGCCAGGCCTGCTCGTCGGCGGCGCATTGCCGCTGCTCGCGCGCGCCGCGCGCGACGACCGCGAGCGCCTCAGCTACGCGCTGAGGCGGATCTTCGAGGTCTCGCTCGTGCTCGGGGTCGGCGCCGCCACCGCGTTCCTCGCCGCTGCGCACTTCGTCATCGCGGTGATCGGCGGGCCGAAGTACGCCGGAGCGGCCAGCGTGCTGCAGGTCCAGGGGCTCGCGATGATCGCCTCGTTCGCGCTATCCGGCTGGTCCTACGCTGTGATCTCGCTGAAGCGCTACAGCGGCATGCTGATCGCCAACGCGGCTGCGCTCGCCGTGAGCTGCGCGCTGACGTTGACGCTCGCCGCGGTCGACGGCGCGATGGGAGCGGCGATCGCCACTGTCTGCGGCGAGGCAACGCTCGCGCTCGGCTATCTCGCGGTCATGCTGCGGGCTGACGCGAGCCTGCGCCCGCCGTTCACTGTGATCTGGAAGGCAGCGCTGGCCGGCGCGCCGGCGATCGCGATCGCGCTGTTCGTCCCGCTGCCGTCGGTGCCGCTGACCGTGATCGCGCTGCTCGTCTACGGTGTCGCGATCCTCGCGCTGCGGGCCGTGCCCGCCGAGCTGCTCGAGCTGGCCCGGCCGCTTCAGCAGTTGGCCCGGAGGTGGCGCTGATGGCTGAGCTCGCGGCGAGCGTGCTGATCATCACCAAGGACCGTCCGGTGGAGCTCGCAGCGGCGATGGCGGCCGCGCGGGCGCTGCAAAGCGGGGCCGGGCCGCACGAGGTGATCGTCGTCTACGACGGTGAGCGACCGAGCGCCGCGACGCTCGCCGGCGCGCAGGTGATCGAGGGCACGGGCGAGGGGTTTGCCGGCGCGCGCAACGCGGGCGTGCACGCAGCCAGAGGCGAAATCGTGTGTTTCACCGACGACGATTGCGTGCCGAGCGCCGGCTGGGCCGACGCCGCGATCCGCCACCTGCGCGAGCATCCGCACGAGGTGGGCGTACAGGGACCGATCCTCTCGCAGCCGTGGGACCCGCTCTACGCCCACTCGATGTCGCTGCCGGCGCCGCTGAAGACGAGCTACTGGACGGCGAACATCGCCTACCGGCGGGCGCTGCTCGAGACGCTTGGCGGCTTCGACGGACGCTTCGGCGGGGTCGGCGAGGACCTCGACCTGAGCCTGCGCGCGAGCGCGCACGGACCGATCGGCTGGTGCGAGGAGATGCGCGTCGAGCACACGCCGAAGCCCGTCAGCTTCCGTGACATAGTCCGACGCGGCGCGCGCGCGCGCCAGCAGGCGCTCCTGCACGAGCTCCACGCCGAGCAGTTCGGGCACGCAGCACGCCTCCCGCACCGGCTCTTCCCGCTCGTCAGCATCCTCCACATCTGGGCGCGCCAGTTGCGCGCCGAGGGACCGCGGATTCTGCTGCGCCCGCGGCGGCTCGCGCGGATCGTCGGGCTCGCGACAGGCCAGCTCTATCTCGCGGCAAAAGCACTCCTCACGCGCCCCTAGATGCCCGACGTCGCGCTGATCGTGCTGAACTGGAACGGCGCCGACCTGATGCGCCGGCATCTGCCGGCGGTCGTCCGGGCGGCGCGGAGCGCGCGTGCCAGCACGGCGGTCTATGTGATCGACAACGCGAGCGAGGACGGCTCGCGCGCGTACCTCGAGACGCTCGCTGACGTCGAGCTGATAGCGATGCCGGACAACCGCCGGCTGGCGGCCTACAACGACGCCGTGCGCGAGCTCGATTGCGAGGCGTTCATGATGCTCAACAACGACGTCAGCCCGGCCGCCGATGTCGTCGACCCGCTGCTCGAGACGCTGCGCGGCGCGCCCGACGCGTTCGCGGTCGGCGGCGACGTCGTCGAGATCGGCAGCGGCTGGCTCGAGTCGGGGCCGAGCTCGGCGCGCTGGGAGGGGCGCTGGGTGCTCGAGCCGACGGGGGCCAGCGCCGGCGAGGAGGTCGTCAACGTCGCCTACGTTTCGGGCGGCGCCGGGCTGTACCGCCGCGAGATGTTCGTCGAGCTGGGCGGCTTCTGGGAGGCGCTGCCCGGTCTCTACTGGGAGGACGTCGAGCTCGGCCTGCGCGCCTGGCTGCACGGCTGGCGCTCGCTGTATGACCCGCGGATCCACTTCGACCACGCGGGCGGCGCCACGGTCAAGCGCACGCTCAACCCGCGCGTGCGCGAGCTGCGCACCTACCAGAACATCCGCCTCGCGCACCTCGCGCTCCTGCTCGATCGAGACGACCTGCGCGAGTACCTCGGCGGCGAGCTGCGCCAAGCGCTGCGCAAGCCCTACCAGCTCGCAGCGGCGCTCTCGCTGCTGCGCTCGCTGGGCGAGATCCGCGCGCACCGGGCGCTGCTGCGCGAGCGTTGCGCGAGCGTCAGCGCGCGCGAACTGCAGATGCGCTGGCGCCAGTAGGCTGCGAGGCGCCTTGGCTCGCATCCTGATCGTACGTGGCCAGCTCGTCAACCCGTGGGAGCTCCCGCCGTGGGCGCTCCTGCCGGAGCGCTTCGATGTCGCCTATCTCGTCGCGCGCTCAAATCGCTTCGCGCAGCCGGAAGGGCTGCGGGCCGTGAAGGTGCGCTCGCTGCGCGACCTGATGCCGCGAGGGCCGCTCGGCGAGATCGCCGCGGGGGTGCTCGGCGACCGCTACCTGTCGGGCGATCGAGCGTTCGCGGCCGCCGACATCGTCCACAGCGCCGAGCTCTCGTTCTGGTTTGCCGCCGACGCCGCGCGGCGGCGGCGTGCAGGGACCTTCAAGCTCGTCCAGACCGTGTGGGAGACGCTGCCGCACATCGACGCCTACCGCAACCGCCACGCCAAGCGCAACCGCGCCGTCGTGCTCGCCCAAACCGACCTGTTCCTGCCGACGACACAGAGAGCCGCAAACGCGCTGCGGCTCGAGGGCGTCGAGGCGGAGCGGATCGTCATCTGCCCGCCCGGGATCGACGTCGCCCGCTTCACGCCGCCAACGAGTGGGACGGCGCCGAGGGCGCACACGATCCTCTCGCCGGGCCGGCTCGTCTGGGAAAAAGGGCACCACGACGTGATCCGCGCCGTTGCGGCGCTACACCGCGGTCTCGTGACGCTGCGCGACGGACGGGTCGCCAAGCCGCGCCTGGAGATCATCGGCAGCGGCCCCGAGGAGGGGCGGCTGCGCGAGCACGCGCGGGAGCTCGAGATCGCAGACCACGTGCAGATCGCCTCGCTGCCCTATGCGGAGATGCCGGGCGCCTTCGCGCAGGCCTCGGCGATGGTGCTCGCAAGCCTGCCCTCGGCGAGCGCCGCCTACCACCTGTTCGACATCCCGCACGCCTTCTGGGAGGAGCAGTTCGGGATGGTGCTCGCCGAGGCGATAGCGGCACGCCTCGCGATCGTCGCCAGCACGAGCGGAGCGATCCCCGAAGTTCTCAACGGCAGCGGCGCCCAGCTGTTCGCGCCAGGCGACTGGATGGGAATCGCCCGCGCGCTCGCCGACGGCCCGCTCGCGCGCCCGCCGGGCGAACGCGTGAGCTACCCGTCCGAGCTCGTCGAGCGCTACTCGACGGCGGCGGCAGCAGAGCGCCTCGCCGCGATCTACGACAGGCTTCTCGAGAGCCGCTGATGACGATCCCGCTGTTCGACACGGCAAGCGCGCTCGCGCCCCTGCACGACGAGCTGCGCGCCGCCATCGCGCGGGTGCTCGACAGCGGGCGCTACATACTCGGGCCCGAGGTGCGCGCGTTCGAGGCCGAGCTCGCCGCCTACGTCGGCGCCGAGCACGCGGTCGGCGTCGCCAACGGCACCGACGCGCTGACCGTCGCGCTGCGCGCGATGGGCGTCGGGCCGGGCGATGAGGTCGTCGTGCCGTCGTTCAGCTTCTACGCGAGCGCCGAGGCAATCGAACCGACCGGGGCGACTCCGGTCTTCTGCGACATCGATCCGGCGACGTTCTGCGTGACGCCCGAGACGGTGCGCGCGGCACTGAGTCCGCGAACGAAGGCGGTGATCGCCGTGCATCTGTTCGGCAACGTCGCGCCGGTCGCCGAAATCGAGGCGCTCGGCGTGCCCGTGCTCGAGGACGCGGCGCAGGCGGCCGGCTCGCTCGGCCCCGACGGACGCCCCGGCTCGCTCGGCGCGGCGGCGACGTTCAGCTTCTACCCATCAAAGAACCTCGGGGCGTTCGGCGACGGCGGCGCGATCACGACGAGCGACGCGCGGATCGCCGAGCGGGCGCGGATGCTGCGTTTCCACGGCTCGCGCGACAAGCAGACATTCGAGGAGTTCGGCTACAACTCGCGCCTGGACGAGCTGCAGGCGGCGATCCTGCGCGTCCAGCTGCCGCATCTGGACGCGTGGGCCGATGGCCGCCGCGCCGCGGCGGCGTGCTACGCCGCCTCCGGCATCGGCGAGCTGGTCACGCTCCCTTCAGCGACCGCCGGCGCGCAGCCCGCCTGGCACCTCTACGTGATACGAAGCGAGCGCGCCGACGAGCTGGCGCAGGCGCTCGGCGCCGCGGGCATCGGCGCGCGTGCCTACTACCGCCGCCCGATCCACCGCCAGCCGGCGATCGCGGTCGACCTCGAGCTGCCCGGGACGAGAGAGGCGGCGCGCACCAACCTCGCGCTCCCGATCAGCCCGACGCTCGACGCGGAGCGGGTCGGTGAGGTGGCCGCCGCCCTGCGCGCTGCGCTCGCCTAGCGCCAGTGGTCGAGGAGGTCGGCGTCGGGCACTTCGCGCACGACGCGAGCCGGCGCGCCCATCACGACGGCGCGCGGCGGGATGTCGCGCGTGACGAGCGCGCCGGCGGCGACGTAGGCCTCCTCGCCAACCTCGACGCCGGGAACGAGCACGGCACCGCCGCCGACGCGGCAAGCGCGGCGCAGCGTCGCTCCGCGCAGCTCGTAGCTCTCGTCGTGGCGGGCCATCGTGTTGTCGTTGGTCGTCAGTGCGCCGGGCCCGACGAAGACGTCCTCCTCGAGCAGCGTGCCCCGCGTCAGGTAGACGTTCGTCTGGACCCGGCAGCGCGCACCGATCGTCACGTCCGGTTCGACGACGCTGCCGCGCCCGATCGCGCAACCGGCCCCGAGGTGCGCCCGCTCGCGGACGAAGCACTGGTCGCCGATCACCACGTCCCGCTCGATCACCGCCCCCGCAAAGACCACGCTGTGCGTGCCGACCGATACGCCAGAGGCGAGCTCGGCGCCGCGCAGGCCGCTGCGGGGCGTCGTCGAATGGCGGGAGAGGCGCGGTCGCTTGCCGATCACGGCGCCGTCCTCGATCACGCAGCCGTCGCCGATCGTCGTGCCGTCGTGGATCGTCACCTGAGCGCCGAGGATCACGCCGTCGCCGATCGTCACCTCCTCGCCGACGTGCAGCCCCGGCGCGCGCGGGTCGGCACGCAGGCTCACCGACGGCTCCGCTCGAGCGCGTCCTGGAGGCCGGCGAGCACGCGCACCACGCGCAGCCCGCTCAGACCGTCTGAGCGCGGCGTCGCGCCGGTGCGAACACAGTCCACGAAGTGCTCGATCTCGAGCCGCAGCGGCTCGGCATTCGGGATCCGCGGGCTCGTCACGTCGCCCGAGCGCGTGATGTACTCGCCCCAGCTGTCCGCGTTCTCGTCGAAGCCCTTGTCATAGATCGTCAGCTTGCGCTCGAGCTCCATGTCGTCGAAGGTCGCCATGCGCTGCGAGCCGACGACCGTCAGGCGCCGCTCCTTGTGCGGGTCGAGCCACGAGAGGTGCAGGTGGGCAGTGATGCCGGACGGGAAGCGCAGGTAGGCGAAGACGACGTCCTCGATGCCTGCCCGCATATAGCACTCGCCACGCGCGTCGAGCTCATGGGGCTCCTCGCCGGCGAGCGCGAGGACGACCGAGACGTCGTGAGCGCCGAGGCTCCAGAGCGCGTTCTCGTCGGTGCGCAGCTGGCCGAGGTTGAGGCGGTTCGTGTAGATGTAGCGCACGTCGCCGAGCTCGCCCGAGGCGACGATCTCGGCGAGCCTGCGCACTCCCGGGTGGTATTCGAGCAGGTGGCCGACCATCAGGATGCGGCCCGCGCGCTGCGCTGCCGCGACCGCCGCCTGCGCGTCGGCAACCGACTGGGCGAGCGGCTTCTCGACGAAGCAGTGCTTACCCGCCTCGAGCACGCGGATCGCGAGCTCGGCGTGAGTCGGGACGGGCGTCGCCAGCAGGACGCCGTCGAGCGAGGAGTCCGCGAGCAGCTCGTCGAGCGAGCCGGTCGTGCGGGCGCCGCCAAACGCGCGCTCGAGGCGCCGCGGATCGCTGTCGGCGACCCAGGCGAGCTCGACGCCGGGCAGCGACTCGACGTTGCGGGCGATGTTCGGACCCCAGTAGCCGAGGCCGGCGACCGCGAGGCGCGTCACAAGCGCACCGCGTTCGCCGGCCCGGCCGTGGTGACGCCGCGCAGGTCGAGCACGCATTCCGCCTTGCGCGCGAGCGCGTCGTAGTCGATCCCCGGGTGGGCCGTGACGATCAGGGCGAGCGTCGCGCCGTCGAGCGCCTCGTCGAGCGCCAGCGAGCGCAGCCCGAGGAACTCGGGCACGAACTCGTCGTGGTAGACGATCTCGGCGCCGAGCGCCTGCAGCAGCTCGATCAGCTTGAACGCGGGCGACTCGCGCGTGTCCCCCACGCCCGGCTTGTAGGCGACGCCGAGCAGCGCGATCCGCGCGCCGCGAACCGTGCGACCGCGCTCGTTGAGCACGCGCTGGAGCTTCTCGACGCAGTGGTAGGGCATCTGCTGGTTGATCTTGCCCGCGAGCTCGACGAACTCGGTGGTCATGTCGAACTCGCGCGCGCGCCAGGCCAGATAGAACGGGTCGACCGGCAGACAGTGCCCGCCCATCCCCGGCCCCGGCTCGAAGCGCATGAAGCCATAGGGCTTCGTCGATGCCGCCGCGATCACCTCCCAAATATCGATCCCCATCCGGTCCGTCAACAGCGCCAGCTCGTTGACCAGCGCGATGTTCACAGCACGAAAAACGTTCTCCAACAGCTTCGTCAGCTCCGCCACATCGGTGCTCGAGACGATGACGACCGAGTCGCAGACCAGCTCATACAGCTCGCCCGCGCGCGCCGCGCACGCGTCGGTCAGCCCGCCGACCACCTTCGGCGTATTCGCCAGCGTGAAATCGCTACGCCCCGGATCGACGCGCTCC
>Ga0187771_10001147_pt1 | contig 17489 bp, 12 predicted proteins | sample 0116_SJ02_MP15_1_FD_133139 | JGI IMG/M metagenome (GOLD analysis project Ga0187771, IMG submission 133139) | Tropical peat soil microbial communities from peatlands in Department of Meta, Colombia - 0116_SJ02_MP15_10_MG | ecosystem: Environmental > Terrestrial > Soil > Wetlands > Peat | place...
CTTCAGACGATGAGCAATGTCAATACGGGTATCTAACGCTGACTAAATAAAGCCCATGAGGGGGAGCCGTTTTACCCGCTTCTTTCCTGTCGCGCGACGTCAAAATTCGTTTCACGTCATCGGGACTGAACCTTCCAACGCCAACTTCTGCGAGGGTGCCGGTGATGATGCGAACCATATACTGCAAAAAAGCATCAGCCTCGATCTGAAGTTCAACAAAATCACCGCTTTCTTTTACTGACGCCGAAAGAATGGTACGCACCGGAGATGTCGCAGTACACCCCGAACCCTGAAACGCGGAAAAATCATGCCTGCCTATGAGAAACTTCAGTCCATTTCGCATGTTAGAAACGTTTATGGGTACATTAATATGCCACGCGAAATTGCGGCATAGAGCGGACGGCTCGCGCCTGCGCAGTATGAGGTATTTATAGGTTTTCGCCAATGCGGAATAGCGCGCATGAAAATCGTGGGCTACTTCCTCGGATTCGCGTACCCTGATGTCAGGAGGTAGAAGATTGTTTAAAGCTGGCGCCCAGGCCGCTCCAGGTATTGTGTTTGATGTTTTGAAGTTCGCAACGTGTCCCCACGCGTGTACGCCGGCATCGGTTCTGCCCGAAGAATAGGTAATTACTTTTTCGTGTGTTAGTACATGGAGGGCCAGCTCTAATGTTTCCTGGATTGAAGCATTTCCGCTCCGTGCTTGCGTTTGCCAGCCGTGATAATTCGTACCGTCATATTCGAGAATGAGTTTGATATTCCGCATATTTCCGAACATAGTAGGCAGATTAATTCATATCCTCCTGACCACTATTGCTACTCCCCCAAATATGCTTTCTTGATCCCCGGATCCTTTTCCAGAAGTGAAGCTTGCCCCTCCATGACGATTTTGCCGGTCTCCAGAACATATGCCCGATGGGCCAACCGGAGTGCGGCCTTCGCGTTCTGTTCCACCAGAAGAATAGTCATGCCCTGCTGGTTGATCTCCTGGATGATCCTGAATATTCTGGCAACAATGATCGGGGCAAGACCGAGAGAGGGTTCATCAAGGAGCAGCAGTTTTGGCTTAGACATGAGCGCCCTTCCGATAGCAAGCATTTGCTGTTCCCCGCCGGATAGAGTCCCACCGAGCTGTTTGTGCCGATCGGCAAGCGTGGGGAACAAGGTGAATACCTGATCGATTCCCTGAGATAGCTCTTGACTGCTTCTTGAAAAAGCTCCGATCTCGAGGTTTTCGGTCACAGTCATGCGGGCAAAAATACGCCGTCCTTCCGGCACCTGCGAAATCCCCAATGAAACGATCTCATGCGCCCCTCTGCCGGATATTTGAGTGCCGTAATACGATATCGTTCCCCGCCGCAGCGCGGTGATGCCGGATATCGACATGAGTGTCGTGGATTTTCCTGCGCCATTCGCCCCGATAAGCGCCACAATTTCTCCCCGTCCGATTGTCAGGTTGATGCCCTTGAGCGCATCGATCATGCCGTAAGAGACGGTTGCATCTTTGAGCTCAAGCATGCGGATGGTCCTTACCAAGATAAGCCTGGATTACGTCGGGATTGTTCTGTATATCCTTCGGCAATCCCTCAGCGATCTTGACCCCATGATCGAGTACGATCACGCGGTCCGATATGCCCATGACGACTTTCATGTCGTGCTCGATCAAAAGAATGGCGACGCCGTCGTCCCTGATCCTGCGTATAAGACCCATCAAGTCCTGTGTCTCGAGGGGGTTCATTCCGGCAGCTGGCTCGTCAAGGAGTAACAGGTGCGGCTCAGTCCCGAGTGCACGAGCAATTTCTAATCGCCGTTGGTCTCCGTAGGACAGGTTTGAGGCAATCGTATCATGCTGGTCTTCGAGCCCCACAAACTTTAAAATATCCGCAGCCAAGTATCCTAAATCCCTCTCTTCTTTTTTTACCTTACCCGTCCGGAAGAGCGCTCCAAAAAAACCTGTCGTTGTCCGACAATGTGCTGCGACCATGACGTTCTCAGCACACGTCATGCCTTTGAACAATCGAATGTTTTGAAATGTCCGCGCAATGCCAAGCGCAGTGATCTCGTGGGGCGGCATCGTCGTAACGTCCCTATCGTGAAAAACGATGCCCCCTTTCGTCGGCCGATACATACCGGTGATGCAGTTGAAAAATGTGGTTTTGCCTGCGCCGTTCGGACCAATGATGCCAACGATTCTATCACGTTCGACACGCATGTCGATCCCATCAAGCGCTTTAAGCCCGCCAAAATGTTTCGTCAAGTTTTTCGTCTCTAATAACAACATCTCTCTTCAACTCAACCGATCCACATAAAAAATGAAGGGGTTAAACTGTTTTCCTCACAGAGCCCAGAAGACCTTGCGGCCTGAATACCATCATAAGCACCAGAGCCGCGCCGAAGGCCAACATGCGGTAATCCTGAAAATCGCGAAATACCTCGGGAAGCGTGATCAGCAGAAGGGCACCAAGTATGATACCGGAAATGCTGCCCATGCCGCCGAGGACGACCATGCAGAGAATCATGACAGACTCAAAAAAAGTAAAGCTTTCTGGCGATACAAAAGCCATTTTTGCGGCAAAAAAAACGCCGGTCACACCGGCCCATGCGGAACCAAGCACGAATGCGAGAAGTTTAAGCAGGAAGGAATTGATACCCATTGCCTCGGCCGCAATCTCATCTTCACGGATTGCGATCCATGCTCTGCCGATTCGTGACGCCAAAATTCGCTTCATGGCGAATATTGTTCCTATGGATATCATCAGAATGAGATAATAGAAATCGAAAGTCGTATGCAGCACGTACCCTGCCAATACCGGTCTTCCCACCTGCGAGATACCGTTCGGCCCGCCGGTAACACTATCCCAATTGTTCAGTATGATACGAGTTATTTCTCCGAGTCCGAGCGTGACAATCGCAAAGTAGTCTCCACGTAGTCTCAGAGTCGGCGTTCCCAGCACTACAGCAAAGACGGCAGCCATCCCTCCGCCGACCGCAAGACCGGGCCAGAACGAGAGGCCGTATTTTGTCGACAGGATAGCATAGGTATAGGCGCCAATGGCATAAAACGCTACATATCCCAGGTTCAACAGCCCCGCCTGCCCCACGATGATATTCAACCCAAGTGCGAGTACGATATAGATGCAGGTCAAGGTCATGATATCCCGGTAATAATCATTCAGATAAAAAGGTAAGATGATAAGGAAAACTAGCAGGAGTGCAACTGTAAGGGGAGAATCGGCATATCGGATAAGCGATGAAACACTTGATGATGCTTTAGTGAGCATGACTGAAATCGATTGATGCACGGATTTGACAAAATCATGCTTAGACAGGCGCCAAAGGAACATGATAACAAGTGCCCCAGCGAAAATTAGAGCTGCCGTGACGATACCGGTGAACGGTAGCGTCAGCAAACCAGCCCAGAACGGAAGTAAAAGAATATTGAAGTATGTTTTTTCTCGGAAATGGAGGATGGCCATTATGGTGGAGAATTATCGCACAAAATGCATAGAGTTTCAAGGTGTTATTGCATCTTTGCATTTTATAAACGCGATAAATGACAAACGTATAGTACTTTAGGAAAATCTCACACCGCATTGGTTGCAACCGGCATCAAGAGGTCACGTACCACATAGCATAATCTTTACTAGCGATGCCTCAACAACATACGAATCAATTATTTCCGTTTGGATGTCAACGAGGGGCGAAGATTTATATTCTCCTCACAGTACTGTCTGAAATACAGCATTTTCATTCTAGCCGGCACCGTTATCACAAGTGCTGGGGAAAAGGTCCGGAAGTTTAAAGAATAATATCAATGCATTACCTTGCGATGGATCAAGCAGTACAACTATGTGAATGATATCATTTAGCCGATGCAAATTATAATATAGAGACCAAACCAAAAACATAAAAAAGCTCTTACCGGACAGCCTGCAGAGCTGCAGGTCATCACAATCGTAGAACCTAAAATCGCCCATATTTTTACCCTGACTTAGCCAGCATCGTTTTTTTTGTCTCGGCAGGAGAACTACTGCGTATATAAAGAGATGTTCCATAAACTTGCGAAAAAGATGATTGGAGTTTGACAATGCTGGTGTTTCTGGTTAACATGTCATGATAATATCGTTTTAAATCATTTATCATGCTCAAGAAAATCTTTAGCATATTCATCCTACTCGTTTGGGTGGTCATGCTCGGGTTCCTCATCGAGCGGATCTACTTCCGGCCTTCGTCAGTTATTGCCTTGGACGCTGTGACGGAAGAAGGCGTAAGCGCAACCGACGAGTGGTTCGGCATATATCAGCAGGGGAAAAAAGTCGGGTACGCCCATACCCAGATCAAGCCCGAAGCTGAAACGTATCACCTCGTAGAAGAATCCGAGATGGATATTCTTGCCCTTGGTGCTGTTCAGCGTGTCAAAACAAACATTAACAGCTATACTTCAAAAAACTTTCTTCTCAAATATTTCGATTTCGACATGCAGACGGAAATGACCGAAATGAAAATAAAAGGCGCCGTGCTCGGTAGCAAGTTGGTACTCGACATCGATACCGGCGGGAAAACGCGGTCTCAACGAATCCCCCTCAGTAGTCCGCCGTATCTCTCTCCGAATATTAAACCTGCCATACTCCTTATGGGGCTGGAAACGGGCAGACAGTACCGCTTCCCGATTTTCAATCCTGTAACCATGAGCACCGAGCAGACACTTATCAATGTTGAGTCAAAAGAGTTCCTTAAAATCGGTGATCAAGAAAAAACCATATATAAACTGAAAGAAACTTTCCAGGGCATGGAGACTACCTCGTGGATTACCCAGGACGGAGAAACGATAAAGGAAGTAAGCGCACTCGGTTATATGTTACTTAAGGAAAGCAAAGATGAGGCGCAAAAACGCGATAAGGATGGCCCCGTGGTTGACATCGTCACGCTCACGATGATTCCTTCGGACCCGATAAATGAATCTTCTAAGGTATCCTACGTAAAGGCCCAACTGAATGGGGTTGATCTCAGCGGCTTCCAACTGGATGGCGACCGGCAGTCACTCAAGGGTAATGTGATCGAAGTACGCCGAGCAGATGCCCCTTCAGCTTACCGTCTGCCCTATACGGGAAAAGAGATGTCCGACTATCTTTTGCCGAACGCCCTGATCCAGAGCGACGACGATAAGATTATTGAAATGTCGAAAAAAGTGCTGTCGGGTGAAAAAGATCCGCGGGAAGCTGCCAAGAAACTGAATGAATGGGTTTATTACGCGATTAGGAAAAAAGCTGTAGTCAGCATACCGAGTGCACTCGATGTACTCAACCAGCGTGAAGGCGACTGCAAGGAACATACGGCCCTGTATACTGCGCTCGCACGAGCGGCAGGCCTTCCGACTCGTATGGCAGCAGGCGTCGTGTATGTGAATAATGGTTTCTACTACCATGCATGGCCCGAAGTTTGGACCGGCCAATGGCTCGCGGTTGATCCCACGTTTAACGAGTTCCCCGCAGACGCGACACATATCAGGTTTGTTACGGGCAACCTTGACCGGCAGTCTGATATAGGATGGTTGGTCGGGAAATTGAGCTTAAAGGTTCTGGAATATAGATAGAACAATCCTGGCCACTCCCCTGCTCAATTTCCGCTAAATGCCCCATGACTAAAACAGCGGTTTGCTGCGGTCGATGTCAATTGCTGAAGCGGATTTGAAATCCTGAGAAACACGGGAAAACTTCTCCGGTTTTTAATCCAGGACCGATATTAAACAATAAATTCCCTTTAGCTTGTTGCAGGGTTACTTCTTAAAGGGTAGGGTTTGAGGAACCGCTGTTTGTTCAATTGATAACATCACCTACTTTGCAGATACCCGGTCAGTTTGTTGCTTGGTAATTATTTCGGCTTGGCGAAATCATGCAGAGCAGGCATGTGCATTTTTTCATTGAGTGACCCAGCCTTATCTTTTACGAATTTTACAAGGCTTCGTGAGAAAGAACGGAGAACGATGATCAAACTTATCAATCTCACAAAAAAATATGGCAAACTCACCGCAGTGAACAACATCAATCTCAATGTGGCTCAAGGTGAAATATTTGGTTTCCTCGGGCCGAATGGTGCAGGTAAAACGACTACTATTAGAATGATGGCTGGCTTGCTTCAACCAACGAGCGGCACTGTGCTCATTGGTGGCTTTGATATCCAAACAGAACCGCTAAGGGCAAAATTCATTACCGGTTTTATTCCTGATAGACCTTTTCTCTACGAGAAACTTACTGCAATGGAATTCATGTATTTTATTGCGCAACTGTATGAGATGCAAGATTCAGACAAACGGATCTCCGGGTTACTGAATCTCTTCGGACTTTCCGATTGGCAGGATGAGCTCATTGAGAATTTTTCACACGGAATGAAACAGCGTCTCGTCATGGCCTCTGCACTGCTTCATGATCCCAAAGTTCTCGTCGTTGACGAACCCATGGTTGGACTGGACCCGCGCGGTGCCCGTCTCGTCAAGGACATCTTCAAGGAGCTCGCTTCGAAAGGCGTCACGGTATTTATGTCCACTCACACGCTCGAGATTGTTGAACAGATGTGCACACGTGTCGCCATCATTAACAACGGTGACATTATAGCAGAAGGAAGCGTCGAAGACCTCGGCCGCATAGCACGGATGGAAAAAAGTCATCTCGAGCCGATATTCTTAAGGCTTACAGGAGGAGATGAGGCCGTCTAACCGGTCCACTCGTTATGTTCCTTCTTCTGACACCTCGATATAGAGCACTAAAGAACAGATTCACCCGCCTCATACCTGGTGATGGTACCAAAACGTTGGTCCTCGTGATGCTCGGTCTTGGATTTTGGGCTTTTCTGTTCGGTATTTCGTTCAGGGTTCTCGGCTACTTTCGGACTATCGAGGGTCTCGGCGACCTGCTCGCGCTCCGGCTGCTTTCAATGATATTGTTGACTTTCTTTTCAATTCTGCTGTTTAGCAACGTCGTCACCTCCTTGTCAACATTTTACCTTTCAGGAGAACTTGAGATCCTGCTTTCTTCACCGATAAAGATTGAAAGTATTTACCGGACAAAATTCATCGAGACCATCATGGACTCTTCATGGATGACGCTCATCTACGGTTTACCTGTTTTCATTGCATATGGTGTAGTGTTCCATTCAGGCATTTCCTACTATCTCGGTTTGGTTCTCACAATCCTGCCTTTTTTAATGATTCCAGCATCAATCGGCATTTTGGTCACGATGCTGCTTGTGCATTCTTTTCCTGCACGACGAGCAAAAGATATCATTGTACTGCTCGGTCTTTTATTCTTCGTTGTTATCTATATTTTCTTCCGCATGCTTCAACCGGAAAAACTGGTTGACCCCGATGCTTTCCCGTCCATTGTGCAGTATCTCACTGCCATGCGCGCACCGATCTCGCCTCTCATCCCCAGTTCCTGGGCAGCAGAAATCCTTGCACCATTGCTTCGAAAAACAAGGGGCGACGAGACTTTTTACCTGATGATGCTTTGGAGCACCGGGCTTGCTGGAATCGTCATCGGTGAATGGGTCAGCCAACTCATCTTTTACGCCGGCTGGTCTCGTTCTCAGGAAGGTAAAAAAGCATCAATTTCACGGAAGCGTCTTGCAGGTGTTTTTTTCAGAGTCATCTCCATGCCGTTCCGTGGTAAAATGCAGGCTATAGTCCTAAAAGATATAAAACTATTTTTTCGTGACACATCGCAATGGTCACAGTTGTTCCTGATTTTTGCGCTCATGGTAGTCTACATCTACAGCTTCAAACTCCTGCCGGTCGATCGAGCTACAATGCCGACTTTCTACCTCCAGAACCTTATTTCATTCTTGAACCTCGGCATGGTCGGATTTGTGGCCTCGTCGGTCGCCGTGCGTTTCGTATTCCCGGCTGTCAGTCTCGAGGGCGTATCGTTTTGGATCATCCGCTCTGCACCCCTTTCCCTCAGGGACTTCCTCTGGGCGAAATTCTGGAGCAACCTTCTCCCGCTCCTTGTGCTCTCCGAAATCCTTATTATCCTTTCAAATATTCTGCTGAGGGTCACATCTTTCATGATGGGCTTGGGCATCGTGACGGTCTTTATCATGACCTTCGGGATCACGTCGCTTGGTGTAGGACTTGGGTCGGTCTTCCCTAAATTTAAGCATGAAAATGTAGCGCAAATCCCTACCGGCTTTGGCGGCATTGTCTACATGATTTTGACCATGTTGTTCATCGGTGCGGTAATCACGCTGGAAGCTTGGCCGGTATTTAAAATTTTTTCATCTCAGACATTCGGTCGTCATATTTCTGTTCTAGGATGGATATCTATAGTTTTATCCTTTGCTCTTGTAATAACCGTCAACATTCTGGCATTATTATTGCCCATGAAAATAGGGTTTATGCGCCTTTCAGCGCGTGAAATATAAAGCTCCATATATACAATATATTGTATAGATATAAAAAAACAATACCTTACCTTGTTATTTTTCTCTTTACAAATATTCCAGCTTATGCTATAAACCTCTAATAATAATAAATTTCGTTTCACAGTCCCTCCAGCAAGTAAACTATTAACTTTGGCTTTTTAAACACTATCGTACTTTTTCAGCAGGGAGGCCTATGCAGCTCAAGACCCTTGAAATGATCGGCTTTAAATCATTCTCTGACAAGACGACTATTACCTTTCAGCCAGGAGTAACTGCGGTGGTTGGCCCGAATGGCTGCGGTAAGAGTAACATTTCGGATGCCATTCGCTGGGTCCTCGGTGAGCAAAGTGCAAAGCATCTACGGGGCGACAAGATGGAAGACGTTATCTTCAACGGAAGCGAAAACCGCAAGCCACTTGGTATGGCCGATGTTACCCTCCGGCTTTCGAACGTCGGCGGGAATCTCTCGTCGGAATTCGGGCAGTATGAAGAAATCGAGATTACCCGAAGACTCTACAGATCCGGGGAGAGTGAATATCAGATAAACAAGATACCTTGCCGCCTCAAGGACATCCGAGACCTCATGATGGATGCGGGCGTCGGAGCTCGAATCCACGCCATTATCGAACAGGAGAAAGTGGACCACATTCTGTCATCCAAGCCTCAGGATCGCCGCTTCTTGTTCGAAGAGGTTGCAGGCGTGATGAAGTATAAAGCACGCCGCCAAGAGGCACTTTCAAAGCTCGAATCTACTCAGCAGAACCAACTGCGGGTGAATGATATCATCACTGAAGTAAAGCGTCAGCTTAACTCTCTCGATCGGCAGGCGCGCAAGGCCGAACGATACCAGAAGATTCGCGCCGAGATGAAGGATTTGGACTATCGCCTTGCCTCTGTCGAATACTCCATACTGGGGAGCGACTGGAAAACCGCGACCGATGAATTCAAGAACGCTGAAGACGAAATCACCGAACTACATGCAGCGCTCGGCAGAATCGAAGCAGCCATTGAAGAGTCCCGAGCAGATGCCCTCGTTGCCGAGCAAGAGCTTTCCGCACTTCAGCATAAGATCCATGAAAGCGAGACAGCGCTGAGCCGAGCAGAACACCGCGTCGAAATGTCGAAGAGTCAGATCGCATCGCTAACTGAACAACGGGACCGCGATCTCGCTGACCGGGACTATCTTAAGCAGGAAACGGCCCGGGTGACCGTGCTGAAGTCGCAACACGAGGAAGAGACCCGGCGGCTCGCTGTTTCGCTCAACGAAAAGAATGCCATGCTCGCCGATCGGACGATTAAGCTCGACGCGCATTCCCGCGTGGTTCGAGACAAGGAACTCGCGCTCGATGAGACGAGAGTCGGAATCCTGAACGCCATGACGGCTGCAGCAAACGAAAAGACCAGGATATCGAATCTGCAGACCAGAATTTCCCAGATCGACGAGCAGGATGCGCGCGCCTTACAAGATAAACATGAACTGGTTCTGAAGTTCAGAGAGCTTTCAACCCATATCATTGCTAAGGTACGCGATCTCGAGGAACTCCTGTCCAGAAAGTCAGCTGTCCAAGAAGAACGTGCTCAGGTCATAGAGCGGTTGCAACAAGCGCTGGTAAGGAAAAAATCGGTTGAGACGATTATCAACGAAACAAAGAACAGACTCGCGGCACATAACTCGCGCCTCCGCTCACTTATCGAGCTGGAACAAAGCTTGGAGGGTTACCAGAAGGGCGTACGGACCGTTATGGCAGCAAAAAAAGATGCCCAAGCGAACGAACGACTTGGTACGATCCATGGACTCGTGGCGGACATGATTGAAACAGAACCACAATACGAAGTGGCAATAGAAGCGGTGCTGGGAGACAGGCTTCAGTACGTCGTCGTCGATTCTCAGCACGATTCGCTCAAGGCCATCGATTACCTGAAAGCAAGGAGCGGTGGAAGGAGCACTTTTATCCCGAAAACACCGCGCGAAATTAAAACCGACCCTTTTGTCAAGAACGGCCATGCCGGCGTTATCGGTTCTGCACTGAATATCGTCCGTTACAATGAGAGCTACGGCAGCGTTGCTCAGTACTTGCTCGGTGACGTAGTCGTTGTCGACACCATGGACACAGCGCTCTACCTTTGGCAGAAAAATGGCATGCACAAGACCTTTGTTACGCTCACCGGCGAGATACTAGATCCCTGGGGTGCAGTCACCGGAGGCACAATCGAAGCGGTTGGTACGGGTATGCTCACAAAGCGGCGCGAGATCAAGGACTTGGAGCATGAGATTGCGGAGCTGACGGTCAGCGTGGCAAAGCTGGAGGCAGACCTCTTGTCCCTTGATGCCGCCATAGAATCGGATCGGAGAATAGAGTCCGATCTCTCCCAACAGATCCACAGCGCGGATCTTGAATTCGTGAACATGGAGAAAGACCGACTTGCTGTCCGTGACGAGATCAGCCGCATCGAAGACCGTCTGAGAACTCTTGATAAAGATGTAGCTGAGCGTACGGCACTCAGGTTTGATCTGAGTGCCCAAATTGATGCTTCATCCGAAGTCCTTCGCCAACTCGAAGCCGGCCACTCAAGTGCACAGACAGACATCGAATCGCTCCAGGCCGAACTCAATGTCCAAAAAGAGACCCGTGAAATGGCGCTTGCGGAAATAACCGAGGTCAAGATTGAGATCGTGGCGCTCCAGGAAAAGCAGGCTGCCGCATCAAGGGGACTCGACGCTCTTGTGCAGACGGAGTCGGAACTTGCTGACCGCATCGCCAAGCGCGAAATAGAGATTGCGGCCATCGCAGGGAAACTTGGTGAACTCTCTGTGCTCATTCATGAGGCAGAAGCCGAAATCAAAATTAACATCGAAATTCTTGAATCTCAACGGAATATCCTCGTTTCGCTGCAGGAAGCTCATTCCACAAAAACTCAGGCCCTCCAGTCGTCCGAAGAACAGGCGAGACAAATCCGGCATGATATCGAGACGGCGCAGAAACGGCTTTCCACCACTGAGGTAAAGCGGACTGAGCTTCGCATGAAGATCGAGCATCTGAAGGACAGGATCTGGAGTACTTATCACTCAGAACTTGAGTCTGTGGTCACTGAACTCGGCCAATTCGAAATGAATCTTGACGAAGCCAAGCTTCGGATTGATGAGTATCGCCAGAAAATAGACCAGATGGGTCCCATTAATGTCGACGCCCTTCAGGAATATAATGAGCTCAAAGAGCGGTATGACCTCCTTTCCGCGCAGCAGGCTGATATCAGCGATTCCATCAACAATCTGAAAGCGACCATCTCCAAGCTGGACGGAGAAACCATCGAGCTCTTTACTGAAGCGTTCCATTCCATCCAGGAGAAATTCAAGGAGGTATTTTCCCTCCTCTTTGAAGGCGGCAGAGCGGAACTCATCCTGCTGGAACCTGAAAACATCCTCGAATCTGGCATCGAAATCATTGCTCAACCGCGAGGTAAAAAATTCCAGACCATTACGCTCCTTTCGGGCGGAGAAAGAGCACTTACTGCCATTGCCCTTCTGTTCGCCGCCTTCCTGGTCAAGCCAAGCCCTTTCTGTATGCTTGACGAAGTCGATGCCCCGCTTGATGAGGCAAACGTGACACGCTTTACGCGCCTTATCCGTGAAATGAGTAACCGATCTCAGTTCATTATTATTACTCACAACAAGCGCACCATGGAAATGGCTGACGCGCTATACGGTATAACAATGGAAGAACCGGGTTGTTCCCGCGTGATCTCGGCAAAACTCAGGGAGACCGAAACGGTAATGGCTTAGGACACAGTACAGAGTACAGAAAAGTAACTGTAAAAAGTTGTGATAGCGTTACTCTGTACTTTGAACTTCCCTTCCCTTATTTCCTGTGTTATTCTCCGTTCATGCTTTTCTGTAAACATTCTGGCTTTAAAATAAACAAAATTACAAGGTCTTTCCTGCTTTTCTTTCTGTTGCTGATGGAAGTGTCGCTACCTGCTTTTGGTGGTCCTACCGACACTCGCACGGAGAAGCCCCAGACTGCTGCGACTCAAGTGGAGACACTTAAGCGTTTTGAACTCGTCTTCGAACCTGATGCCTACTATACGGATGTGGACCTCATCATCGGCCTCACCAAATCCCCAATCCCGCAGCTTGGTGAATTAACAGAGTCGGAAATCTACGGCAAGCTCCTCTCAAGGGCGGCCTTGCTACCGCAATTTCTTGTGCTCGAAGCAAGCGTCTACCCTATGCCCTATCTCGGTACCTACATTCGAGAGCATAATGAACGCTTCTACGATAATGCACAGATATCCGGCAGCTTTAATTGGATAAAGGCGGTCACTGCCGGATTCGATGAACCCTATGCCGTCTCCTTGCTTGCCGGAAACGTCGCGAACTTTTATGTACCTGGCAACAGCGATACAAAGGGGTTGGGATATAGCGGGTACCTCTTCAGCATGGGAAACTACCACATCAAAGATAATGTTCTTGTTCAAGACCAGTGGCGAGAGTATGAGTGGAAAATGAAAGGAGACCGAAAATCCCCCGTAAAGAAACTGAGCTGGAGCTTTCGGATAGGAGCCAAACTCCACGGCAACCCTAACATTGCGGATGTCATATACTTTTCCATCAGAAGAAGCAGAGTGGACTATCAGCCAGAAGAAAGTTCCATATTTCATAACAGCGGATTTGAATATACCTACGAAATGGACAGCCGCACCTTCGACGCCATCCGTCATTACTTTTTTGTTGAGAAGAAGTGGCCGGTCAAGAACAGACGCATGGCTTACTCGCTTGCCGTTGGTTTTGTGTGGGATTCCGAAAAGATGTATACCGGGGTGCTGGCCACAGGCCAGGGAAATAACTTCCAGTTTATTTTGCGGCCGAATATCGAGTTCTAAGGACGTGGAGGCGTATCCGTCGGAGATAACGGGAGTATGATCTGTTCCCGGCTCACCGATTCAGGCGCAAGAGTGATCACTGTATAATTTCCGATACCGCCGTGCGACGAATCCAATTTCGCTCGGAGTTCGTCCTCCTTTCCTTCCGTACAGACAATTGCCCGAATCCTGTTTTCCTGCTCAATAAATGTAACGTGATCCGGTCCGTTAAAAGATGTTCCATTTGAGGATTTCTCCTGACGACGCATTTCCTCCTGGAGATTCTTGTCGATGGTAGTCCTGATCGTTAATCCGCCCCGGTACAATGCTTGTTCACCGTAGAGGGTTTCGAGTATTTGCTCAAGGACACGTTGATAGCATGGTCGTTCGGTCACCTGCGTCAATGCAGTGACATCGAATTTGCGTGCCACATCATACCTGAATTGTAACGGCGCGGCAAGGGCCGCCGCATAATCATCTTGTGAAATGAGTTTCGCCTGCTGCAAGTTGAAGAGGACCCTTTTCTGACGGGTTCGGACCTTTTCTGGCCGCCTTGCAGGGTTGTAGTATCGGGGGTTCGGCAGCATGCCGGCCAGCAGTGCAGCCTCCCCTATTGTTAATTCGCTAGCATGTTTGTCCAAATAATAACGACTGGCCGCTTCGATGCCATAAATGTTTTCCCCCCACTCGACTTCATTCAGGTAAATTTCCAGGATTTGCCGTTTGGTCAGTATTGCTTCGGCTCTCTCTGCAAGAACATATTCCCGTATTTTACGGCTGATCGTTTTTTCCTTGGATAGCAAAACGTTTTTGATCATTTGCTGCGTGATGGTACTCCCTCCGCGAGCAAATCTGCGTTTTTGTACATCGAGGACAAGAGCGTCCCACGTTGCCTTGTAGTTCACCCCATGATGTTCGAAGAAGGTGTCGTCTTCGGCAGTAACGACGGCTTTGACGACAATGTCAGGAAGGTCTTTTATGGGAACCCATATCCTGAATTTACGGTCGTAATACTGGGTCAATATGTTTCCGTCCTTATCTAGAACGTCTGCCGCTGCTGCTGGCCGATAATGCTTGAGGACCGAAACATCAGGAAGATGGGCAAGGATTTTTATGATGAAGCCAGCTAAGATAAGGACTAAGGCAAGGAAGACTGCAAGTCCTGCGAAAAAAATCTTTTTCATGACGGGATGCTATTGTTTTTACCAACGCTGGTGGTCATATAGTTCACTATTCCCTCTCTTGGAATGCCTCGTTTTTTCTGCCCTATTCCAAGCTAAATAAATTTCTTTCTTAAGATGACGAACACGTTGATAAAAAGGATAAATTATAGTCCTAACAATATGAGAATGTACGCCGACAGTCAAGCGAGGTAACCGGCAGTTAACCATCGTTTCAATGCTGGTAACTATTTCATTGCAATAACGCTCTTAAGCATTTGCACCGTTTCAGGGTCCGTCCAGTTAAGCGGTCCAATCACTTTGTACCGCACAACGCCCTGGCTATCCATGATATACGTTTCGGGATATTTATAGGTACCATAGAGATGTGCAATAGATTGATCGGGATTGAGGAGCACCGGTACCTGCAAATTGTTCTGCTGCATAAATTTCCTCACGGCTTTCTCACCGCCTTCGTCGACGCTGACCGCGAGCATCTCGAAGTCATTGCCTGCGAGTTCCGGATAAAGCTTTGACAGTAAGGGCATTTCCTCGACACATGGCGGACACCACGTAGCCCAAAAATGGACCATTACGACTTTGCCTCGAAAATCCGAAAGGCTAAAATAACGTCCGTCCAGATCTTGAAGCCGGAACTCGGGAGCTCTGTCTCCAGTCATAATAATTTTATGTTGTGCAGACCTGCTCTTAACAACAATCCCGGCTACCACAAGGACTGCCAGAAGAAACAGGGAAAAAAGAAAAATTAACTGTTTTTTCCCACCCTTTGCAGTTTGGTCAGACATGGTATTCAACTCCCTCGCAAGCTCATGTAGTTGCTATTATACGGTTTCTTCTTTCTTCGAGCAAGGAAAAATCGGCGGAAGAGACGTTGGTCACGCAGTACAGACCCATTAGCGTTTTCATTTTTCAGTACAAGATAGCGAGTTTGTTCAGCCTTTTTTTTCTATATGAAAAGTAAAATCAGTTTGCTATAATAAGCTGATATGATTAGCGAAATTAAACTGCACGGGAAAGCCAATGAAAAAATAGATTATTTCGTTACCATCACCGGCTCAGATTTAAGCAGGAGGTATTGTTACGAGTCTCTTCCGGAGGGAGATCGCTTTTTTTCTGGAAGAAATGAGTTCATCATCTACTCCGATAGAATAAGCTATATCGGCACCGGCGGCAGCCTGTGTGAATACATGTTCGGTGTCGATTTGCCATTTAAGGACCTGCTGCGAAAGGATGTTTCCAACCGTCTGGTCATGTATGGAGCGTTCTATGACAAATCTGACAACATTACCTTTACCAATGACACCGCTGGCGGCGAATCGTTCGAACACGTTTTTCTCACCGGCAATGCCGTATCAAATTACTACTTTTTTTTTGACACATCCCTGAAAACAGAAATCAAGGATATTCAGCGCGATATGCTGAAAAACATCGGGAAGCATCTGAAGCGCAGCATGACCGTCGGAGCCGCCGATGACACCAGACTCTGCAGGGAAATTTATGAATCGTTGGACGACCCACGGGCACTAGTGTTCCTCTTTCGTCTGTTGAACCGTCACAATGAAGAATACTTTTGTTTATTCAACAAATTTTATTCAGAGCATAAAACACTTCTTCAAGAAGCGCATACGTTTCTTGATGATTTAGCAAAAAAATATCATATCGACCCATATCAGCAGGAGCGCATCAAAATCGACGGGATGTACAAACTGCCCGAGAATAAGAAGATCGTTGACGAGTACAAGGACATCCTGATATCCGTGTCTGAAAAGAGACAGGTCAACCCTTCCGAACTTGCTAAACTCTCCAGGCTCCGCACTCTGAGCCTCAGACTTAACATTCCCCATACGCTCTTCGACACCCTCGACGAACTTCTTCTGAAGGACACCAATATTATCGAGGTCGAGGAACCAGACTACGTGCGAGACAGCCGCGCAATCTTCGAAGGCCTCTTTCTCCATACCGACAAGGTCAAAGGACATATCTCGCAGGAAGATCTCCTCAAGCTCCTGAAGGCAAAGCAGAAGTCGACCCTGGTCAGAGACCAGGCATTCGAGGGTCTTCTGCTCGATACGGTCCGAGCCTGCGATGAGCACGCTCGGGATCGAAACGAATTGAGCGTTCTTGAAGCAATGAGTTATATTTTGACATACTTCGACCGATACGACAGCACTGCAACGATGATCAACAACCTTGCTTTCATGGAAAATTCGACACTAGGCGAAGATAGCATTCGCAGCATCTTCGGCAACAAGGAAGTCTTCGATCAGATTAGCCCGGATCTCTTCCGTGAGCTATTTATCGACGCGCTTCGGGAGAACAGGTATCTGACGCGGTATGGCAGAAAAAAAGTAGACGTGCTCTTCCAGGGGCTTCTACAGATCGAATCGGGAGACACCACCTATCGTGATCTTGCCGCCTCAATTTCCAAAGTAAACTCCGATGACAAGATGTATACGTCCATTCACCGGTACATCAAAGATCGGTTCAGAAGCATTTACGCTGAGCTAAATTCGAAGGAAGACCAGGAAATATTTATTCAGGACCTGAATCGTGAAATCCAGTCTAAAGGAATTGTACAGGGACCGGTTCCGCACAGCGTGTTCGAGGAAATCATTTTGGACATCAGGAAGGAATCATTTTACCTCAATAATCTCCTGCCACATATCATAGTGTCCCGCGATAATCGTGTACGTGAAGACTTCCTGATTAACAGCGGTCTCGACCGTTTCTATGTCGAAGAGCTCGAGAGAGATTATTTTGATATGAATAAAATCGAAAAAATCATTCTTGAAGAAATAAGAAAGTAGTCATGTTCAGAATCAGGATATTAGACAGGTATGTACTCAGCGAAATGCTCCCACCATTTTTCCTGAGCATTGCGGTACTCCTACTCGTTTTGTTCCTTGAAAAGCTTTTCAGGCTGGCGGATCTTGTCATTTCGAAAGGCGTTCCCCTCCTTTCTATTGTGAAGGTCCTTGCTTATGCCATGCCGAGCTTCATGCTCATCACGCTTCCCATGTCTCTCGTCGTCGC
>Ga0187771_10001148_pt1 | contig 17484 bp, 17 predicted proteins | sample 0116_SJ02_MP15_1_FD_133139 | JGI IMG/M metagenome (GOLD analysis project Ga0187771, IMG submission 133139) | Tropical peat soil microbial communities from peatlands in Department of Meta, Colombia - 0116_SJ02_MP15_10_MG | ecosystem: Environmental > Terrestrial > Soil > Wetlands > Peat | place...
CCGTACTTCCATCCCGAGCGCCCCCAGTTTCCTGGCCAGCGCTCTGCCGACTCTCCCCAGTCCTACGATAAGAGCGCTACTGCCTCCCAGAGCCTGACCCAGGGGAGCCCCCCAGAGACCTTGGCGGAAAGCGCCGAAACATTCCTGGATGCGCCTGGCAACGGCAAGCATCAGGAAAAGGGCGTGTTCGGCTGTAGAATCTGCATTGGGGGTAGCGTCTCCGGGCACGTTGCAAACCATTATGCCACGCGCGGTTGCAGCAGCGATATCGACGCCCTCGAGCCCCACCCCCCATTGGTGAATCAATTTCGCAGCGGTGCCTCCGACCAATTCGGGTTCCAGCCTGTGCATCATGGGAATGAGGACGTCGGCCTCCATGCCGAGCCTTACCACGTGTTCTTCCGGGCAGTTGAAGACATCTTCATCAGGCAGGAGCGCCTTCAACAGTTCAGCGGCTTTAGGGAATGCCTTGCCGCAAAAGAGGACCTTCATGTCGCCGCCTCCGGTTTATCGGTTCAGCGGGGCTGTTCGATGCGTCCCGTTTGACCGGGGTGGATCATCCAAGCGACCTAAAAGGGAATAATGCATCAACTTCTTAATTATGCGCCCAAACTGCACGTTGAAATCGGATTTTTGCCCGAAAAACTTGTGCCTCGACCCTGAGTCCAGCAAAAACCATACGATTTTCAAATCTGACATGCAAGAGATTATCCGGCGTCCGGATGTCAGGCTTATAGCGGACGACAGAAAGCCGGCCCCCGAAGTGTATCTGATCGGGGATCGGATGTCTGAAAACAGAGAAAAACATCCAAGGGGCCTTAAGATCGCGTCAACCTTCTTTTGACGCTTGCTATGGTAAGGTACTGAAAAAGCGGTTCCAGGTGGGAAAAAGGTTTCAAAGGGCCGATGATTTCATCTCCAAAAAAGCCGCACCCTGCGAGGCCATTGGGTGAAGCCGCACACGGCATTCGGTCGTGAGTTTGGCTCTTCAAAAGCGTTCCGTGTAGAAAGCGCATAGTTTGCAGAAGTTTTTCACTTTCATAAGAGCTTGACCAGGGCCGGAAAAACTAACTCCGACCTGGGTAGCTTTCTTTTCTTGAAAATGCCGCGTGTTCCTGAGAGTGCAGGCCAGGTTATCAATGTTTTGATTGTCCGGCAACATGAAGGTGAGGCAAAACTTCGACCCTAGTTCTGTCTCAATTAACCCGGGCAATTCCAGGCAGCATCCGCCTTCGCTTATATCCACCATTATGGCTGAAACTGTCCCATCCTTTGCCCCAAGAAAAACTTGAGTTTCAATGTTTATTGGTATTCTCGTGGTCGAACGAATTCGAATCCGCTTTACCTTTTTGGGGTAATCAATCCCGATCACGTTCGCAAATAGACGTTTATTGAATTTGCTTTCGAATTTAAGCAGATGATTGCCATGCAGATAGGCGCATGCGAAACCTTCCGACAAACCTGCAAAGCGCTCGTTGAGTGAAAATAGAGGCTCCTCGACTATGATCATCCGCCCAGGCACAGCGCCATAAACTGTGGTTTTTTCTTTGAGCGCGGGATTTTTGGTGGATTTTAGGACGATCTCCGATCCCAATTCGAAGGGAATTACGTACAAATCACTTTCCGATCCTGCCGCTTCGATTTCAAGAATGGTATTCTGCATCTTGCTCCTGACCTATCCGACCTTAGAGATTTTGAAGAAACAATCGGCAAAAAGCTTCCCGATGATAAGGGGGAAAACTCCTCAAATCCTATTAGTCGTAGAATTTCCGACACCGTCCCGGTATCAATTGCAGATGCATGTCAAAATCTCTTAAGTCCTGGCTCCATGTTTGATTTTGAAGAAAGGCACGAACCGTCCGCCCCGTATAGGCAACGGTTTTATCGGATATGCCGCAGGCGGGGTTGGAGAGAGTATCAACGTTGCTGACATCGGGGGAAGGCGGATTTGCGCCGCGTTCAATTGCGGCCCCGGGAACATCGGCAGAAGTAATATGCTCTCCTCTGTGGGCTGAAGAGTTTGGCGGCGCATAGGCCCCCCTTTCGTTTAAGGTAATTGGGAAGCACCCGGTAAGTCAATAACGTTCATATATTCCTCGCCGGATAATATATCGCCGATGTATTCCTCATAATAGTCCCGATGGCCCTGTTCACCAACGAGCATGCCAGAATCCCTGATTTTCAAAAGAAAATCACGGACTTCGGGATTACGGTAGTTCACCTGCAATTGGGTGTTCCAATCAAGTCCAGGAAATATGGCCTCGCGCAAAAGCCCGCCCGTGATTTTACCATCCTTTTTAAGCTCCATCACGGTGTTGCAAAAGGACAGAAAATCGTTCAGGGGCAGAGATTGCATTGAATAAATTGCGATACATTTTTGTACCTCGGAGACTTGGGAATCGGCCAGAAAATCCCTCACACCCTTAAGGTATCGTTTGGGCTGTCGCCAAATCTCGATAAATGTGTATGAATCAAACAACGATCCCGCGTAAGTATTAAACACCTTCGATTCGTCAATGCGTTGAATCCTGGCTCTGAAATTCATTTTGTCTTCCAGGGCTGCCTCGCCGGACAATATTCGGTCGATGTATCGCGTGTAGTAGGCGAGAAGAGGGTTTTCCATTGCCTGTCCGACTTTAGCCTTAATTTTCAAAAGTAAATTGCGGACCTCCGGGTCTTGATATCTTTCCTGTAAATCATTGTTCCAGATGTAGGCTGGGAACAGTGTCTGCCCCAAAATGTTGTCTGTGACTTTGCCTTCTTCGCGGAGATTTAGAACGGCGCCGCAGAATTTGAGAAATTCCTTCAGTTCAAGGCTCTGCATAGACCACACCGCAATCTCTTTTTGTCTTTCAGGGACCTGGGGATCCGCCAAAAAAGATTCCACGCTCCGCGGGGCGTATTGTTTCGACTTAGTCCAGAGCCAGACAAAATCGCGCAATATAAACAAAGCCAATGGATCTTCGGGGTCCGTCGCTTTGTCTGCAATTCCTTGAATTCTGGATTTGAACTCCATTGCGAGCCTGGAGTCCGCTGCGGTTTGGAGGGGTATTTTTTTGTGGAAAAATAACAAAGCCGCGGCGGAACACGCAGCCAACAGTGTTATGGCTGTCCACTTGACAGCTTTTTCTCTGTGAGTCATCGGCGCATCCTCAAGTTCGCCAGGCATCGAGCGGTTTCACTATGCCAAAATGTGGCAGCACGTATTTTGTCTCTTTCCACGTTTGCTCCTTTTATTCTGCTCCATCCTGCTCACTGATACGGATCGTCCACCTTCCCGATCTGATATGTGATCTTGACCCCGCGCGCTTCCGTCTTTTGGCTCCAAATATGACTTACCTCCCCCAGACTTATCTTTAGCTCGTCCGGACTCGACCATGCCACGTCAGCCTTTCCCGGATCACTGCCGGGTGGTTCGTAAACAAATATTTCGGTGTCGCACAGCCACCTTCGAATCACGACCCTCTCAATGCAACCCCGATCGGAACATTCTCGCTGAAGGACCGCTTCAAAATTCCCCTTTTCGAGAGTTATCGTCTTGATGTCGCAGTACCCGAAACCCATGTGTAAGCGCGCCCAAAGGATACAATTAAGCGCCACCATTATAACCACCGGGGTCCAAATGTTTAGCAGGTACTTGCGACATATTTTGATGCTCGGTACCTCTCCCGAAGTGAAGAGATTTCGTCTTTCAGACAGAGAACCCCTTGGCAGCCGTCCGATCTATCGCTTCTTCATGGGCGATCCACACTCCCAATCGAATATGTGACCTTGACTCCTTGCGCTTCCGTCACTTGACTGATAATGTGCTTAACCTGGCGGACTGCTATGTGTAACTCGTTAGGATTTAACCACACTATGTCGGGGTTATGCACAAATGGTATGCCATATATACCAGTGGCTTGATCATAAGCATCAGTTGGATTATATACTAATATTGTTGCAGTGTCTAAGGTGTCCCCTTTCCACCTGCTGCGAAGTTTTACGGTAGTGACCTGCGGATAACTCGAATACCACCAGCATTCCCATTCAACTACTGCCTCAAAGTTGCCTTCCTTTGTGCCTGTCGTGCGGCAGTCATACTCGTAATCGTACTTGTAATACTCGCCAGGACCATGACCATTTCCGAACGGATTGCACAGGTAGTACAGCACCTCCTCTACAGCCACCGCAGTTAGCAGCACGATACCGAAAATCGTCACAGCCAAGGCTATGCAAACGCAGCGCCAAACGCGCCGGAAGAAGCTCTTTTGGATCGTCATCAGCTTAGACCTCGGGCATTTAGAACTATCCGACCATTAATACAACCTGTCGTCGATGGCGCTGTCGAGTTTGCCGAATGGATGCACCACCTTTCCGATCCGATAAGTAATCCTGACTCCGCACGCTTCCGCCTTTTGACTGTAGATGTGGCCAACCGCGTCCAAAGTAATTGATAACTCAGTCGGACTAAACCATACAACAACAGGGGTATGGGGCTCATTCCCGACTGGCACATAAACAAATATTTCGGTGTCATCTCCCCGGCCGTTCACCCCGCGCAGCACAACCAAATCGGTCTCTTCCTCCCCACCACCCCACGGCCAGCGAAATTTGGCCAGATACACCGCGCGAAAATTTCCCCGCTCGGGACTTATTGTACGGCTCAAGCAGGTTTGGAAGCCAGGGTCATAGAGCGCCCTTTGCCCCACGCACATGATGCACAGGGAAAGTGTCATCATCACTGCAACCGGTATTCGGACCCAGCGCCAAACACGCGGAAACCCACCAAGCCGCATATTCACGCTCCCCTCCGTCTCAAGTGGGCCCTTACTGTCATTGCGCAACTATACTTTGCAATATTACCCATTTATTCAGATTTGCTATTTGGCTGGAGCTTCTTCATAATGCAAAATTACGCCGTATCCTCCCACAGCAAAGACATTCAACTTCGAAGCGCCCCAAACGCAGTAGAGCATGCTAGCCGTCCCGCTTGCCATGGGTGACCAACTCTTTCCGTCGTAGTGAACAATCGCGCCGCCTTCTCCAACGGCAAAGACCTTCGATGCCGAGGCTCCCCAGACGCATGAGAATCCTGCAGCGCCGCATGGTAGACGGGACCAGACGTTTCCATTGTAGTGCAGAATTACGCCTTCTCCAGGGCCGCCGCCGACTGCAAAAACACTTGTCCCCGAATCCCCCCAGACGGATGCAAGCCAATCCGTTGTGTCGCTTGTCATGATGGACCAGATCTTCCCATCATAGTGAATGATGGCGCCGTCTTGTCCCACGGCAAAGACATCCGAGGCCGATGTCCCCCAGACCGATTCAAGCCAATGGGTTGAGCCGCTCTCCATGGGAGACCAACTCTTTCCATCGTAGTGAACAACTGTGCCGAATCCTCCCACCGCGAACACATCGGACTCAGAGCTTCCCCAAACGGACCTGAGAGGCAGCGTTGCACTTCCGGCCATGGCTGACCAGGTCTTTCCATCATAATGGAGAATCGTCCCTGCCCCCACGGCAAATACATCCGATGCCGAACTTCCCCAAACGGAGTCGAGGTTTTGCGTTGCCCCGCTTGTCATTGGACACCAGCTCTTTCCGTCGTAGTGGAGAATTCCCCCGCCTTCTCCGACTGCAAAGATATCCGACCCCGAGCTGCCCCAAATAGACACGATATCCCACCTCGCGCCGGTTGAAACAGAAGACCAGCTCTGTCCATCGTAGTGAAGGATGGCATCTCCCACCGCGAAGACATCCGACCCCGAGCTGCCCCAAACGGAGCTGATCTCACCGGCTACGCCGCGCGCAATCTTAGACCAGCTCCTTCCATCATAGTGGAGAATCACGTCTCCAACAGCAAAGATATCCGATCCAGAGGTCCCCCAGACGAAACGCAATTTCCATCTTGTGCCGCCGGCCATCGGGGACCATCTCTTCCCATCATGGTGGACAATGGCGCCTCTTTCTCCTACGGCAAAAACATCGGATCCCGAACTTCCCCAAACTGAGTAGAGCTCTTCCCTTGCGCCGCTCGCCATTGGGCTCCACTTCTTTCCATCGTAATGAATCATGGCGCCGCCAAATCCCCCCACGGCAAAAACATCGCACGCCGAGCTACCCCAGACTGATTTAAGCGGATGCGCCGTGCCGCTCGCCATGAGGGACCAGTCCTTTCCGTCGTAGTGGACAATCGCCCCCTTGTCCCCCGCGGCAAAGACATCCGACCCCGAACTTCCCCAGACCGAGTGCAGGCATTGATCGGTGCCGCTTGCCATGATGGACCATACTTTTCCGTCATAGTGGACAATGAAGCCTCTGCTCCCTACGGCGAAGATATCGGACGCCGAGCTACCCCAGACTGATTCAAGCCAATCCGCCGTGCCGCTCGCCATGGTCGACCAGGTCTTGCCGTCATAGTGGAGAATTGAGCCCCTTGATCCCACGGCAAATATATCCGACCTGGAGCTTCCCCAAACCGATTCATAGAAATTCCCTGTAGGCAATGGGTTTTGCCAGGTCCACCGGCCTGCGTCGGCATTGATTTCACCGACCGCAATGACCACGCAGACACAAAAGAGCACTCCCACAGCGCGGCGGTTACTCATTGTCCTTCGCATTAAACGCACCTTCCTTCCCATTTGTGCGCAAAGAGGCCCGGTTAGATGCTCCACCTCCTCATGGATACTCGACGCTCCCTATGTGATATCTGATCTTGACTCCACGCGCCTCTTTCAATTGTGTGCCAACCGAACTAACCCGATCCACGGCTATTTCCAATTCATTTGCATCCAGCCAAGCCACAAAAGGTTCATGTGTCCATGGTTTGCCCAGCGAAGGGGAAGAATATGCCGGACTATAATCAAACACCACCGTATCAAAACCGAATCCTTTTTTCTTGTGAAGCTTTACGGTCACGGAACACCAACCGCCGATGATGCCGCAGACTTTTTCCTCTATTATCGCCTCAATATCTCCCTGGTTCCAAACCGTGGTTCGACCAAAAGTGTCACAGCTGCGCCATTCCAATGTCACAACGGCTACAACAACCAGAATAGTTACTGTGGCAACCAGAATGCTCATTGCAATCAAGAATCTGCGGACCCATAGCCAAATACGCGCAAAATTCTTGGGCCATCCCTTCATAGACAACTCCACTTTGACCTACTGAGGCGTATCTACTGCACAAAAGGGGTCGGCTTGATGCGTGCGCTCAATTAAGGGGTCGCGTAAGCGGGCTCGGGCAATTTCCCCGAATCCGCGTCATTCCATCCGCGAGCCCACCAGGTGGATTGTTTTGTGTCACCAGCGTTCGAAGACAGAACGTGCGCATACAACCACCCCAAAAATTTTGTCTCCAGGAGAGAAAAGCCGGCTCCCCTCATGTAAACACCCACCCCATAATTCGATGCGTCCATATATGGATGAATAAAAAAGGATTCCTGCGTCTCTGAATCAAATTTTCTTTGAAAATCAAATGTCCCGAAGTGGCCTACAGCCTCCCAAGCTTTAATGAGGTCGTCCCCGTTTGCCTCACCAGCTTTATATACTTTGGACCAGTTTATTCCATCGGGGCCTTTCATTTCGCTGCCATCCCCAGCGTAGTAGATTGCCGTTTTATCCGGCTCACGATAGATATGTTTCACCGGTGGACGGTGCTCGTTGTCCCAAACGCCCCCCACCCGCTCGATCTCTTTTGCCCAGGCACGATGCACATTGTCCGAAATATCACGTCCCCATTCCACCCCTTTTTGCCGATAATTTTCTTCCTGCGGGGCCCCCTCATGCGTCCCCTGCGCGCTGTACGTCCGGCCCGACTTCTCAGTATAGCCTACCACATTCTTTTCTTTATCGACATTTGTGCTGGTATTTGTATCGTCCGCTGCTGAATTTTTTGTCAGGGCCCCATCAGCTAAACCGGCTTCCTGTGCTGCGCGTCGGTCAAAATCTCGGGGGGCGGGCGAGCCGCCTGGAATGGCAGTCCCCGGGCCGTTTTGCATTATGTCGCCCGCAGTGGGGGCGCCGCTCCTTTTTATGGCATCCGGCCCCAGAAGCTCCCGCCCCATAGACAGGATGTCCCCCGGACCGGGCAATTTATTGTCGTTGTCAGCCCGCCACTGGTCGATGCGTTCGGAAAGGCGCCCGGCAAAATCGTACAATTTCTCCCGCTCCTGCTGCGTTTGTGGATCGAGATTGTATCCGGCCCCGGCCAGTTCTCCTGACCGCGCCAGGATCGATACGGCCTTCCTGGCATCAACAGGTGTTGCGGCATCTGTGGCCTGCTGCTTTCGAATGCCTTCCTGTAGACCGCAAAGCCGTCTCCAGTCCGCCCTTGGCATCTGCCCGTGATATTGCATTAGATCGAGAGAAGCGAATTCATCGGGGTCAAGCGCCGCCTGCCCGCGCAAATTGTAGACCAGCCGGTCGCTTTCATCGGTTGGAGCCGGATTGTCCTTCTGTGCCGCCTTGCGCGCAAGAGCCGCCTCGAATCGGCCAATCTGCTCCGGATCGCTCTCATTGACCCGGTCGTAGACACCCTTAGAGGCAGGATCGGCAAATACCCGGTCGAGCGCAACGGGGCCGTTTGGATCTTCGATCAACCCCTGGAGCGCATCATGGTCCGACTGACCGATCCTTTTAAGGTTCGCTATGCCCGCCCCGACTATGGAATGAAGAATATTTAGCGCCTGCGCCCGGGCGGAGGGATCGTTCGGATAGCCGGACGCAATCTGCTGCTCCCATCCGGGAAGGGCGGCCTCCAGCTGCGCTGCACTCCTTTGACCCGGAAGAGGGACGGCGGGCTTTATGGTCGCGGGGCCGCTTGGCAGTGGAAAACTATTTCCGCTCGTATCGACCGCTACAGGGGTACCATCCACGTTATTGTCGCGGCCCCCGCTTTCCGCCTGGACGGCAGCGTTTTCAGGGATTCCCTCGGGCGTCCCCGACATCAACCCCCCTACCACCCTGTTCGCTCTCCACACCTGGAGCGGGACCTTAAGGCGCTTTGCGATCTCAAGCTGCGCCGTGCCCGATATGTCCCCCAGCTTTATTCCGGCCTGGAAGACGACGTTTGCCCCTACAGGGTCTGTCAACGCATGCCTCGCTATAACATCGGCATAAAGCTTATCGACCGCCTTCTGCGCGCGTTCACGAAATACTTCCCCGCTCTGGCCGGTCGCCAGACCGTAGCGTTGCGCTTCATCCAGGATGGCTTTTCGCGCCCCCTCGAATATCACCGGATCGTTGTACTTATCCGCCGCCTGATTGATGTATCGCTGAACGGTCGCTTCACTCGTCTGGGCCTGCCAATGCTTATTTTGCTCGTCGGCATATCTGGACATCCCGTCCAACTCTCTCCAAACACGCTGCCTGGAAAACTGGTCAAACAAGCGCTGCTGGGCCGGATTGGTCAGTGTGTCGCGGTATTGCCGCTGAAGGTCCTGCATTCGCTCCTGGTAGGCGGGATACTGATCGACGGCGTCCCTGCCCTGCAAGGCATAATATTTTTGATATTGGTCCCGGAAAGCATTCTCGAACCGATTCAGATGGTCATTCGCGGCTGTCTCGTTGAAAAACTGCCGGCGCAACAACACAGATTGGGTTGTCTGTTCCCCGGCACTTTCCGCCGCCTGGCCAAGTCCCTGGACTGCCTGCCCTACCTGAGCGCCAAAATCGGCAGGACTGGACTGAATATTGAAAGTACGCAGCTCCTCGGGCCTCGACCCCGGCTGTCCCGCCCCCGGCAGCACCGTCTGCACGAACATGTGGTCAGGTACCTGAATAGCCATACTCTACCCCATCAGTGTTTCCGGACCTGCCGGATTGGATGAAGACCCAAAAACACCCTGCAAATTGTATTGCAGCCACCGATTGACTAATTTCGGACAGGTGAATGTATGCACAATGTACCTTCACGGAATCCTGCCCTCCTTTTGCGATCGCTTTTCAACCTTGGTTTTTACTTCCGGGCAAACAGTATAGCCGGTGCGATTTCGCTCTGCCAAACGGCAGCCAGAAGCGGCAACCAGAAACGGCAAAAAGCAGGAAAAGAAAAAAAACTTGGTTGATCGGGCGAATGGATGCAAATGTGAAGGTGGCAGAGGAGTAATGGCGTGCATAGGGCAGTTTCCCGATTCATTTCACCCGTCACTGTAACAGCAGGGGATGCTATCCGAATCGGGAGATGAGATGATACCCTTTGGACCTGATCCAGTTAAGCTTGGGATTTTTCGAAAAAGTTTCGAGGAACTTATCCGTCTGCGGGCGGCGATTGGTTTTTGAGGGGCTGCCCGGCCCTGTCACTTTCCCGGGCCGCGGCTTTGCTCGTCAAGAATTAATAATCCTCATATATTCATCATGATGGCCAATCCAGAACCAGTATAGGAACCCCTCTTTTTCCAGACCCAAAGCTCGATGGTGCAGACCGATTCGCACGGAATACAATTCTCCTATTCTTTTGAACTTCAAGGACGGATGATAGGGATTCTTCTTGAAAAGATCGAAACTCTTATCTGCTGTTTGCTGGATTTCCGGTCGAAGCTTGCTGTAGCAGTCCCAAAAACCTTTAGTTGCGCGACTCTCCATCAAATGTCCTTGAACTCTCCACTCTGGATGTCGTCTATGGCCGATTTAATAAGCTTATCCAGCTTGCCGGATTTCAAATCGTTTTCAATTTCCGCATCCCACCTTTCCTGCTCATAATCCGCGATCCACGACGCCAAAGTATGGAATTCTTGAGCCGGCAGCCTTTGGATGGCTGCCTTGATGTCTTCCAGTCTCTCAGAGTTCATGGCTTCTCCTTCGATTCGGAAAATATGCCTCAAGAGCAAAGTACCATCCACGGCTTCCCGTTTCAATAATGAAGTCTTCTTTTACGATGATGCCGATGGTTCCACTTTGCGGTGATACCGCTGACCGGATTTAATTGGCCAGTCGTGTCCTTAATGTTTTTCCTGGTTTTCTGCTTTATTCAGCGCTTTTTCCGCCCTCTTTGCCAGCAACTCACGAACTATGGGCACCAGGTCGTTGGGAATCTCCATGAACGTCTGAGATGGATCGTCCCACGCTGCCTTATTTTCTGCTATTGCTTCTTCCTCTGACCGGCTTTCGTAATGAGCGAGAATTCTCTTTACCCGGTCTTCATTCCAGCCTTTGGGAAATCTGCTCTGTTTCATGCTCTCTGCCTTATTAGAAGAAGCCCTCGCGGATAGCCGGTAAAGCACTTGCCCGCTTATATCATCGCACATGATTCCACGTGCAATTCAATCGAGTACTCAGGAAATAGTTCCTGTGAAAGATCCCGGCAGCGATCTTGCAATTGCTTTTTCCCTCTAACTGAGGTAATTATATAGACAAGAATAGCCGGGGGGTGCTCTCCGAGCAGGGAGCTGAGATGATACCCTTGGAACCTGACCCAGTTAATGCTGGCGGAGGAATCGGCTAAGATGGTTTCGAGAGGCCGTTTCCTTTAACGGCCTTTGTCATTTTCAGGGGCCAAACCTTCGTCCCGGCCTTTATGACAAGCAGGAGGCAAAAAGTAATAACTTCCTTATCTTTAGCCCGTTTGCTTTTTACTTTTGCCCTCCCAGGGAGGATATGATGGCCACCCAGCTCGAATATGCGCGAGCAGGCACAATCACCGAGGAAATGAAAAAAGCCGTGGAAAAGGAGCCGATTTCCGCAGCGCAACTGCGTGACCTGATTGCCGCAGGACTGGCTGTTCTGCCCAGGAATGTAAATCATTCGATTTCAGATCCCAGGGCAATCGGAAAAGACCTCAAGACCAAGGTGAACGCCAACCTTGGCACAAGCGGCGAATGTTGCTCCATGGACCTGGAGAAGAAGAAACTGGATGCGGCTCTGAAGGCCGGGACCGATTCGATAATGGACCTTTCAACCGGCAGCGAACTGGCCGCTTTCAGGAGTTTTTTCCTGGAGAACTCGCCTGTCATGGTGGGAGCAGTACCGATCTACTGGCTGGCTACCGAGTTGGTTCACCGGCATCGGCCGCTCGATACGATGGATGCCGATGAGCTTTTTAGAAGTATCGAGCAGCAGTGCGCGCAGGGTCTCGACTACATCACGGTGCACTGCGGGGTGACTCTGGATTCGGTAAAAAAACTGGAGACTCACGAGCGGATCATCCCGTGCGTGAGCCGGGGCGGCTCCATTTTGATGTCCTGGATGCGCAAAAACGGCAGGCAAAATCCGCTCTATGAGTATTATGACGACCTTTTGAGCATAGCGTACAAGTACGACGTAACTCTGAGCCTTGGGGACGGCTTTCGCCCGGGCGCAATCCTGGACGCAACAGACGGGCCTCAGATCGAAGAGTTGATGACGCTGGGCGAACTGGCCAGAAGGGCGCGCAAAAGAAACGTCCAGGTTATGATCGAAGGGCCGGGACACGTGCCTCTTAACCAGATTGCCGCCAACGTACTGCTTGAGAAAGAATTGTGTGACGGCGCTCCCTTTTATATCCTCGGACCGCTTCCGACAGACATTGCGGCCGGCTACGACCACATTACCTCCGCCATCGGAGGAGCGATCGCCGGGGCTGCCGGAGCAGATTATCTCTGCTACGTAACGCCCGCCGAACATCTAGGACTCCCAGACGCCGACGACGTGCACCAGGGGGTTATGGCCGCGCGTATCGCCGCTCATATCGCAGATATTGCCAAGGGGCTTCCGGGGGCCGTCGATGCCGATCGGCGCATGTCGGTCGCCCGGCGGGACCTGGATTGGGACGCAATGGTGCGTGAAGCCATCGATCCGGAATTTGTGAAAAAGCGCCTCCAGGTCATCGATGACCGCGAGGGTTGCACCATGTGCGGAAAGCTTTGCGCCGTAAAGATCGGCCGGACGGTTTGATGAGGGTCATCCCTAGATCCCGCGCCGTGCGCATGCCCCTCAAGTTTAGTGATGCGTCAGGGCTGATTTCTTCGTGTGCTTCTCACCTCTTCATGTTTTGAACGGGTTGGCCGGGGCTGTCTCCACCACGAAGCACACGAAGGACACGAAGGGTGGGGAAAAGAAGCAAGCTTTGCGCTCCTTCGTGGCCGAGCATGGGATTACATTCGTTGCCGACTACTGGACAGGCCATAGTTGTTTTTTCATTTTCCTTCGTGGCTTCGCGCTTCGTGATGAATTATTGCCCTTGTCACGAGGTGAGTGCGAAGGACACGAAGGAAAGGCCGTTGGGATGCGCACCCTCTCTAAACCTTTTGAGTTGACGGCTATGCGCGCCCCGCGGGAGCGGGAGTGAACGGCGAAGAGTGAAAAACCAAATTTCACAATCCCTTGATTCCTCATCTCGTTTTAATTCGATCGTCCGACTGGACAGCCAAACCGCCTGGTGCGTTCTTGCCGCGTGTGCGCTGATGAAGCGGTTGGGAAAAATCCAGGGCGTCGAACAGCACTGGTTGTTCAACCGGCTGCTGGACGCGCACGGCGAGAAAGTTCGATCCGAGGGTGATTTGCGCTCGTGGATGTTCGCGGCTTTTCCGGCCCTGAACTCAAGGCTGTGGGATACCTGCCGAAAGCAGGCGAACGGCTTTCTCGAAGCCGGCATCGGCGTGTTCAGGCGGCGCGCCGCGGGTGGTCACTCATCTCCAAGCGATGAGAGGCACAGCGCGGATATTTTGTCTCAACCTCTCCGCGTCCCTCCTTCTCCGTGTCCATCCCTGCCTTGCCCCGCCGTCCTTTTCGGCAAAGGCAGCCCTTCGCTCGATCTGCCTTTGCTTGCCGTATTCAATTCCAGAAAACCGAGACTGGTTTCTCCCGATTCAAGATGGTTCGAGGCGCTGCGCTTTTTCTTCCGCTGTTTGGACTCCCGGGAAATTGCCGTCGCGGGCAGCACGGGAACTCTCACTTACGATTTGGCGAGCGCACTGGCTTCGCGCTGCGGCCTGGCCCAACTGGCGGTTGCGCCCTTCCCTGTCCAGGCTTTCCGCCCGGCGGGTATTCCGGCGCTATCGTGCATGCTCGACTCAGCTACCTGCTCCAAGGGAAAAACCCCGATTTGCCGCGACCGTATCGTTGCCGCCCTGGCAAGCTTTCATCTCGTGCTGGAAATACGGGCGGGTGGAAACCTGCTGGCGGTCCTGGAGGAAATCCAGGCAAAATCCCCCCGCCGCGAGTTTATTTTCGATCCCGGAGCACCGGACTCTTCCAATGCGGGAAATTATGCCCTGCTAAGGAAGTTTCCGGAGCATGCATGCGCCTTTAAGCTCCCCGGGCCCCCGGATTCGACATCTGTTGCCTCGCTTAAAAACAAAAAGCGGCTTTCCGCAAAAAATGGTGCGCCTCTAAATGTTGGGTCTGCGTCCCTTCTTTGCGCCGGAGGCAATTACCTCTTTCATTATACCAGGGCCTGTGCGGGTCCGTGGCCCGGCCAGACATACCGGCAATACCTGCTCGATCTGCTCGACCGTCATCCCCTTTCAGGCCATTCGGCCCTGGACGCTCTTATCCGGATTTTGCAGGAAGCAACGATCCGGGCGGGGGCCGGGATCGTTCGTGGCCGCGAGGCGGTTATTTGCTGGAGTTCTCATCCTCCGCACGAGCTTTTTCTAATGCGGAAGTGGAACCGCGCGCTGGTCAGGTGGACGGTCGAGCCATACGGGATAGCGGTGCGGCGGGATATTTTGCGGTCGCTGGGAGCAAAACCGGCCGTGTATGGTAGCGATCGGACGTGGTCGCGGCTTGGCGAATCCGAAAGGTATCGTTTTCAATTGAGCGGTTCCACCCCGTCGGCCTCCTGGAGACATGAGCGGGAGTGGCGTCTACGCGGTGACCTGCCCCTTGGCAAAATAAATGCGGGATTCGTTTTCGTGCAGACAGAGGAAGAAAAGGCAAGAGTCAGCGCTTACGTGAACTCGAAGCTCCCGATCGTAGTTCTAAAGAGAGGGTAAAACCTGGATGGAAGAAGACGATAACGAAAAAGTTGATGAAATAACGGAAGAAGAGAGCTTTGCCGAACTGTTGCAGGGGAGCTTTGTGGAGCCTGTCCGGTTCAATCCAGGGCAGAAAGTAAAGGCGAAGATCGTAAAGATTTCGGCGGAGTGGATTTTCCTCGATTTGGGCGCAAAGAGCGAGGGCTATCTCGACAAGAAGGAATTGCTCGATGAGGAAGGCAATCTTTGGGCCAAAGAAGGCGACCTGATTGAAGCCTATTTTCTCTCGGCGGACAGCAACGAGCTGCGTTTCACCACCCGGATCGCGGGAGGGGAGGCCGGACGGCGCTACCTGGAAGAAGCATGGCGAAGTGGAATACCCGTGGAGGGGCTTGTCGAAAAAGAAATCAAGGGCGGCTTTGAAATCAGGATAGCCGGGGGACTCCGCGGGTTTTGTCCATTTTCACAGATGGGTCCGGCACGCGCGGGAAATCCGAAAGATTTCATTGGCGGGCATCTTGCTTTCCGAATCACTCAATGGGGTGAGGAAGGACGAAACATCGTTCTGTCCAACAGATCGGTCCTTGAAGAAGAACGCCAAAGGCAGAGGGAAGAACAAAAAGGCATTTTGCAGGCAGGGACCAGGGTTACGGGGACGATCACCTCCATTCGAAACTTTGGCGCCTTCGTGAAAATCGGCGCCGTAGAAGGACTCATCCCCATATCGGAAATAAGCTGGGACCGGGTGGAAGACATCAATGAAGCGCTTAAGGTCGGCCAGGAAGTTGAAGTGGTGGCCACCAAGCTGGAGTGGGAGAAGGACCGGCTCTGTTTCAGTTTAAAACAAGCCCTGCCCGATCCATGGGAAAACATTGAAAGGGATTTTCCTCAAGGATCGCGCCACAGAGGCACTGTGGCCCGACTGACCAATTTTGGCGCCTTCGTAACTCTGCGGCCCGGAGTGGACGGTCTTCTCCACATATCCAAACTCGGGTCTGGCAAAAGGATCAGGCATCCGCACGAAGCACTGGAAAAGGGTCAGGCGGTCGAAGTGAAGATTGACAGTGTCGACAGTGACAGTAAACGTATTTCGTTGTCATTGGCGGGGTCCGTACAGGCGGAAGCCGATGAGGAAAGTGAGAGCGATTATTCAGGGTATTTAAGGGAGAACCCGAAATCCATGGGGACTCTGGCAGATATTCTGAGAGCAAAACTCGGTGAAAAGGCAAAGAAGTAGAGGGCGCTGTGAATCCGGTCCAGGGTTCTTTGAGCCCCGCCTGCCGGCCCCAGATGAGCGAACCGCCTGGAACGCCGCCACCGAGAGACCGCTCGTGTCGAACAAGCCCCGCCCCCGGACCAGTTTGAGGCTCCAGCTATCGCGCCCGTGAGCATGTTCGTGCATAATCCCGGACTAGATATCTCAGGCCGCAAACGGCCTATTTCAGCGAAATAGTCTTTGTTGGAGCGCCATTTACCGTATTGCCCGTAATCGCATTGTCTCCGAACGATACAATACTGCCCCTCGATTTTCTCAAACATGGGCATGGGCGCCTGATAATCAAGGGGGGTAGCGCAGTTAGACCAAGGACCATCTCATAGCTGAGGCAGGTCATACATCCCTTCAAGCAAATTATTAGGTCCGATGCCCTGTCGCCATATTGCACAGGTGATTAACATATTGGCTCGCCGACGCTTGAGGTTTTCCCATTATCAGAGGAGGAGATAAGATGACAAAGGTACTCGTACTCTACTACAGCATGTACGGCCACATCGAAACTATGGCGGGTGAGGTGGCTGAAGGCGTCCGAAGCGTTGAAGGCACCGAGGTTACGGTGAAGCGCGTGCCTGAACTTGTCCCGGAGGAGACAGCGCGCAAAGCCGGGGCAAAGGCAGATCAAGCGGCGCCGATTGCCACCGTTGATGAATTGCCGAGCTATGACGCCATCATTTTTGGAACTCCGACGCGTTTTGGCAACATGTGCGCGCAGATGCGAAATTTTCTCGACCAGACCGGCGGCTTGTGGTTTAACGGCAGTCTGATCGGCAAGGTGGCCAGCGTTTTTACATCGACCGGCACCCAGCACGGCGGACATGAAACTACCATCACTTCCTTTCATTCGACGCTTCTGCATCAGGGCATGGTCATAGTGGGCGTTCCCTATTCCTGTCAGGAACTGATGAACATGGGCGAAATCACAGGCGGATCGCCCTACGGCGGGGGAACTCTCTCAGGCCCTGACGGCAGCCGGAGGCCCTCGGAAAATGAGATGAAGATCGCTCGATTTCAAGGGGCACATGTGGCTAAAATCGCGAAGAAGCTTTCGGCATCTTAAAAACAGCAGGAGGTCAAGCCAGGGATGCCTACCGACGAAAAAGCGGCGCAACTTACTGCGAATCCGGTCTGGAACGAACTCAAAAGCCATTACCAAAAAATCAGGGACATCCACCTGCGGAAGCTTTTTGCTGAAGACCCCGGTCGGGCCGAACGATTCACGGTTGAAGCTGCGGGGGTTGTCTTCGATTATTCGAAAAACCGGGTGAACAGCGAAACTATGAGCCTCCTGGTCCGGCTGGCCAGATCCTGTAATCTAAGCGAACGAATCGAGGC
>Ga0187771_10001149_pt1 | contig 17471 bp, 15 predicted proteins | sample 0116_SJ02_MP15_1_FD_133139 | JGI IMG/M metagenome (GOLD analysis project Ga0187771, IMG submission 133139) | Tropical peat soil microbial communities from peatlands in Department of Meta, Colombia - 0116_SJ02_MP15_10_MG | ecosystem: Environmental > Terrestrial > Soil > Wetlands > Peat | place...
AGTGCGACGACGCGAAGCTTACTCCGTCGCTCTCGAATTGGCCTGCGCTCAAACTAAATTAGGACAGTCTCGATTTCAAACTAGGAGACTCGGCCTGAAATTGGGCCAGTACCCACTGGCGGGCGGGGTTTCGAAGTGCAACTATCATCACATGCCGCAGAGCCGGGACTCTGCGGCTGATTTCGGAGGCCATGGAGAGGAGTCATCGCGATGCGCTGGCGCTCGGTCGGTGAGGCCGACTGTTCGATTGCGCGCACGCTCTCGATAATCGGCGAGCGCTGGACGATTCTCATCCTGCGCGAGGTGTTCCTCGGGCGCAGCCACTTCGACGACTTCCAGCGCAACACCGGCATCGCGCGCAACATCCTGAGCACGCGGCTTCGCGCGCTGGTCAACCACGGCATCCTCGAACGCTATGCCGCGCCGCACGATCGCGCGCGCGTCGAGTACCGGCTCACGAAAAAGGGACTCGATCTCTTTCCGGTGCTGGTTGCGATGCTGCGATGGGGCGATCAGTGGCTCGCCGACGAAAACGGGCCGCCCATCGCGCTGGTGCATCGCCCATGCGGCGCCCATGCGACGCCCACGATGGTGTGTCCGAATTGCGGAGAGGAGATCTCGGCGAGCAATATGATCGCGCTCCCTCGCGTGCGCGCGCATCCCGGGCGCCGCGCCCGTCGCCTTCGCGCGGCGCACTAGCTGGATGGTTAGACCGCGCTGCTGTGATTTATCACCAGCCTGCTAGTGTCGCAGGACCGCTTCACGCAGAATAATAATTGGTTGCAATGATCGAACTCGTCATCTTCGATGCCGACGGCGTGTTGTTCGACTCGACCGAGTCGAACGTCGCCTACTACAACGCGATTTTCGCCCGCATGGGCGAGCCGAAGCTCGACCGCCGCGAGGAACTCAATGCGGTCTCATACGCGGCCGAGCAGATGTTCGAGGATCGCGCGGGCGCGGATTCCGAGCGGCTTGTGCGGATGAAGGAAATCGCGCGCACGCTCGATGCGACTCCATTTTTCCGGCTGCTTCGCCCGCCGCTCGAGCTGCGCCCGTTCATGATGGAGCTTCGCAGGCGCTACCGGCTTGCGCTCGCGACCAACCGCTCCGCGACGGTTCCTTCACTGGTGGAGCACCTGGGACTTGGCGGGGTGTTCGATGCGATCGCGAGCGCGCGCGACAAGGTGCGCCCCAAGCCTGCGCCCGACATTCTGAGATTGTGCCTGGAACGCGCGGCGGTCAGCGCGCGGCGCGCGGTCTATGTCGGCGACAGTCCGATCGATCTCGAGGCGGCCTCATCGGCGGGCACGCATTTTATCGCGGTCGGCCAGCGCGTCGATCATGCCACGCGAATCGGCACGCTCGCCGAGCTTCCGATCGCGCTCGCGGCGCTCGCTGCCGGCGCGGAGTGAACGCTCGCGCACGGACGAGACACCGGATCGGACCCAGAGTTCAGAGCATCATCTCGATGAAGTTCGGGCCGGGAACCGAGAGCGCCCTTTTAAGTTCAGTGCAGAGCGCATCGGCCGACTCGACCCGCACCGCCGGCACACCCATCGAGCGCGCGAGCATCGCCCACTCGATGTCGGGATTCGTAAGCTCGGTCATCGACCTCGCCTTGCGTCCCGGTTCGGTTACTCCCGCGCGCGCCAGCTCGAACTGCAAAATCCGGTAGCTCCGGTTGTTGCAGAGCAGCGTGGTGACGTTGAGGCTCTCGCGCGCCTGCGTCCACAGGGCCTGCACCGTGTACATCGCGCTGCCATCGGCCTGAAATGAGATCACGCGGCGATCGGGGCATGCGACCGCGGCGCCCGTCGCGCACGGAAGCCCTTGTCCAATCGCCCCTCCGGTAAGCCCAAGGTACGTGTGACGCGGCCCGCGCGCCGACGCGATCGAGAACGGCTGTCCGCTGGTCGCCGACTCATCCACGACGATCGAATTCTCCGGCAGCAGCGCAGCCAGTGCGGCGCCCGCGGTGAACGGATCGAGCTTGCCCGTTGGCATCGCGGGACGTTCGATCGCCGCCGTCGCGGCTGCGCGCGGCGCACCGATCGCATCCGCCAGCGCCTCGAGCGCCGCGGGCACATCGTCGGCCGGCTCGGCGAGCACATCGACGCTGCGTCCCTCGGGCACGAGGCTGCTCGGCATGTTCGGATAGCCGAAAAATGCAACCGGGCTTTTCGCGCCCGCCAGCACGATCGAATCGGCGGCGCCGAGCGCCTCCAGGGCCTGCTCGGGAAAGTAGGGCAGCCGTTCGATCGCCGGCAGCGGAGCGCCGCGCTCCACCCGCGATGGGAAAGTTTCGCAGAACAAACGGCAGCCGGATTTCGCGGCGATTCGCGCGGCCGCATTAAGGCCGCGTTCGCGGAGCCCCATCGCGCCGAGCAGAAGAACAGTGCGCGCCCCGGCGCGAAGCGTTTCCGCGCACTTCCGGACCGCATCGCCGGAGACCTGCCTCGGCGCGGGAGGTTCGAGCGGCCGCGCGGGGCCATCGGCCGGGTCCCATTGGCAATCCGAGGGAACGATCAGCGTCGCGACCTGGCCGGGCGCGCGACCGGCCGCGGCGATCGCCTCGGCGGTGTCGCGCGCGAGAGCCTTCGCGCTCCGCACGCTCCTCACCCAGCCCGACACCGGACGCGCGAGCGAAACGATATCCGATGCGAGCGGCGCGTCGGCGGCGGCGTGCCAGGTCGCGTGATCGCCGATCACGTTCACGACCGGAGAGCGCGCGCGCCGCGCGTTGTGGAGATTGGCGATCCCGTTGGCGAAGCCCGGCCCCAGGTGCAGGAGCGTGAGCGCGGGACGCTCGGCCATGCGCGCATAGCCGTCCGCGGCGCCCGTGCATACCCCCTCGAACAATCCGAGCACCGCGCGCATCTCCTCGGCCGCATCGAGCGCCACGACCAGCGGCATTTCCGTCGTGCCGGGATTCGCGAAACAGACCCGCACTCCCGCGCCGGCTGCGGTTCGGATTAGGCTCTCGGCTCCGTTCATGATTCCGCCCGTCGCGCGAACAGCTTCAGCGCCGGCCCGCCGCATCGGCGCCGCGGCGCGTTCTCAGAGGGCGCAGAGACATTCGACCTGCTAGCGCGCGGGTCGAAGCGGTGTCAAGCGGATGGGTGATTTCGCGCGGTCGATCGCGAGGTGCGGCGGATGCGCGTGTCAGTTGTTTCGGGAGCCGCGAGCGCCGCGGGCCAGCGCGGGATCCGACGCCAACTGCATCGCGGCGAACTCTCCCGCGCATCGCAGATGCATCGGCGGATCACCGCTGATCTTCGCGCCGAAGCCGAGCAGCCGCAAGCATTGAGGACATCGCCGGGCGGCGAGCTCGCGGACGCGCAGACATCGCGGATGCATGCACGAGCCGCGGCACGGTCCGCCGGCGGCCCCGGGGGTGGGTATCAGTGTAAACTGCATATGTCGACAGCCTCCGCTTGATCCGATCCCCTTTTACAATGTGTAGGATAATATAACTAAGAGGAGATTGGAACCCCCGCCGCCTGCCCCGCCCCCGGCGCGCGTCGTCAATCGGATGTGTGCTAGCCGAGCGGGAGGCGCGCGAGCAGCGTCCGCATCCGTTCCAGGTTTCTGCGGACGTAGCCGCGCACCTGGCGCGCGACCGGGCCGTCGAGCTTGCCCAGCGCGAGCGCGGTCACGAACGCGGCCATCGCGGCTTCCATCTCGCCCCGCGGCGCGGGCGCCTTGGCGGTCGCGCGCTTGAGCGCGCGCGCAAGCTCGCTTCGGCGCGGGATGTGCCGCGCGGAAAGACGCTTGATTGCGGACAAGGTGGCGGCCAGGTCCTTGATTTCCCCGGTATCGTACGCCGGAGCCGCCTCCAGCGTTGAGGCCGCGAACGCGAGCGCCCCCATCATCACCATCGCCTGCGTCTGCGCATACGGCGAGGTCAATTCGGGCACCAGCGTCTCCATGATCGTGCGTTGCAGCCCCATCAGGCGTTCATTCGCGGTCGGTCTCAGCATAGGAACACTCGTTAAGGCGCCACCGGCAAGCCGAGTAGCGGCGTTTTGACTGGCGCGGCGATCCCGACGAATTCGGTCACCGAGCTGCCGTTGTCATTGTTTACCCACAGATTTCCCGACGCATCAAGCGCCATGTCATGCGGTCCGTTCAGGCCGGCGCCGATGAATCCGGTCGATGGCGAAATCGCGGTGCCGGTGTTGGCGAACTCGCTGATCGTGGTGCCGTTGTCTCCGCTGGTCTGATTGCCGGCAAAGACGTGGCCCAGTGAATCGACCGCGATGCCGTTGGGAGCGTTCAGTCCGCCGCCAGTGAAACCGCCGGACCCGGAGAGCGGCGATCCCGAGGAGTTGAACTCGCTGAGAGTGCTGTTGTTTCTGTTGGTCGTCCACAGATGGCCCGATGGGTCGAATGCAACCTCATGCGGATTGGCCAGGCCTCCGCCGGTAAACCCGCCCGATGGCGAAAGCGGGGAGCCGGAGGAACTCAACTCGGTAATCGAGGAGTTCCCGCCGTTGCCGGTCCACACATGACCCTCGGCATCGATTGCGAGCCCATGTGGCGTGGACAGGCCACCGCCGGTAAACCCACCCGAACCCGAAATCGGCGAACCGGAGGAGTTGAGTTCGCTCACGCTCGAGTTGGATTTGTTGGACACCCAAACGTTGCCCGACGTATCGATCGCCGGAGTATCGCAGCCGTCAAGTCCGCCGCCGGTATAGCCGCCGCTCGGAGACAGCGGCGTGCCGTTGGATGAAAATTCGCTCACCGAACCCGCCTGATTGGCAACCCACACGTTGCCATCGGTGTCGATGGCGAGTTCGTTCGGCGTGTTCACGCCAGCGCCGCTGTAACCGCCCGCGGGCGAAAGCAGCGCGCCGGCGGGATTGAGCTCGCCGATCGTGGTGCTTGTCTCCGAGAACCACACATCACCCGAGCCATCGATTGCGATGCCGACACTGCTGCCCCCTTCGGGAAAATTGAGCGACAGCGTCAAGTCGTTAGGCGTCGACGGCGGACGCGGTTGGAAGGGTGACGATCCTGTCACCAACTCGGCCGGCACGCTCAGGAGGCTGGTTGGATTCACGACCAGCGGATTGAGCGCGATCGTTACGGCAACCTTGAGCGTGTCGGTCACTTGCCCTGCCCAGCAGAAGATTTGGTCGCAGGCGGGCGAAGAAGCGGAAATCGTCGAGCAATCCGACGGAAAAGAACCCGATGGGCCCGACGATTCCACGCAAGCCGCGAGAAGGTCGGCCGCCCCGTTCAAGAGTTCCTCGCCCAGGCAGTTCGGGGCTGGCGATCCTCCGGTGCAGGCCGACCCCGGCGGCATGGAACTCGCCAACTGGCCGGTTGAGATGTTGACCAGGTTCGGGTAGCCCGATGCGGCATTGGCGAGGCCGGTTAAGTTGGTCGATGAGGTTCCGATTTGCGACGGGTTGCTCGCCTGGAAGAACTGGGCCATCGAATATGCGCCCGCCATCGTGGTCAATTCGTTGATGGTTGCCGACGTAGCCGGCGAGGAATTCGACATCCCGAGGATGCCCATGAGCGCGATCGCGCTGTTGGAGCCCCCGCCGCCATTTCCTCCGGTCGCAACCAGGTAAAGCAGGGTCGCGCTGGCGGGCGGATTGTAGCCGATCAAAAACGATCCGTCGGCGCCTGATGATGTCGTGCCAAGCGTCGTGGGCGCCGAACCATAGCCACTGGTACCCGCCGCGTAGAGAGTCACGCTGGAGCCGGAGATTGAGCTGAGACCGCCTTCAATCGTGCCGCTTACGGTCGCTTTCGGGGTCGGCGATGCCGTTGGTGTCGGCGTCGGCGTTGCGGTCGGAGTCGGTGTAGGAGGGGCGCCCTTCGCGCTGCCCTTCAACTTGACCGTAGCGCTCGATTTGCCCCTGCTCGCGTTGCTGGTGATAGGGATCGAATCCTTGAAGGTCCCGGCCGATGACGGCGCGAACCGCACTGTGACCGTCACCGAGGCTTTGGGCGCCAGAACTGTCTCTCCCGCGCCCGACGTGACCGAGAATACGTGGGTGGAGGGCTGTCCGACCGTCACGGTAAGCGACGCCGTCCCGGTATCCTCGACCACAAAGGGCTTCGACTCGCTGGTGGCGGTCTTGCCAAAGGTTATCTTGCTGAAGCTGAGGCTTGGCGGCGCAACCTTCAACTGGCTGAACGGCGTGGACTTCGCATCGGGCTGAAACTCCTGGGCGGCGGCTGAAAGGGCCGCACCGAGGAGCAGGATCACGGCGAAGAGTCCGGCTATAGAGCCAGCGGCAGAATTCGAGCGAGATCGAAGTGGCTTGAACATAAATCCCCCCAAACTCAGCAGGAGTTCTCCCTCTTCACGCTCGCGGCTATCTAGCGCCCCGCCAATCCATCGTCAAGCCGCACCCCGCGCGCGCGCCCTGCTGTTCTGTCATTCCCGCGCGCGCCAGACACGCGCGCGGGAATGACAAATTAAGAGGGCGCGCTCCCGCCCGCAACGGGCGCGCGCGAACGGCGGACTCGGGCGGCACCCGCACCTTCGAAGCCGCGCGGGATTGATTAATTCGAAGGTCGTCGCACGAATCAGATCAGGGCGCGGGCGGACGTTCGATGGTGCTTCCGCAAGTCGAGCCGCACTGCGGGCACAGGTACTCGTACTTGTCGCCCTCGGGCAGCACGAGGAGGAGACGCTTGCGGACCTGAACGGCGCGCCTGCACTTCGGACAGGCGAGCAAAGTCGCCTCGAATCTCTCGAAGGCGGGCCGCGGCGGTTGCTTCATGACTGCGACTCCGTGACAGAGATTAACTGCGCCGCGCGCGCCGGAGCAAGAATGCCCGCGCGCGCTTGGGGCGCCGGCGTTGTGTCGGGATGCGCGGCGGGCCTAAGATTTCCTCTCACCTTATGCGCGATCATGTTGAGCCGCTTAGGCAGCCACGGGTCTATCTCGAGACCTACGGATGCCAGATGAACATCGCCGACTCGCAGACGGTCACCGCCGTGCTGCGCCGCGCTGGATACGTATCGACCGACCGCGCCGAGGATGCGGACGTCATTCTGCTCAACACGTGCGCGATACGCGAGCACGCCGAGGAGCGCGTGCTCGGCCGGCTAAGCGATCTTGCGCGGCTGAAGAATCGGCGTCCCGAACTCAAGCTCGGGCTGCTCGGATGCATGGCGCAGCATAACCGCGCGGCTCTGCTCGAGCAGGCGCCGTGGGTCGATGTGGTCGCGGGTCCGGATGCCTACCGGCGGCTGCCCGAGATGCTCGGCGGATTCGACCCGGCGGTCGACGTGCGGCTCGATCGCGCGGAGACGTATGCCGACATCTCGCCGGCTCACGAGGGAGGGGTGCGGGCGTACGTCACCGCGATGCGCGGATGCGACAAGTTTTGCGCCTTCTGCGTGGTTCCATACGTGCGCGGCCGCGAACGCTCGATTCCGCCGGCCGACCTGCTGCGCGAGATTGGCGCGCTGGCGGAGCGCGGCGCGCGGGAGGTCGTCCTGCTCGGTCAGACGGTGAACGCGTACCGCTACGAGGCGACGGACTTCGCCGCGCTGCTTAGACTCGTCGCGCGCGTGGACGGGATCGAGCGAATCCGTTTCACCTCGCCGCATCCGGCCGACATGAGCGATTCGCTCATCGATGCGATGGCGACCGAGCCCAAGGTGCAGCCGTACCTTCATCTGCCGGTGCAATCGGGCTCCGGCCGGGTGCTCGCCGCGATGGAGCGCGGGTACACGGTCGATGAGTATCTCGCGCTGGTCGAGCGGCTTCGCGCGGCGATTCCCGCCCTTGCGCTATCGACCGATATCATCGTGGGCTTCCATGGCGAGGAGGAGCGCGACTTCGAGGCGACGCTCGCCCTCATGCGCGCGGTTCAATACGACCACGCATTCACGTTCAAGTACTCGGTGCGCGAGCATACGCGAGCCTTCAAGCTCGGCGACACGGTCAGCGAAGAGGAAAAGGGGCGGCGGATCGCCGCGGTGATCGCGTTGCAGGAGTCGATATCGCTCGAGCGTAACCGCGCAAGCATCGGGCGCGTCTACCCGGTCCTGGTCGAGGGTCCGGCGCGCCGGGGCGGCGGGATGCTCGCGGGCAAGACCCCGCAATTCAAGACCGCGGTGTTTGCGGCAGGCGAAGGCGTCCGTCCCGGCGACACGATCGGCGTGCGGGTCGATTCCGCAAGCGCCCACACGCTGGTTTGTTCGCAGGCGCAACCCTGACGGCTATCGGACGTAAACCGGATTCGAGAAAATCCAGGGGCGGCCGCTGCGGAACGCCTCGATCCGATAGGCGCCGGCGGACGTGGGCGCGAACTCCAGCGTCGATGCGTTGGTCGCCGATGCGATTTCGCTCCCGTTCAGAACCAGCGCGATCCTGTCGGCGGCGGCGGGCAGCTCCGCCTTGAGCGCAAGCCCGGGCGCGAGCTGAACTTCATCGCCCATCATCGTCTTTGCCGATCCGGTTTGCGCATAGAATGCGAACTGGTTCACGTAGCCCATCAGATCGAAGCTCACATACGCGTGCCCATGCTTGATCGCATCGATGAGCGCATCGGCGGTGCGCTCGGCCGCAATCAGGTGGGTCGAGTAGAACAGGAACAATTGTTCGAATGTGCCCACCCTCGAGCCCATCACCGCCATGTTCTCCGCGCCGCCCATCCCGGCGAGCAGAGTCACACGCGCGCCCGCCGCCAGGCGGTCGTAGGCGGCGAGGTTGCGGTCCGGGCGCTGATCGATGGCGCCGAGGAAGCGGTCGGCGCTGAAAAAAATCGCGCGCAGGAAAAGCGCCCTCGGGCTTTGCTCGGCCCAGACCTGCTGCTGGCTGTAAATCCCGATCGCATCGGCGAGCGCGTAATCATCGGGCGTCCGGAAATTCGCAGGCCCCAAAGCGATCGCGAGCGCTCCCTGCTCGTGAATCGCCCCGATCAGGTCGGACGCCGACTTTCCCGGATCGATCGGCGCATGAAGGTTCACCGCGACGATCTCCCCGCCGCCGGCTTCAAAGGAACCGCCGGGGATGAACAGAACCTCGGAGGTGTAACCGCCGACGCCGAAATCGGACTGGCCCGGCTTCACGCGGTCGCCGGGAACGATGAAATCCATCTGCGCGTTCCTGGCCAGCTCGGCGATTTTGACCTGGTCCAGGCCGCTTGCGGCGAACCGGCAATCGATCACGCCGCGATAGTCGCGCAGGTCGGGGAACTCAGGCGCGTTCGCCACCACCCGCGTCGGCGGAAGCTCGGTCGTCGGCAGCGGCGCGGCGCATCCGGCCACGAGCGCCGCCAGGGCAAGCGCAAGCGCGAAGGTCGAAGCGCAGGGAAGTTCAGGGCGAGTCACGACAGTCAGACGATCGATCGGCCTTGCGCTCCGTCAACCGGGATGCAGGCGCCGGTGATCCAGCTCGCGCGCGGCGATGCGAGCATCAGGACCGCATACGCGACTTCCTCGGGACGGCCGAGCCGGCCCGCGGGAAGCTCGTGGCTAATGAAGTCGCGCTCGAAAGCGGGGTTCTGCTTGAACATGCGCTCCCAGGTTCCGCCGGGGTAGAGAATCGATCCGGGCGCGACCGCGTTGACGCGAATCCGCCTGGGCGCGAACTCGCGCGCGAGCATCTTGGTGAAGGAATGCAGCGCGGCCTTGGACGCATTGTAGGCGAGCGGGCCGCCCGACTCGCGGCCGTAGATCGAGCCGATATTGATGATCGAGCCGGAACCGGCTTTCTCCAGGTGCGGCGCGACCAGCCGCGTCAGCCTCACCGCCGCAAACAGGTTCAAGCCGAACTGCTCATCCCACGCAGAGTCCGGCAGATCGGCCAGCGCGCCGGGCTGCGCGAAACCCGCATTGTTCACCAGCACGTCGATGCGGCCGTATTGCTGGAGGACCGCCGCGACCCAGGCTTCCGCATCGGCGGGCCGGGTCACATCGCCGTTGAAGCCGCCCGCGCTCGCGCCGCCGCTCTTAAGACTCGCCTGCGACAGTTCGGCACGTGCGGCCGCGACCGCATCGGCGGTGCGCGCGCAGATGCTGACCGAGACGCCCTCCTCGGCGAGCGCCTGCGCGATCGCGCGGCCAATCCCTCGGCTGCCGCCGCTGACCATCGCGACCTTTCCCTTAAGGCCCAAATCCATGATGCGCTCCCGCGCGGCCGCCTCGCGCCCGAGTTCGACGCATATCATTTAGCAGAGCGCGCCCCGGCGCTTGAAGAAGGGAATCCGCGCCCGGGCACCCTCAAAATCCCGCGCTCCGGACATTTGCAATGTTTGCGACCGCCTTTGCCCCGGAGTAATGCTCCGGTCTTGTGTTGATGCTTCACCGTTACCGTGCCCTGGAATCCTGCAAATTGGAGGGAATCAAACTATGAAGAAACGCACCGGTGATCCATGGATGCCGGCCGACCAATACGGGCGATCGCTCCCGAATCTCACGGTCAACCTGCTGGTCAAGGATATGGCCCGCTCTGAAGCTTTCTATCGGAAGGTATTGGAGGCCGATTTCCGCTACTCGGATCCGGACTTTGCTGCTGCCCGGGTGGCCGGTGTCGACCTGATGCTTCACGCGGATCACACCTACGATAAGCATCCCTGGTACCCGCGCCTGCTGGCAGGGGAACGGCGCGGCTTGGGCGCCGAATTGCGCCTGTTAGGGATTGGACCCGATGGGGTCGAAGCGCGAGCACGTGAGTTTGGCTCGACCATCGTGCGGCCGCCCGTGACTACACGTCATGGATGGCGTGAAATGATGGTCGAAGACCCCGATGGTTACGTGTGGGCAGTCGGCGAACCAACTCCCAAGTGACTCCCAAAGTGCCGGGGCGCAATCGGAGGCCCTGCCGACACACAATCAGAGCAGCACCCAGCCCCGGGGTCCGTTGACACTACTTGGAGGCGGACTTAAGCTTAGCCGGTTAAATCGCAGGCAAACGGAGGACTATGGAAATACGAGTTGAAGGCTCCCTGGACCAGGCGATGCGGGTGCTCAAGCGCAAGCTCGCCAAGGAGGGAGTATTCAAGGAAATGAAGAAGCGGGCCTTTTACGAGAAGCCCAGCGTCCGCCGCAAACGCAAACGCTCCGAGGCACAACGCCGCCGGCGCAAGGAACAACGCCGCCGCCGCGCGTCGTCGCTCTGATTCACCGCCAAGCTCGAATATGACCTGATCGCCCGGCACGCTCCGGGCGTTCAGTTGCCGCCTACCGGCAGTGGCCGCCAGGTGAAGATCGCCTGCGTGCCTGCGACGTAACAGTCGAGGTCGTAGTGCGGCAGACCGGCCGCCGCGCGCGATGAGCGGAAGTCCTCGACGGCGCGATGGATCGCGGCCGAGATGCGCGCGATGGTCGAGGCGGCCGACTGCTCGGCGCGCAGCGCGGAGCCTATATCGACCGCGACGCAGTCACCGCAATCATGCCCGTCAAGCGCGCCCGTCCCGATACAAGCGCATCGCAGGCACAGCACCGCCGGAGCGGGGGCCTTTTCGCCTGCGCCGAAGAATTCGTGCTCGAGACGGCTGATCCCGATCACCAGTTCGATCCACGCCTCGCGCGCCCGTTGCGCCGAGAAGCGGCGGATCGCGCGCGCCAGCTCGCGCATCAGCACGTCCATCGAGCGCGGCGTCAGCGCGACGATCGCGTCATCCTCCACTCGCGCCAGGGGGCCAAGCTGATCGGCCAGAAAAGATCGCAGATTGATGGGCAGGCGGCTGCCAAGATGGATCCGCCTCGGCTTCCAATCGGAAAACTCCGGCTGCGAGGCGCGCCGGGCCAGCGCATGAGGTGCGCCGAACGGGGCGATGGATGCGAGGCGATCCAGGGGTGGGATCGTTCCATGAGCGAATCTCGATACGTGGGCGCTTCTGTGGACCAACGGACCGTTTCGCACAGGCTCAACCTCCATCTGCCAGATGACTGGGACGGCGTTTCGAGCGCGCGGCGGTGCGCGGAACCGAATCCCGCGCAACGCCAGCGAAATTCAAAGACATCCATTCGCGGCTTAAGCTTATCGAATTCCTGCCAATCGCTGCGGTCGAATCAAGCCGATGGCCGCCTGCGCCGGCAGGCAGGAGCAAACTCGAATGAAAAGGAAATACGCGGCTGACCCCGATCCGGGGACCGGTCAGTGAACAAGGGCCGTAACTGAACCGCGTCATGCGCTAAGGCTCGACTCACCAGCCCACCAGCCCACTCCGCATCGACTTCCTCTGCCCGCCCATTCCCCTCACGATCGAAGCAGGGGCTCGATGGAGTTGCGCACGACCGAGACCACCCAGACGCAACAGGCCCTGGGTCGTCTCACATCGTGCGGCGTTCACCAGGCCAACGGCAATGCGCTCGCTACGTACGCTCCCTTTCTTAGCGCGCGGTCACAGGCGGGGCAACGCCCGAAAATTACGAATAATTCCAATCACCGGCTTGACAATCGATTCGGCGCGGTTATTTTTTCGCGGCGATCCGCTTAACCCCGGTCGCGCGCGTATGAGAAGGACTTATGGACCTTGATTCGAATTTCCAGCCGGCGATCACGAATTTCCGAGCACGAGGCGCGCGAATCCTTCGGTCTGCAAGGGGCTTCGTAGCGCGGGGGAAGTTCGCCGATGCGGTCTCGATCGGCGCGATCTCGCATCGATCGGGCGATTTCGGTCGGCGCCCGTGGATTAAGAGAACAAATCCCGCTCGACGGCGGCCTGGCCCGCCCGGGACCGCCTAACCCGGTCCATGGCCGCCATCATTCGACCCCGGCGTGCGTCGGCAGATTGCGGCGGTCGCGTTGGAGGAGCAGGAACGTCGGTATCAGCACCACCATCTGCAGGCACAGCAGCCGGTAGATATCATTGAACGACAGCATCATCGCCTGCCGCTGCACCATCCCGTACAGCATCGCGATTCCCCGCCCGTGACCCGCCGCCAATTGGCGAACGAGATCGCCCCCGCCCGCTCCCGGCATCCTCACGTGCCCCAAGGTGAAGGTCGTAACGTGCTCGACCAGATAGCTCTGGCGGACCTGCTCGCGATGGATGAGCAGGGTCGTGAGGTAGGAGGTTCCGACGGCGGCGCCGAGATTGCGCGTAACCGAGTAGAGGCTCGCCGCGTTCTGCATCTTGAACTTTTCCATCGAGCTTAGCGCCGCAGCCGACAGGCAGGGGAATATCAGCCCGGTGCCGACGCCCTGGATGACGGTCGGCGTCACGATTCGCGCCGTGTCCGCCTCGAGATCAAGTCCCGCGAGCGACCACATCGCATACGCGACCAGGATGAATCCGATGCCGACCAGAGGACGGGTATCGATACCGCGGCGCGACAGGTTCCCCAGCAGAATCATCGCGAACATCGTTCCGGCGCCGCGCGGCGCCATCACCAGGCCCGCCTTGGAGGCCGTGTAGCCAAGCAGCTCCTGCAGGAAAATCGGATTGAGAATGCCCGTCCCGTAAAGCGAGAAGGTGAGGAAGATCACCAACGTCATCGGGAGCGTGAATTTCGTGTTGGTCAGGATGCGCAGGTCGACGACCGGGTCCTCGGTGCTAAGCTCGTGATAAACCAGTATGACCGTCGCCAGGATCGCCGCAATCGTGCTGTAAACGACCCACGGGCTTGCAAACCACTCGGCCCGCTCGCCGCGGTCGAGCACGATCTGGAAGAGCCCGAGCGATACGAACAGGCACAGGATGCCGAGGTAATCGACCTTGACGCGGCGATGCTCGCGCATGTAGGGCGGGTCCTCGATAAATCGCGCGACCATGAATGCGCCGAGCGTTCCTATCGGCACATTGATGTAGAAGTTCCAGCGCCAGGACCAGGTATCGGTGATCCAGCCGCCGACGGTAGGCCCCATAATCGGCGCAACCATGATCCCCACGCCCCACACCGCCATCGCCAGCGCCTGCTCGCGCGGCGGGAACGTCTCCATCAGAATCGCCTGCGACAGCGGCATCATCGCGGCGCCCGCGGCGCCCTGCAGGAGCCGGAACAACACGATCTGGTTGAGCGACTGGGCCACCCCGCACAATGCCGACGCGATGACGAACAGAGTGATCGAAACGACGAAGTAGCGCTTGCGGCCGAAGCGCTCGGCGATCCAGCTCGTCATCGGTATCATGATGCCCGCGGCGACCAGGTAGCTCGTGATCACCCACGCGATCTCATCCACGCTGGCGGAAAACGCGCCCTGCATGTGCGGCAGCGAGACGTTCACGATCGAGCTGTCGAGCACCTCGAGCACCGTGCCGAGCATGACGGAGATCGCGATTATCCACTTGTTCGCGTTGGCAGCCGCTTGCGGTGCTTCGTCGACGATCGCTTTGGGCGATGCGCTCATCGTGGGGCTAACCTATCCGCCGAGCCGCAAGGATGCAAAGTGCAACGCGCCAGCCAACGCGCGACGGAAAGTGAATTGACTCTGCGCGCACGCGATACATACGGTAGCGATGCGTCCGGCGCAGAATCGGCCTGCCGCGGCCGATAAGGACGCGGAGCCATGCCGCACGAATCACGATTATCATTCAGCGCTGATGAGCTGCTCGCCAATGTGCCCGTCAAGGAGCCGCTGATCGTCAAAGGCATCAAGTGCCACGGCGGTTTCGATGCCGATGGCAGCTATCGCTCGCCGCGCACCTTGTGGCGCGTTCCGGCGATTTCAGCCTGGCAGGAACAGCATATCAGGACTTCGCCCGAGCCGCTCGTCGAAATCCCCGCCGATACCATCTCCGCGCAGATGCCCAATGTCGCGCAGGCGAAGATGCTCCTGCGCGAGGGCATCCGGGCGCCGATGGTGCGGCAACTGACGGAAATCGGGATCGTCGAGGGCTTCGGCGCGATGATCCGCGAATTGCCCGTGCCTCCGCTTGAATCCTTCATCCGCGAGGACACCGCCGGCACCGCGCTCGCGCATCTTGCGGGCGGGCTTTTCGAGGCGCACGCGCGCGATGAGGCGGGATGGTCGGAGGAAGGCGGCCATCGCCAGATGTGGTTTGCCGCACGCGATGCAGCGCTTTCCAACCCGCACGTCCCCGATGAGATTTTCACCGCGGTCGCGGCGCGGCGCGGCAATCCGCCGCCGCCGATGTTCCCCGAGCTGGGCGAGCCGGTCGAGCGCCTGGTGCGCTTCATGATCAACGTGCTCGCGATCGAGGTCTATGCCGCATCGACGTTCGCATGGGCGGAAGAGGTGCTCGCGGACCCCGCGGTGTCGGATGCGCCCGAGGAGGCGGCCGGTTTGGTGCGCTTCATCCGATCGGATGAGTCGCCGCACGTCGAATACCTGCGCACGGCGCTCTCCGAAATCAGCGCGCGCACCCTCATCACCACCGTCGGCAAGCATCTGCGCGGCAAGGATGTGGTCGCCAGCTTGATCGACCGCACCGTGCGCACGATGCTCCGGCAGCGGCTCGTGGAGCGGCCGGCGATGGTTCGCGAGGAGATTCGCGCGGCCGCAAAGGGGAGGGACGTCGAGGAGCTGCTCGCGCGCTTCGATGCGCTCGCGACGCCACGGACTCCACCCGCACGCTACCGGGATCTCGCACCCTGACCCGCCACATCGCCCGCCCGCCAGACCCGCGACTCTGACCGCACTCCGGCCGCGCAGCTATTCGCTCACAACTCTCCTCAGAGAGAAGGCAGCGGTATAGTCAGTGCATCGTAGACTGTGATCCTCGGGCCGTATGCGGCCTGAAAGACTCCGATGCCGGTGGACGGCCGGATCAGGTTGGTCCTGTCGAAAATATTGAGGAGAACGACGCGATCGGTAAATTTACCCCATCCGGGGACGGTGAAATTTCTCGCCGCGCTCATATTGAACTGCCATACCTTGGGAAGCTGAGTCTGATCAGCGAACCCTCCCCGCAATCCGCTGCTGAACAGCCCGTCGAACGTGAACTGGTACTCCTTCCAACGATACGCTACTCCGGCGGAGGCGCCGACCAGCGGCGTGTGATCGAGCACGAAGTAGTGCCGATCGATATAGGCGACCTCGCCGGCCGGAAAGTTGTATTGCGATGAGGCGACGCCGATGTCCTCCTCCCTGGCCACAAAAAAGTTCGCGCGCGCGGCGAAGTCTTCCAGGTTGTAGGTGAGCGAGTGTTCGGTGCCGGCGCCGTAGCCGCGTACGTAGTTGAGTGGACACTCAATCGGAACGAATCCGAACTCGCCTTCGTCGAGATAGTGACGGTCGATCCTGAAATAGTTGTCCTGCGCGTAGGCCAGACGAGGTGTGAATTGATGCGTGAAGCCGCCGTCCCACGTGTAATCGGTCTCAGCAAAGGGCGATGTGTTGCCCGTCGGGCTGGTCCCAATGGCTCCTGTCGTGTTCGCGAGGAGTTTGTAGATGCCCGACGAAACATTCTGAAAATTCGGCAGCTGAAAGTTTCGTGCGAACCCGGCATGCAAGGTCGTATCGGTGCGCAGCTTGTAAATAAAGTTGATGGTGGGGCTGAATTGGCTGTTGACCGTAAACCCGCTGACGCGATCCCACCGCGAGCCGAAATTTACGCTCAGTCTCTCGGTAATTTGCCAGTCGTCCTGTAGATAGACGCCATAAACCAGGTTGATCTTGTTCAGGTTCGCACTCACCGAGATTGGGGTAGTCAACGGGCGTCCCGAGACAATCGGAAAGACCTGCGAAGCCTGGTCGGACTCCACGCCGTACTCACCCAGGTAAAAGCCTGCGCGTAAAGTATGCGAAACGCCCGTGCGATAGGTCAAATCGCCCTGAAGCGTATTAGCCAGATCGCTGGTAAAAACGTTCGAGGAGATGCCCTGATAGATCAGATCGCTCGCCGGGTCCGGGTAGAAGGTCTGCGAGCTGTAATGCGCGCTATAGGCAAGCTGATAGTCGGCCTTCGATCCCAGCACGCCGTTCAGCGCCAATACCCCATAGTAGTCCTGCTGGTTCAGGCCGGAGTTGATCCCGCTCGATGGGTGCAACGCCGGATCGATGTGATCGAGCTGGTACTGCGGCGCTTCATTGGGCTGGTTTGGAAATTGGTTGAACGCCAGCGTCATTCCCGAGATCAGGCTGAGCTTGGTGGTTGGATTCAACTCGTAGGTCAGGTAGGCGAATCCCTGTCCCTGCGTGACTGCGTCGTGAATCGGGTCGGGAGCCGGCACCGCGGAACTGAGACCGAGATTGGACTGAAGAAAAAGGCCTGTGACGAAGTAACTGAAATCTCGGGCGCATCCTCCAAGCTGAAAAGCCGTCTCCGCCGTATCGCGCTGGCCGCCCGAGACCGTCAGCTCATTTTGTCCGGCTTCGCATCCGCTCCTGGTATTAATCTCGATTACGCCGGAGGTGCGGTATCCATACTGGGCGGGCATTACTCCCTCAATCAGACTTACACTCTTGACGAACCGGAGGTTTAGCAGCTGGGTGAAGGTCGGGTCGTTGTTCATGTCGAGCGGCAGCATAATTCCGTTCATCTGGTACTGGATGCCCATGTGCTCGCCGCGGATATGAATCTCCTGGTTTTGGTCGAGCGCAACGCCGGGCATTTGAAGCATCACCTCGTTCAGC
>Ga0187771_10001150_pt1 | contig 17470 bp, 16 predicted proteins | sample 0116_SJ02_MP15_1_FD_133139 | JGI IMG/M metagenome (GOLD analysis project Ga0187771, IMG submission 133139) | Tropical peat soil microbial communities from peatlands in Department of Meta, Colombia - 0116_SJ02_MP15_10_MG | ecosystem: Environmental > Terrestrial > Soil > Wetlands > Peat | place...
GGATTTACCGATAGGTTGCATGGTTGCCTCATATTTCACGCGCAACTTTCCAAGCAATTTGACCAGCCGAACCAAATTGAATCGATGGTTAAAGGTTGTTTCGAGTAATGCAATGCCCTGCGTGGGCATTACTCAAGTTCTTACCTATCCGCACATTCCGGTTGGGCCTACAAACGCAACGCATATACACGATACGGCACAGAAAAACGCGGGCACTCGGAGAGATGGACGTACGCTAGGGACCGAAGCGAACTTTTTCAAGCACACGTAATCCTGTAGATGCGGTGTCAATGGGCAAAGTCGCGAAGGGACAGCGGTGCAGCGTCATAGGCTGTGGTTCAGCAGCAATTCGTTCTATCTCTCCAGAGAAAGTTGCACACAGCGGGCTCAACATAGGTAACGCGCGCAGAGCATATCTCTGCAAGCCGCATTATAGGGAATTCAAGAAGCTGACACGTAGGGACCGACAACTAGACAAGTGGCGATTCTCAACTTAGGTGGAAGCGGAGATCCTATCATTCAAAATATGATGTTAAAGAGATGCGATTTCTATGAGGCTATTACTTCTACACTGTGATACTTTCGAGTACGACGTACGGCAAGAAGCGATCACGGACCCCGAGCCGCTTGGAGAGAACAGATCTGGAAAATTCACGAACATTCTAGTTGCATTTTGCACGGTTGAGAGAGAAGACGAATCGAACCCAGCCGACGTTCAAACGAGAGCATGCAACTCAATCGCAGAAGTCGCGAAGTCCGTCAAAGCGGCCGCAGTACTCCTCTACCCATACGCTCACTTATCGAGCAGTTTAGCGCCACCTAAGTTCGCCAATTCGCTTCTTCGAGGATGCCAGCAGAGTTTGAAAGAGATGGGCTTCTTAACCCATCTTAGCCCATTAGGGTATTACAAGAGCTTTAGGCTCAGCTGCCTCGGCCATCCTCTCTCTGAACTATCAAGGACGATAAGGCCGGAGAGCGTGAAACCTGAACCCCCTCCCGTAAAGAGCTACTACAAGGTATTGGACTTGGACGGGAGGATATACGAGCCTAGCGAGTTCGCGTTCAGAGCCGGACAGGAAGAGTTCAGAGTGCTTGTTGAGAAAGAAGCTCTAAAGAAGGGATTACTCGGTGGGCAACCGCGATACCTCGAGTATTGCAAAAAGTTCGGCATAGAATGGGAAGACTTCTCGGACCATGGACATATGCGCTACGGCCCCGAGGGTGTGATAATGTTCGACCTGATTAGCCAATACGCTTGGGATACGGTGAATTCTGTTGGCCTACCGATCTTGCAGGTTAAGGGAACGAACATGTTTGACCTTTCGATTCCCGCGGTTAAGGAGCACGCTGACCTCTTTGGATCCAGGCTATACAAGCTTGAGGCCGAAAACAAGAGCCTGGTGATGCGGTATGCTGCGTGTCACCAGCAGTTCTCAGCCGTAAGAAATTGGTCATTGAGTTACAAGCAGCTCCCCTTTGGAACATTCGAGGTCGCAGACTCCTATCGTCTTGAGCAGAGCGGGGAACTCCTCTTGCTATTTCGCCTCAGAAAACTGCACATGCCGGACTGTCATATCTACTGCAAGAACCTTCAGGAAGCGATGGATGTCACAGTTCGGCTTCACAACAAAATCTATGAAGAGATCCGAAAACTAGGGCGAGACTACGTTTCAATTTACAACATAACTGAAAGCTTTCTCAACGCCAACAAAGATTACGTGATGAAACTAGTGAAACGAGAAGAGAAACCTGTCCTACTGAATTTCGTCCCTGAAGGGATCTATTATTGGGTCCTAAACATTGAATACAACATCATCGATGAGCTGGAGAGGCCGAGGGAGATAGCCACTTTCCAAATCGATATTGGGAATGCTAAACGATTTGGAATCACATATGTGAATGAGAGGAGCGAGAAACAGTACCCACCAATCATCCACACCGCGATTCTCGGTTCGGTCGAGAGGTACCTTTTCACAGTCTTTGACGGATGCTCGAAGGTGGAATTGAAACACGAGAAACCGAGCTTGCCGTTGTGGTTATCACCGACCCAGGTCAGAGTGGTCCCGCTTAGGCCAGAGTTCATTGATTTTGCCCAACAAATAGCCGCACAACTCGGGCAGGGTACCGTTAGGACGGACATTGATGACCGGGACGAAAGCGTTGACAAACGAGTGCGCGAAGCCGAACTGAACTGGATACCCTACGTGGCAGTGATCGGAAAACGTGAGGTCGAAGGAAATACGATCGCGATCCGACGGCGGAGTGATGGCAGACAATACAACGCCACGGTGCCTGACCTCGTTCGCGAGATATCTGAATTGATGACCGGCTACCCTCCGATGCCATTGAAGCTGCCAGTCTTGATAAGTCAAAGACCCGGTTACAAGCGACTAGTGTGAGACCACCTAACGGAGGCGCTCTTCTCTCCAAACTCAATAGCCAAAGCAGCCAAATGAACACCCTCAGGTAGTGTCAATCGTTCCTAGGGCTCATGTCATTTTCGCGGCCTCAATCTGTGTGAGGTAGCTGATTCTGTCTCGTTTATCGAATTGAGAAGTCTCTTTTCAGCTAATCGAAGCATCGTCGACGATCTACAAAACACGAAAAGAAGTTTAGGTTTTGCGTGTTGGCGTCTTCCTTGAGCCCCTACCTCAATTCAAGTATCGTCTAGTGTTACAGCGCCTTTTTCCGTCGTTACTCGCTTCGGGTGCAGGTAAAATCTATGGAACTGGGATATCTTGCGCTCCCAGCGGACGGTGATAGCGGCGACTCATTATTGCGTTATTACCTACAATTCAGTAACAATTAAATTGTCGCTCAGAGCTCCCCAACGCTATGGAACAAGTGGACGTCTCCACCTGCGACCTCGCCTTCGCGTTAAAGGAATTCAGAGGGGGAAGGTTCGTACTAATCTACGATTCGATGGGCCGCGAAAATGAGGTCGACATGGTTGTTGCAGCAGAACTTGTCTCTCCGGAACACGTGAAGGTGTTGCGAAGAGACGCCGGAGGCCTGCTTTGTGTCGCATTGGGCTGCGAGGTCGGAGAGAAACTAGGTATAGCGAGCATGCGTGACATATTGCTTTTGGCGGCACATCAATATCCAGTCTTGAAGTTATTGGACGAAGAAAACGCACCATACGGGGGAAAGTCAGCTTTCTCGATAACAATTAATCATCGACGGACCTTCACAGGCGTAACTGATCGCGATAGGGCGCTAACGATTACAGAGTTGGCAAAGCTATCCCGGACGGCAGTCGATGGGGGGGAGGATCTCCAGCGGGTGTTTGCGACAGAATTTAAGGCGCCGGGGCACGTGAATTTACTGTTAGAATCGCAGGGTTCACTAGCGGAGAGACGCGGGCACACAGAGTTGTCCATCTACCTCTGTAGGCTCGCAGGAATGGCACCTGCGGCTGCGATCTGCGAAATGCTCGATGGGAAAACCCACAACGCCCTCTCTGTTGAAGACGCGAGAAGATACGCTCGAACGCACTCCATTCCACTTTTGGAAGGCCAACAACTCGTACGGAATCTTCAGCAGCCAAGTAAACGTTGAGATAAAGCGGGGCCGTATGAGTGCGAGCGGGGATCAGGCTAGCTGTAGTGGTGGCTGAATTCAATCGAGAATTAACTGGCAGAATGTTGAAACAAGCCCTCAAGCGCTCTTCTGAACTGAAAGCTCTGGTGACCTACATTTGTAATGTTCCGGGTTCTTACGATATGCCGCTCATCATTCAAGCATTACTTGAGAAGGATGATGTTGATGCCGTTGTCACCCTGGGTGCGATAGTGCGCGGCAAAACGAAGCATGACGAGGTTATCGCCCATGCGCTCGCTACCAACATTGTCAATTTGTCCCTCCAATATAAGAAGCCCGTGACGCTTGGGGTCGCCGGTCCAGGGATGACGTGGAGACAGGGCGAAGCGAGGATACAAGACTACGCCAACCGGAGCGTTGAGGCTGCTGTCAAGATGGTTCTCCGAGAAAGAGAGGCAAGCAAGAGAAATGAAAATTCGAGTTACCCCGTGGTGATTGAGTAAATGCACACCACGCAAGTACAGGTGACGTTGATCCAGCTTGATAATTACGGCCCATGGACCGGGAAGCTGGGGAGCGACAGGGAACACAGGCTTCAGATTCTGCAGGCCGATCTCTACTCCGCAATAGAGGCAAGTTTCGCAGATAGGGGAGGCCTTGCGTTTTTCAACAGGTTTGACGAAATGTTAGCCATATCGAACGGCATAACAGAAGCGCAGCACCAAGATATCCAACACTTTGTGCAAGAGAAATCTCCGGTAACCGTTAGCATGGGGGTAGGGACCGCTGAAAATCCATTTCAAGCTCAACTAAAGGCATCCAAACTACTGCAAGAGAAAGGAAGCGCCCAATCACCAAAAAGAAGCAGCGTCATCGCCTGCGAAAGAACTCTAGACGTCGCTGAATCCTACGTGCAGGTCGTACATTTTGACGTTGACCGGATAACTCAAACCCACACAGATCGCGCCTCTGCCTACGAGACATCCTTACACGTTATGACAATCTACGCTGAGTTGATGCGATTGTTTAGGGATCGCGAGGCACTGCTTTTTTTCGTAGGCGGCGACAACTTCATCGGTGTGGCCAACGGCGTGAGTATTGAAGACGTGGGGTCTCTACTTGCCAAGTATAGATCCAGAAACGTCAAATTGAAGTGCGGAATCGGAATAGCTCATACGGGAAGGAAGGCAGCTGAACTAGCTACGATGAACTTAGATCTCATCCGGAATTCAAATGGGGACAAATCCATTCTGGCCACCACGAGACTGTGAAGGATGACTACGGTCATAGAGAACGTCTCACTAGTCTTTGGTCGAGAATTGGAAGTCATCAAGAACGGGTACATCCAAATTGATGATGGAGCGATCATTTCTGCGGGCGAAGGAAAACCGCCAGATTCGTCTCAAGACACAAGAACTGTTCTAAATGGGCATGGTTTACTTGCTGTCCCAGGCCTGATAGACGCGCACACACACCTCGCAGATTCGATATTGAAGGACATTGGAATCGGATCAACTCTTGACACGCTCGTTCACCCGATCAATGGATTGAAAGCTAGACTCCTGCGTGAAGCCGCGGAGGCGGAGGTTTCCGAGGCGATCGCTATGACTGTGCGCGATATGCTCGCTTCCGGCATCACAACCTTTGCGGATTTCAGGGAAGGAGGACTCGCAGGAGTTCAACTCGCGCAGAACGCCCTGCAGGGTATCAAGTCGCGTGCCCTTATACTCGGAAGGCCGAATTACGCTTTCAACCAAAGTGAGGTAATTAACGAATCAGGATCGCTAAGCAAAGAAACGATGCGTGAACTTATGGAGACCATTGACATTTGCAGCGGCTTAGGTGTAAGCGGTGCCAATGAGTATACCAGCAATGCTATGAAACAGATGTCGGACCTCGCGAAAAAGCAAAACAAGTTGCTCGGCGTCCACGCTTCCGAAAGTGCTGGGTCAGCAAGATTCTCGCGCGAGAATTTCTCCGCTAGTGAAGTTGAGAGAGCATTGCAGTACCTGAAACCTAACTTTCTGGTGCATCTAACAAACGCTACTGCGCAAGACATCCAGAAAGTCTCCTCGAGACAGGTCCCCGTGGTATGTTGTCCAAGGGTGAACTCAATCCTGGGTTTGGGGTTTCCACCGCTACTCGAATTACTTGAGGCCGGTGTTACGGTGGCGTTGGGAACGGACAACGTTATGCTAGCCACCCCGGACATGTTCAGAGAAATGGACTATACGTCGAGAATACTAAGGGGCAACCGCCGCGACGCAGGCGTGATATCCTCGAAAGATGTTTTGAAGATGGCGACTGTGAATGCTGCCAGCGTCCTCGGTTTAGGCTCCAAGGTAGGATCCATCGAGGAAGGAAAGAGAGCCGACATAGCATTTCTAGATTTGAATAGCGCCAACTTGCGCTTCTCTAGAGACCTGATAGCCTCAGTCGTTCATAGAGCGAGGCCAGAGGACGCTAAATGCGTAATGGTGGACGGGGAGATTGTACATGGGTCGATTCCAAGCGCATGAACCCTACCGACGACCACGGGTCATACTGAACGCGGCAATGACCTTAGATGGCAAGATAGCCACTAGATTTGGCGATTCTCGAATATCCTCACGCGCCGACTTGAAACGATTACATGGTTTGCGAAGTCGCGCGGACGCTGTAATGATAGGAGTAGGGACCCAGCTTAGCGATGACCCGCTCTTGACCGTTAGACGCGTGAAGGGCAGAAACCCTATCCGTGTAGTCGTCGATAGTCTCGCAAGAACACCAACGAATTCAAGAATCCTTTCTACGAAGGACGGATGTACCATCATTGCCGTTTCGAAAAGAGCACCGAATAGACGCATACAGGAACTGCAGCAACAGGGCGCGAAAATCATCCGTTGCGGAAATAGACGAATCGACCTAAGAGGCCTGCTTGGCACGTTGCACACAATGGGAATCAAACTTGTGCTTCTCGAAGGAGGGGCTAAACTGAATTGGTCAATGCTTGTTAACAAGCTAGTTGACGAAATCAGGGTAAACGTCGCGCCGCTTGTTGTCGGTGGAGAGAAAGCCACGACGCTAGTCGAAGGAGCTGGAGTGGGCAAGATGAGTGACGCAATCAAGCTGTCATTTGCGAAGATCGCGCGGAACGGGAACGAATTGGTATTGAACTACAAGGTGAGAAATTAATGGTGAACGACGCGCAAGTGTCGAACCTAACTTGGGTGGCGCTCGAAGAATCCGTCAGATCGGGACGAATGTCCAAGGTCATACTCCCTATTGGTAGCCTTGAACAGCATGGCCCACACTTGCCTCTCGCGACAGACACCGTCATAGCCGGTTACGTAGCAAGACGTGTATCTGAAAGGTGCGATGACGCGTTTCTGATGCCGCCAATCCAGCTTGGATGTTCGGGCGAACATCTTGGCTTCCCCGGAACCATATCCCTACAACCTGAGACGATTGCGAGTATGGTCATGGACATTTCTGTCAGCCTTCTGAGGAGCGGGATTAGAAAGGTCTTTATCGTAAACGGCCACGGCGGCAACAGAGCAACACTTGACGCCGCTATAATGAAAGTCAAACAGGGGCTTCCTGAAATGCAGCTCTGCTCGTTCACAATCGTGGATATCGTCAAGGAGAAGTTCGCTGAGGTACGCAAATCGGCCAGAAGGCTGGTCGGGCATGCCGACGAGATTGAAACCTCAATGATGCTCGCCATCAGCCCCGAAGCCGTGGATATGCCAAAGGCCGTACGCGAGGAGCCAGCATTGCCACAGGCTCTATCTTTTGAGTCTGAAGACTTGGCGAGGTTTTCATTCGCTTGGAACGCGAAGGAATTGACCAAGACTGGCGTGATAGGAGACCCGCGGATGGCCAGTGCTGAGACTGGGAATGCGCTGCTTACCTTCGTGGTAGATACGATTGCAAATGCGATAAACGCATTTTGAGGTCGGTTGAAAATGTTTGCCGGAATTGTTGAGCAACTGGCTCCTGTCATCTCGGTCACGAAGCCTCAGGCCAAAAGCGCATCCATCAAGCTTGACCTCGGGAAATTTGGGGAGAAGGTCAGAGTGGGGGGCAGTATCTCCGTCAACGGCGTATGTCTCACAGTAACTCGGAAACATAAGGGCGTTGTCGCCATGGATGTCATTGAGGAAACATTGCGGGTCACAGATCTAGGACAGCTCGCTAAAGGCTCTAGGGTGAATGTGGAAAGGGCCCTGTTGCCCTCGGACAGAATAGACGGGCACCTTGTGACTGGGCATGTCGACGGAACGGGAAGAATTTCAAGAACCACACACATGGCCGATGGTTCTGTAAAGATGTGGATTCGGGCTGGAACTGAACTTTCTTCTATGATGGTACGGAAGGGTTCAGTTGCGGTTGATGGCGTCAGTCTTACACTTGTGGATGTTATGGAAGACTCATTCTCAATTTGCCTGATACCGCGAACACTAACAGTGACCACGTTGGGTCGCAAGAAACAGGGTGACCTAGTGAACATTGAAGTGGATATGATTGGTAAGTATGTCAGGAAGTTTGTGGAAGAGATGAATATTCGATAGTTGGCAAAACTCGGTTTTGTGCTTACTCTCTAGTCTGCCTTGAGTCGTTTTCCAGGTGGCGTTCAGTGTTGTCAAAGAATTGTCCGCCTCAAGCTCTACTCCCAAACGCTATATGCTTTCGAATACGAAGATGACCTCCCATGTCAGCGTACGATGCAATCGTTGTCGGAGCTGGCCATAACGGCCTTACCGCTGCAGCTTACCTCGCCAAAGCCGGCCATCGTGTCCTAGTTCTCGAACGGCGGCCCATAGTTGGGGGAGCCTGCGTGACTGAGGAGATACATCCGGGGTTTAGAATTTCACGTGCGTCATACGCTCTCGGCCTGCTTCGGCCCGAAGTTATTCGTGACTTACATCTGAAAGAGTTCGGACTCGAATTCCTTTTCATGGACCCGATCCGATTCACGCCTTTTCCGGATGGTAAATACATGTTCGTTTATCATCAAACCGCGAAAATGAAGAAGGAAATCTCCAGGTTTTCAACTCGCGACGCAAATTCCTATACTGATTACCTAGCTTTCTGGCGACGTTACCGGAAGCTGACTGAACCTTTTCTACTGGACCCAGACGCTTCCTTGGCTGACCTTGCAGAGAGGTGTAAGAACGCGGATGACCAACAGGTGCTCAAGCGCGTATTCTTCGGGAGTCTTAAGGACCTAGCCGACGATTTCTTCGAATCTGACTACGTGAAAGCAACTCTGTGTGCGCAAGGCGTAGTCGGCACCTACGCGGGGCCTAGCACCCCTGGAACGGCATATGTACTCGCCCACCATTTAGTTTGCCAGTTAGACAAGGAACGGGACGTTTGGGGATACGCTAAGGGCGGTATGGGTGCTGTCACCCGAAGCATGCGAATCGCCGCAGAACATTTTGGGGCCGAAATCAGAACAGACTCCGAAGTTCAAGAAATATTGGTGAAGAAGAGAAAAGTTGTAGGCGTGAAGCTGAAGAATGGCAAAGAAATTCAAAGTAGAATAGTACTTTCCAACGCAGATCCAAAAAGAACACTACTAAGCCTAATCAAATCAGGTTCTCTTAGCAGTTCATTTATTCGACATGTTCGCAGCCTCAAGACAGAATCTGCTGTCATGAAGATTAACTGCGCAATAAGCGAGCTACCAGACTACAAAGCCTATCCAGGCAAACTAGCAGGGCCGCAACACCCCAGAGCTTTCATCTGTCCCAGCTTCGACTATTTACAAGCTGCATGGGAGGATTGTCTTCGGGGACGGGCGTCTGTGAACCCCTACATGATCATCGGCATTCAATCAGCAATCGATCCAACCCTAGCACCATCAGGCAAACATGTTCTCTCCATCTTCGCCCAATACGCGCCGTACCACCTCAGTTCCGAAACATGGAATGAGGCCCGAGAAAAGGTCGCCGACGACGTAATTCGCACATTGGGCGAATACGCACCAAATGTGCCTGCCTCAATCATAGCTCGTGAAACTCTCTCACCCCCAGACCTCGAAGAAAAATTCTATCTTACCGACGGAAACATCTTTCACATCGAAATCATGCCTGATCAGATGCTCTTCCGACCGGTCCCAGGCTTCGGTGATTGCCAGACGCCCATTCAGGGACTATACCTATGCGGATCAGGGGCACACGGCGGTGGGGGGGTCTCAGGAGTGCCCGGATACAATTCGGCAAAGAAGGTCATTCAGGATCTGAAGAAAAGAAGAAGGTAGCGACCTTACCAGAGAGTCCTCGCTCTCATACTTACCCGCGAGCGTAGTGGGCGCGTAACGGCCCCAGCAGGCAATCACGCGCCCGGATTATCGGTAGGTGTAACGGCTGTGGACCACCGGTTTGCGAGATGTCTGCGCTGACACCTGCTGCGAAAGCTCCTATCAGTAAAAACAACGAGGGAGAATCGAATCGGAGATCGGAGGAAAGCACCTTTTCAGACGAAATATCTACGAAGAGCTTATATTCAATCCGGCGACTAGCTCACAACCGGAACCGTGGATTCGCATGAGCAAGGACCAAAGCTACGGTTTTGTGATCTTTCTGATTTCAATCATCGTAGCGATAGTCTACCTTGTGGCCTTCTTCGGAGAAGTCGTCGGCTTGTCACCGTATTGGCATGATTTAGCGGTTGGAATACCAGTCCTGCTTTTCGTTTTGCTGGTTCTGGTAATCTCCGGCTGGATTGGTTGGACGATGCTCACAACGCCTCCCCCCGCTCCACTAGAGCCGGAACCACCGACTACGCCAAGCGAAGAAACGTCCGACGCGCCCGGCAGCACTCGCAGCCCTCGCAGTAGTTCGCGAACAAAACGAAAGTGAGGTTTCCTATAAGGTTAGGTTGAGTTTTCTATCGTTTCCTAGATTACGCTCTCCCTCGGATACACTTCGATGCCTTTCTCCGTTATTCGGTATGGCCTGGGCTGGCGATCTATCTGCGTTCCTCGCATCTTCTCAACTTGGATGGTGCGCTCCATTGTTCTTCCGGCGGCAATAGTCTGCATCAGAACCACTCCATGAACCAAGTATTCCTCCGTTTGCAGCGTACGCCCCTTCAGGCCTACGCGGCGTAGTTCCGATGAGAATATGCAGGTAGCGCCAGTCTCAGTCATAGCCTCAACAAGGTCTAGCAGAGCTTTTCTGCGCTGCGTCTCGTCGGGGTATTGGAAGATTAGCAGCGAGATCGGGTCGACAACGATTCTCTTGGCGTTGACAGTTTTAGCATTGTTCCGAATAAGCTCAAGTAAACTCAGAAGCGAAAAATCTTGGCGGCCAATTGTTAACTTTCCGATTTTCACTTCACCCGGAATCGCCCGAATTGGGGAAGCGTCAACGAACGAAAACCTACCCTGCCTCTCGGCATTACCAAAATCCCAACCGAATTGTTTCATTTCCCATTCGTAGTGATTCTTGTTCTCTTCCAAACTGACTAGCAGGCCATTCTCCCCAAACTTATCGATTCCATTTATGAGGTATTGAGAACATAGAATGGTCTTTCCCGCACCTGGTTCCCCAAGAACTAGCAGCACTCTCCCTTGAGGGAAGCCTCCGCCGAGGATTTCATCAAGCCCAGAGATACCTGTAGGTGTACGAGAACTTGATTTCTGCATTTCAATTCGGGAGAATTTGCAACTTTAGTAGCATTAAGCTTTGAGCTACTTACTTCTACCTAATATGCAGGACCGTGACAATATCGCCCAGGCTTGCCCCAAAAGTTTAGCGTAACAGGGGGGAGGGCGACTATTCCTCCCTCTCCCTTCGTTCGTGCCTTACAGCCAGCTAGAGTTGACTTATGAATTTTGGACTCGAAACCGTTTGACAAGGCCAGTGTCCTAGGAGCGTTGAAGACTCGATGGGTCGGGTGCTCGCTATTTATTCTTGACGATTGTACTTCAACCAACGATGTTATCGGGAGAATGGCGAAACGAGGAGCTCCTCACGGCGTCGTTGTGATCGCCGAGACTCAGCGGGCCGGGCGCGGACGACTCGGTAGGACTTGGTACTCGCCAAGAGGAGGGATATGGCTGAGCATTCTTATCAGGCCTCGAGGATGCCTTTCCCTCGTGCACTCGCTTCCGCTGATCGGCGCGCTAGCAATTGCCGAGGTACTCGTTCGGAACTGGAAGGTGGAGGCCGGGGTTAGATGGCCTAATGACGTGGTAGTGGACCGGCGAAAAATAGCCGGAATACTAGTGGAATCCAAATCTAAAGGAAATGAGTTGATTTATGCCGCACTTGGGATAGGCATAAACGCGAATTTCGACACTAGCCAGATTGAAGCAATTAGAGATTCCTCTACATCCCTACTAACCCTCACGGGTAAGTCGATAAACCGAGAAGAGTTCGTTGTCGCTATTCTGAGCGAAGTGGAGACAATGTATGAATCGATCCAAGCGGGGGGAGAGAATGCTATCATGGAGATTCTTAAGAACGTGAATTGGTCACGAGGAAAGCGCGTAAGGGTGAAAACTACAGGTCAGGAATTCGTTGGACTGTTTGAGGACTACGAAAGCCTTGACAGAGCGCGAATCAGCACAAGGAGCGGACCTCAGTGGGTGGAGACGAATACGGTAGTGTCTGTTGATTACGAAAGCGACTAAGCGAACGCTCCGCTGGGCTTTGCCACAGGCTAATAAGAGTTAACTTAGGAGCCAAGGTACTTCCACGAGGAGAGTTTGGTTGACACATTGAACACAACAGCGAACGAGAGCACTGAAAGGCTTCGCGAGCTGACTAGCAAGGCTTTGCTCGGGGGCGGCAGAGAACGCATTGAGGAGCAGCACAAGAAAGGAAAACTCACAGCACGCGAACGAATAGATCTGCTTATGGACCCGGGCAGCTTCATTGAGCTTGATAGGTTTGCAGTCTCACAAAACATAGACGTTGAGGGACGTAAGATCCTTGGCGACGGTGTCGTAACCGGCCATGGGACAGTTGACGGACGACCCGTCTTCATATTCGCTCACGATTTCACTGTTTTTGGCGGGTCGCTCGGAGAGACTTTTGCCATGAAAGTCTGTAAGATAATGGACTTAGCCATGAAAAGCGGAACGCCTCTTATCGGACTCAACGACTCGGGGGGCGCGCGAATCCAAGAGGGCGTTGTCAGCCTCGGTGGGTTCGCTGAAATATTCTATAGAAATGTTCTTGCGAGCGGAGTAGTCCCGCAAATTTCGGCAATAATGGGCCCCTGCGCCGGTGGGGCCGTCTACTCGCCGGCCCTAACCGATTTCATAATAATGGTTGACAAGACAAGTTACATGTTCGTAACGGGGCCGGATGTCGTAAAGTCCGTGCTTGAGGAAGAGGTGAACTTCGAAACGTTGGGTGGCGCACAGGTCCATAATCGAATCTCTGGCGTCGCGCACTTCTTTGCCTCAGACGAGCCCACCGCCATCCAGCTTATCAAAGCGGTGCTATCGTACTTGCCACAGAACAACCTCGAAGACCCGCCTGTCGTAACAAGTGGAGACGAGTCAAACCGAATGGACAAAGAACTTGCCTCGATAGTCCCCTCCGACCAAGACCGCGCCTACGATATGAAAGAGATTATCCAGAGGGTCCTAGACTTGGGCAGCTTCCTGGAAATCCAAGCGCAATGGGCGCCTAACCTCATTATAGGCCTCGGACGCCTTGACGGCCACAGCATTGGAATCGTGGCGAACCAACCTAAACATTACGCTGGCGCCCTCGACAACAACTCATCCGTAAAGGCCGCAAGGTTCATTCGATTCTGCGACTCTTTCAACATCCCCATCCTAACGTTCGTCGACGTGCCGGGCTTCCTTCCAGGCGTTGATCAAGAACATTCAGGTATAATCAAGAACGGCTCGAAGCTCTTGTATGCATATTGTGAGGCAACGGTGCCAAAACTAACGGTCATAATACGAAAGGCCTACGGCGGCGCCTATGACGTGCTCGGAAGCAAGCACATTCGTGCTGATTTCAACTTCGCATGGCCAACTGCTCAAATAGCTGTCATGGGCCCCGAGGGCGCAATCAAGATAATCCACCGCAACGAACTCACTGCCGGATCTGAACCGGAGAAAGTGCACAAGTTTGCTGAAGAATACAGCCGTAAGTTCGCTAATCCATACGTAGCCGCCGGTCGAGGTTACATTGACGACGTCATCGAGCCGCAGGAAACTCGTCCGCGCCTAATCCACGCCCTTCAAGTTTCTCTAGACAAACGCGAGATGCATCCATCAAAGAAACACGGCAACATGCCATTGTGAAAGCCTCACGATGTACGGTCGCTCTGCTTACTGTATACCGCTGTGAGGCCCTGACCTAAATTGAAGATGAAGCTGTTTATAGCCAACCGAGGTGAGATTGCACTAAGAATCATCAGGACGTGCCGCAGGCTCGGCGTTCGCACCGTCCTCGCCTACTCAGAGGCCGACCGTGAGTCTTTACCAGTGCGATACGCCGATGAGAGGTATCCTCTGAAAGGTTCAACACCCGCAGAAACCTACCTCAACACACCTAAGCTCGTGCAAGCGGCTGTTAGGACCGGTTGCGATGCAGTACACCCCGGATATGGGTTTCTTTCCGAAGACCCGAGTTTTGTCGAGGCATGCGAAGCGAGCGATTTAACTTTCGTGGGCCCGTCAAGTCGCACACTGGCCAAGCTTGGTAACAAGATCCAAGCTCGAACTGTGATGAAAGAATGTGACGTGCCAGTGATTCCTGGCTCTGATGACACATTAGCAAATGAGGAAGAAGCGGTGGAGTTAGCGACAAAGATTGGATGCCCAGTAATCATTAAGGCCGTGCACGGCGGTGGAGGACGGGGGATGCGAATAGCGAACGACGCAAATGAGGTTAGAAAGTTCTTTCGTATAACCCGCTTAGAAGCCACATCCGCCTTCGGCAGAGGTGACATCTATATTGAGAAACAGCTCGCGGCCCCGCGCCACATTGAGATCCAGGCGCTCGCGGATAGCCGCGGCAGAATAATCAGCCTCGGTGAACGTGAATGCAGCATTCAAAGAAGGCACCAGAAGCTTGTTGAAGAGGCTCCATCGGTTGCCTTAGGCGGGGACTTGCGTCAAAAACTGACTGATGCCGCGATACGGGGCCTTACAGCATCAGGTTACACAAACGCTGGGACCGTCGAATTTCTTGTGGAGAAAAACGGGGAGTTCTATTTCTTGGAAGTAAACAAGCGACTGCAGGTCGAACACTTGGTAACAGAGCTAACGACCCGAGTTGATATCGTGGAGCAACAGTTGAATGTTGCCGCAGGTGACTCGCTGACTATTTCTCAAAATGAGGTTGACGTAATCGGTTGGGCAATTAACTGCCGAATAAACGCCGAAGACCCGCGTGAGGACTTCATGCCAACGCCAGGTACGGTCATTCAATACCATCCCCCGACCGGCCCAGGGGTACGCATTGACTCCGCACTCTTTTCCGGCTGCGCAATTCCCGAATACTACGACTCGTTAATCGCGAAACTGGCGACGCACGGGACGACCAGAGATGAAACCATCCGTCGAATGAGGGTTGCGCTTGAAGAGACAGAGATCATCGGAGTCCCGACAACTGTACCGTTGCACGTACAACTGATGCAAGACGAGAGATTCGTGCAGGGAGATTTTGACACAACATTTCTAAACGGCTTCATGCCTAGCCTCAACTCAACGCTTGCCTTGTATGAAAAATTGGCCGCTGTTGTTGCGGCGGTTGAAAAGGCCAGCTCTCGTACGCTGCACACTGACCGGCAGCCCCAACGTTCTAGATGGAGGACTGCTGCTAGGACACGATCGGTAACCGGAACCCAAGGAATGGGGCTATGAATTGAGAGCGTTCCGGATCCGAATCAATGAAGGATCCTATGTAGTTTCCTTAGAGCAGAGTGGAAAGGGCAGGTTTCAAGCTAGCTTGGACGGAGTCACGTTTGAGGCTGAGGCGACTTCGAACGGCAACATAACCTCATGGCTTGTGCGAAGTGGGTCGGAGAGTATTCACGCAAAAGCCATAAATCGACCTAACGACCGAGTCGATGTGTGGCTTGCATGCATGCCTTTCCCCGCGACGGTGCAGACCGTTGGAATAGGAGGATATGCTGCTCCCGCGGAAGTGGTAGCAAAGAATGCGCTTGGTGGTCGGATTCGGGCACTGATGCCGGGTCGAATAACTAGTATCTTGGTGAAGGAGGAAGAAGAAGTCAAGGAAGGGGCACCTCTGCTCATCTTGGAGGCGATGAAGATGCAAAACGAGATTGCTTCGCATACCAAAGGGAAAATTAGGACAATATTCGTTCGCGAGGGCGAAACTGTAAAGAAAGGGTCAGTCTTGGTCTCAATCGAATGACTCAAAGTTGAGATCACGCGCGGATATGTGCGAACACTAGGGGTCCTCGTCCGTCGGTCGACGTGCGCCCTCATTCCTTCAAGCTTCTAATTATCTCCTGCGTAGCCTTTGATTTGTTGAGCGTGTAGAAATGGATTCCAGGCACTCCATGAGCGAGGAGATCCCCGCACTGATTCTTTGCGTATTCGATTCCGTACCGTTGAACCTGTTCCGGATCATTTTGAATTCCCTCGAGATCGGCCAGAACCTTGTAGGGAATCGAAGCTCCACAGATCTTTGTGAACGGCAGGATCTGTTGAAAATTCGTAATCGGCATAATGCCCGGGATGATCGGAACCGTGACGCCCCTTTGACGCATGTTCCTTTCGAAATCAAAGAAATCTTCATTCTCAAAGAATAATTGTGTGATGATCAGATCTGCGCCGGCGTTCACCTTCTCTTCTAGATGCGTCCAGTCCGTTTCCTTGTCGGGTGACTCTATGTGCCCCTCAGGGTATCCCGCCACCGCGATGCAAAGGGAATATGATTGCCGTATGAACGCGGTAAGTTCACTAGCATAACGAAACCCGTTGGGATGTGGAGCAAATTTAGTTTCCCCTTTCGGCGGGTCTCCCCGTAGGGCCACGACATTCTCAATACCTGAACGGACTAACTCATCGAGAATTTCCCTAATTCCAATTCTTGAGCACCCAACACAGGTAAGATGGGCCGCAACTTCGAGCCCAATTTCAGAGTTCGCCTGCTGGACAATCTTCAGTGTTTTGTCCCTTGTGCCTCCGCCCGCTCCATAGGTCACCGAAACAAAGGCTGGGGCTAGGCGTTTTACTTCGTTGAGTGTTTGAAACAACTGAACAGTTTCTTCGTCCGACTTGGGTGGGAAGAACTCAAGGGAGAAAGCCGGTCTGTGGCTTTCGAGTATATCTGTAATTCTCATCTGCGGCTCTCGCTTCAACCCTACGAAAGAGCTTTCCGGGCCATCTCGGCACCTCTTGAGATATTGAATAGTTTTGCATATGCCACGTCCCAAGATCGCGTGCGAAGCCCGCAATCGGGGTTGACAAAGATTCTGTCGGGGTCACCAAGAATCTTAGAGGCGTATTCTATCCTATCCCTTACCAATTCCGGGCTTTCAACTCTGTCAACATGCACGTCTGCTACACCCAAACCTATTTCTCTCTCGTCGCCGAATTCGTTAAGAAGCTTGAGCTGGTCATACGCTCCCCCTCGGTCGCCGGCGCGATTCGCGAACTCAAGTGCAAGCTGGCTACAGTTCTTAAGCTCCAAGATGTGTGGGTAGAGAAGCCGATAGTCGCTGAAGCAGACATGAAGACTTAGTTTACACCCGATTCCGTCAGTACATTCGTTAAATGCATCGACGAAGAGGGGCACTTCCTCGGGCTTGGTCGTGAGAGCTGGCTCGTCCACTTGAATCCACTCAGCACCAGCATCGACCAACGCCTTAAGGTTGGGAGATATGATCTCCTTGGCCACATCTATCACAAAGTCACGCTTAGCCTCGAACTTAAGCTTCTTTAAATCTGCGATGTCCTTGCTGCGGCGCTGTTGATAGTATTCGTTGAATGACC
>Ga0187771_10001151_pt1 | contig 17468 bp, 13 predicted proteins | sample 0116_SJ02_MP15_1_FD_133139 | JGI IMG/M metagenome (GOLD analysis project Ga0187771, IMG submission 133139) | Tropical peat soil microbial communities from peatlands in Department of Meta, Colombia - 0116_SJ02_MP15_10_MG | ecosystem: Environmental > Terrestrial > Soil > Wetlands > Peat | place...
GCGCGCTTCTTCCTGCCGCAGGTTGCGGGATTACCGATTATTCCTCCGGCGACCGGCGCTTTTCGCATTGACCACGACGAATTGTTCAACCAGACAACGCACATCGAATATCAACCGTGGAAGCGCGGGCCTTGGTTCGGGTTCAACTGGCGCTACGACAGCGGGCTGGTCGCGGGTGCAACTCCATGTCTTGGAGCGACGGCCACGTGCTCACCGACGACCTCGACGGCCGACGGGGGCGCGGATGCGTTCATCCCCAAGGGCTACGTTGCTTTGGTGAATACAATCTCGGGAGCCCCGCTGACCGCCGATCAGGAGTTTCAGGCGGGCTTCTTTTGCGGATCCCAGCACGCAACTCCAACCACGTTGATCGGGGCCAGGTTTCCTAACAGCCCGGCACTTGCTTGCCCGGCGTCAGAGTTCGGATCGACGCTGCTGCGAGTGCCGGCGCCAGGGAGGGAGAATGACGATCGCAACCCGCAGCGCGTGGCGCCGCGGAATCTTTTCGACGTGTCGGTGGGCCACGACAATCTGTTCCACGGCGACAAGTACAAAGTCAGTCTGCAACTGACGGCGATCAACATAACCAACGAGTATGCGCTGTATAACTTTCTTTCCACCTTCAGCGGCACGCACTACGTCACGCCGCGCGCTCTGACGGCGGAAATCGGGTTCCACTTCTAACTAGCCGAACGGCGGCGAAAAGCGGGCGGCCCAATCACGGGCCGCCTTTCTCTCAGAGTGCAAGACCACCCTTGCCTAGCTGGCGTCGTCTAATAAGGTGCACAGGAGTATGCCCGGCCAGAGTGTCTCGTCGGGATTGATAAAATAGGAATGACTTGTCACTGAAATCACACTTCACCCACATGGCTGCGGCACGTTTTGGGCGCATGAGCGCGCTGGCGGCGATGTTATCGTGCACTGCCGGCAGCAGTTTCGGCGGCCAATCGCTCGGGAATTCGACGTCGCTCAACGGAACGGTCGTGGATGCGACCGGCGCCGTCGTGGTAGGCGCGACCGTCAAGATTCATAATCCGGTCAGCGGCCTCGAGCGCATCGCGCAGACCAACACCACCGGCGCCTTCAGTTTCCCCAACGTTCCGTTCAATCCCTATCACCTGACGGTCACAGCGCAGGGCTTCGCGTCGTATGCCCAGGATGTGGAATTGCGCTCGATTGTGCCGGTCGAACTGACCATCACTTTGCAGGCGGTGGTGACGGGAGAGACGGTCACAGTGCACGAGGAAGCGGGCGATCTGGTGGAGACCGACTCCACCTTCCACAGCGACGTGGATAAGAGCCTGCTCGATCGGTTGCCAATGCCGGCGGAATCCGGAGTGGCGGCGGTGGTGACGGCAGCCACGCCCGGAGTGTCCGCGGATTCCAACAACATGATGCATGGCCTGGGCGACCACGCCGAGAACACGATTGCGGTGGATGATCAGGCGAATTCCGACCAGAGCAGCAAGACTTTCTCGAACCAGATTCCCTCGAATTCGATTCAGTCGATGGAGGTGATTGCGGGCGCGCCGCCGGCAGAATTTGGCGGCAAGACCAGCCTAGTGGTGAAGGTCAGTACGCGCTCGGGCCAGGGCGTGACCACTCCTACCGGGTCGCTGACAGCATCTTACGGCACGTTTGGCACGTCCAATGCGGCGTTTGATCTGGCCTATGGCGGCCAGAATTGGGGCAACTTCATTGCGATCAGCGGCACCAATAGCGGGCGCTTTCTTGACGCGCCGGAATTTGCGGTCATGCACGACAAGGGAAATGTGGAGAACGTTTTTGACCGCGTCGACTATCAGATCGCCAACGGCAACACGCTTCACCTGGATCTCGGATGGTCGCGCTCGTGGTTTCAGACGCCACAAACCTACGACAATCTCAATCTGGGTGTGCTCGATTCCTTTGGGAATCCGGTCCCGGCGATGGATCAGCGATCGCAGATCAAAACGTTTGATATCGCTCCGGCATGGACGCGCCTGCTCAGCCCGACGAAGGTTCTCACCATCGGCGCCAACCTGCGCCGGGACGATTTCAATTACTATCCGAGCAATGACCCGTTCGCCGACCTGGGCCCGGTGAATCTGCAGCGGGAAACTGTCGGCCAGCACCGCACGCTGACCAACGTTGGCATTCGGTCGGACTTTTCCTACGCGCACGGCATCCACAACATGAAGATCGGGGTCACCTACCAGCACACGTTCCTGGATGAGAATGACAGCTTGGGAATCGTGGACGCGACGCTGAATCCGGTTTGCCTCAACGCCAACGGAACGCCGAACACAAATCCCGCCGTAACCAGCCAGGGCCAGTGCGGAGGATCGCTGGATCCGTCTGGTTCCGCCAACCCAAGCTTCAATCCCGTGCTCCTGCCTTACGACCTGACGCGCGGCGGCAGTCTATATGGCTTCGCTGGCCATACTGACGTGAAGGAACTCGCACTCTATGCTCAGGACACGATCAGCGCGGGGAGCTGGAATTTCAGCCTGGGCCTGCGCGGAGATATTTACAACGGGCTGAGCACGGCGTGGCAGGTGGAACCGCGTCTGGGGATCGCGTACAACGTCAAGGCGAGCAGCACGGTTCTGCGCCTTTCTTACGCGCGAACGCTGGAAACACCGTTCAACGAGAACCTGGTTCTTTCCAATAATGGCTGCAATTTTGCCGTGATCGCGGCGCTCGTGCCATGCAAACAGGCCGCGTTGAATCCGGGCTTCCGCAATGAGTTCCACGCCGGCCTGGAGCAGGCTTTCGGCCGCTATCTGGTCTTCGATGTGGAATACATCGGGAAATACACGCACAACGGATACGACTTCAGCGTGCTGGGCAACACGCCGATTACGTTCCCGATTGAGTGGCACAACTCGAAGATTCCGGGACTGGCGGCCAGCCTGCGCATGCCGAATCTCCACGGATTGAGCGCGTCGGTTGTATTCTCTAGCGTGGCCGCGCGCTTCTTCCCGCCGCAGGCGGGAGGGCTGGGAGTAACTGTGGGCGGAAATGGACTTCCCTTTCGGATTGACCACGACGAAAAGTTCAACCAGTCCACCCATTTGCAGTACCAGGTCGGAAAACGCGGCCCGTGGCTCGGATTCGGCTGGCGTTACGACAGCGGTCAGGTGGCGGGTGCGGCGCCCTGCTATGGCGCGGGTCCGGGGAACGATTGCCCGGCTTCTACAGGTCCCGCAGCCGTGCCTGCAATCACGATGGTGGGCAATGGCGCTCCGCTGACCGCCGATGAGGAGTTTGAAGCGGGCTTTTCTTGCGGCAGTGTACGCGCGACGCCGACCGTGTCACTGCCTACACCATGTCCGGCCGGGCAGTTTGGCTCGACGCTGATCCGGCTACCGGCGCCGGGGACGGAAAACGACGATCACAACCCGCCGCGCATTGCCCCGCGCCATCTGTTCGACGCCTCTATCGGGCACGACGACCTGTTCCACGGCGACAAAGTGAAAGTGAGCGTGCAGCTCACGGCCATCAACTTCACGAACAACTACGCGCTTTACAACTTTCTCTCCACCTTCAGCGGGACCCACTACGTTTCGCCACGATCGCTAACGGCGGAGGTGGGACTGCACTTCTGAAGCAACTAGAGTTTGTTATCGCGGGGCTGAAGCCGCTTTCCTTGTTCGTCTCTGAGCGGCACCCTTCGGTTCCCCCTCGTTCCCTCGGCGTCATCAAAGCGGGCTCAATGGCTGAAGCCGTGCTCTGATACAAGGCGGGATACAGCAGTTTTGGTCTTCCTTGCATCTCATAGTCTTTGGTCACTCGAGCGTGGGGCTAGGGCGGGTCACATGTTTCCTCGCCTGCGAACCTTGGTTTGTAAATGAATGTAAAAGTCACGGTGGTAACCACGACTGAGCGGACGTTACTGGTAAAATTAAAGAAACTGGGGTTTCATCAAGAGAGTGACATCCCGCACTGGGGGGAGATTCTTGCTCATCAGATTCATCGTAAAGTTCACCGCCTGCCTAGTGTTCGCAAGCACGGTTCCGCTGCTGTCCGGCGCGCAACAGGCCCCAGCAACGGGCACGGACAGCTCCGCGCAGAACCAACCTGCGCAGAATCAGCCTGGGCAGGATCAGCCCCCGGCGGCGGGGCAAACGACGCCTTCGACTCAGCAACCGCCGGACAAAGGCCCAGCGGCAGCTGTTCCCATTGCCGCGCCCATCGCGGCACAGGACAACGATCCGCCCAAGCAGGAACCAGGACATATCATCGGCACTGTGACCGATCTATACGGCGATACCCTTGCCGGGGCCACTGTCGTCCTGCGAGGCTCTGGCATGAGCGATCCTCGCCAAGTCCTGTCGGACGACAACGGGTTCTTTGAGTTCAAGCAACTCGATCCAGGAACTTATCGCGTCAGCATCACAGCCCAAGACTTCGCTGACTGGACCTCGCCCGAGTTGGTCCTCAATCCGGGCCAGTCCCTGATCGTTAGCGACATCCAGCTCCACATCGCCAAGGCGACGACCACGGTCAACGTGACGAATACGGCGGAGGAAATCGCTACGCAGGAGGTCAAGATCGAGGAGACGCAGCGCGTTTTCGGCATCATCCCCAACTTCTATGTTGTCTATGATCCCCACCCCGCGCCGCTTACGACCAAGTTGAAGTTCCACCTTGCGATGAGAACGTCTACTGACCCTGTCACCATTCTCGGGGTAGGCGTACTTGCCGGCATAAACCAGGCGGGCGGGACGCCCGGTTACGTGCAGGGGTTAAAGGGCTATGGCGAGCGCTTTGGCGCGGCCGCGGCCGACGGCTTTTCCGACATCATGATCGGTGGGGCCATCTTACCCTCAGTGCTGCACCAGGACCCCCGTTACTACTATCAAGGGACGGGAACAACCAAATCGCGTATTCTCCATGCGCTGAGCAGCGCATTCGTCTGCAAAGGGGACAACGGACGCTTACAACCCAATTACTCGACCATGGGCGGCGACCTGGCCTCTTCTGCCCTCTCCAACCTCTACTACCCGCCATCCGACCGTGGCGCGAGGCTGGTGTTCCAGAACTTCTTTCTCAATACCAGCGAACGCATGCTGAGCGGCGTGGTGCAGGAGTTCGTCTTGAGCAAGATCACGCGACACGGAGGAAACTAGCCGCGGAGAACGCGGCTATCGGCTCCTTCTCGTGTCTCTGTGATTCCCGTGGTCAGATCTTCGGTAAAGCGCCAATGTTCACCGAATCCGTTTCGGCTCCGACGCCCGGTCTACCACCAACGCAGGATGCGTGCGCCGGAAGTTCTCCGCGACGTGGCAGTTCCAGCAAACGGGCCGGTGGGTAGCGAAGACGTCGGGAAGCTGCTCGGGACGGAGTTGCTTCCACTCAACCGTTTTGAGATCAGGCCCCAACAACGCCGGCGCATGATCGAGGTGATGCAGCGGGCCGATCGGCCTCCGGCAAAACACGCAACTCTTCCCTTCATACCACTTCGAGACGATATTCCAGACCAAGCAGTTTTCCGGATCGGCCTCGATCTGCTGCAGACACTCCTGGCCGCAGGCCTCGCGCTCGGGCCAGCGGGAACAGTCTTTCAGGCGAAGCGTGGGTTCTTTGAGAAAGGCTCCAACCGCCGCTTCTCCCGCAGCCACGTCGACGGCCGCCGCCTGTTGGGTCTCGGGGCAGGTAACCAGGCGCTTGCCGCGGTAGCCGAAATAAGCGCGCACTCCGGGAATGGCGCGAAACACGAACAGCCCGACAGCCAGCACAAGGACAATGAGGACGACTAGCAGGGTGGCTGTCATAGGACACCTCCTGGCCCGGGGCAGCCTTCGGTCGCAGCGTGCTACGAGGCCGGCCGAAACCATCGATGTCCCGAGTGTGATCTGGAACACGGGAAAGGACGGTGGTTCGCATCACCCGGGGATGTGATTACGGTCACGAAACGCGGGCTTTCTTCACTGCTTCCGGCGCTGACCGCCCGAGGCGCCGCAGCGTGCGGGCAATTCCGATGTACCAGAACACCCAAAAGATCACGGCGATGATCCAAGCCGTACCGGGAATGATGACGCTTCCTGGCGCGAGCGCCATGGCGATGGGAAAACCCAGACCGAAACCATTGAACAGAATCCCTAACCACGCGGTGCGCTTGCTGAAGATGGCGCTGCGCAGCATGACCAGGGAAAGGATGAGACCGGCAACATGGAAGAAGACAAAAGCCACATTCTGGCCCGTCGAGCCGACGTTCTTGGACGCCAGCAAGGCTTCGCCGGCGGAGACCAGCGCGGCGCGTTGCGCATCCGTGGTCGCGGCAGCGTAGCGACCGCTGAGCCTAAGCATAGGAAGAGCTGGGTTCGACTTGATGTAGACCACGATCGCAACCAGCATGAAAGCCACGGCAAGGATCATGAACACCTGGTCAGTTCGTTTGAGGACGGCATAGAGGACCAGAAAAACGACTCCGGCAAGGACGAAGTTCACCATGTCAAAACCGTTGAGGAAGGTGAACCCGAGAATGGGATGAACGTGTAAAAATGCGAACCAGTCGAGGGCTTTGACGGGCATCGCCTTGGGTCCGACGGGGATAAGGCCGATCGACCGAAAAAGCAGGAATTCTCCGCCAAGCCATCGTCTGAAGATCAGCAATTCGATCCAAACGGCGAGTTGACCAACCGCGTACAGCCACGTGCGGCGCGAGCCGGCCCCTACGGAGCCTTTCGCCTGACTTAATTCCACAAGCATTTGAATCTCCTATTATTGAGCTTTGCAGCATAGTGACTTCATGCACCGTTCTTTGCGACCTTCGCGAATTCTCGGCGCTCTTTGCGGTCAAAAGCTTTGAACCGCGAAGATCGCCAAGGAGCGCCGCGAAGGTCGCAGAGAAAACCGGATCTCCTGGGCGGCCTTTCTGTGCAATCGGATTGTCCCTCTGTCGTGCATTACTCATTAGGCCCCGATCACGGGTGTGGCAACGGTCTGCCTTTGCGGATCATCAGGATGCCGACGGTGATCATCCACACCGCCAGCGGGAAGCCGGAAGCAATGGCCTCTGGACCCCAGCCCGCGGGATTGTAGAAGTGCATGATATCGGGACGGCCCACGAACATAGACGGAACGAAGGCCAGACAAGCCAGGGCGCAGATATAGCTGACCCAGGCGCTCCAGGCGGGCAGAGCGTGGCTGGCTGTGCCGGCATAGCCAGCCACGGCCATCATCACCGCCATCAGGAACAGGGCGACCGAACCATACATGAGAAACGTGCTCTCCAACATGGCTCGAATGATGGTAGCGTCGGCGGGCGGGGTGAGCGCGTCAATGGCGGTAGAGCCTTGGAGCGAGTCGGCGACGAACGTCAGCGCGGCATAGATTGCGGTAACGCCAAAGAACAGCGTACCCAGCCACTCTTGTTGGGGATCGGCCTGGCGAATCAGGTGGCGCAGGCCGGCGGCGAAAATCATGATCAGGGTGAGGATGATGAGGTCGAGGAAAACGCAGGTCATGATGTTGGTGGCGTAGCGGGCGGTGAATTCCGTGAGCTTCGATGATCCCGTGACGCCGGGAAAGCCTTCGCGCACGATATAGAAAGGGAACTCGATGAAAAACACGAGCATCGCGGCGACGCCGCATGCCCCGCTCCAACGGTAGATTTTGCGATCATTCATAATGGCTCCGTCTCTCGGAAGAACGGACGGTACGATGCGGATCGACAACCGCCTGTCCCCGGGAATTTCGGTTTTATCGCAGCGCTGAAAGCGCCGCGCCACCGAAAACCGAGTTTTTCAGCAAAACTGTAAAACCTGCATTCGTTGCAGCGGTCTGTGGCGTGGCTGAAGCCGCGCCCTACCCAATACCCGGTTGTAGCCGGACATTCTCTCACGGACCGATTCACCAAACTCCGGGCAGCAGACGATAGCGCGTCTGTGTGGCGTATTGGTCGTAGCCGGGAAGTTCCTGGTGCAGCGTTCGATCCTCGCGGGCGGTGCGCCAGAGAAACAGCAAAATGATGACGCCGGACACTACCAACGCCCAGACGGATCCCCACACGAGAGGGGTCCCCACATACATCAGCGTTGTGCCCACATACATGGGGTGGCGAACGAAGCGGTAGGGGCCGGAGGTGATGACCGTCTGGCCGCGGTCGGTTTGAATGCGGACGGTCGACTCCGCGTACGGGTTAATGGCCATCACCCAACCAATCAGCACCGTTGCCAGAACAAACAGAGTCGCTCCGGCGTAGACAAAACCAAAAGGCATGGACGACCAGCGGAAGCGCACCGCATCCAGTCCGGCGATGGCAGGGTGAAGCAACACGAGAGGCATAAAGAGCGCCATGAACACCCTGTCGAAACGCTTGGTGTCTTTGCGACGCCATCGGGCGCGCTGCTCCATCAACTCGGGGTTATAGCGCTGGATGATCAGGCCCATGGCCGTCATACCGACCACCCACAGAGCGACTGAGATCCAGCCGCGGATCCAGTCCCAGCGGCCGGCGGCAGCAAAGAGAGAGCCGATGAACCAGGCGTATGAGACGACTACTTGAATCATCCTTTTGGCCGGGCGAGGCTTTGGTTGCTGCGCAGTCTGTTCCAAAGGGGGCTGCTCGATAACCGGTTGTTCCGACATAATTCCTCCGGTGGCCTGCGTGGCAGTAACGATACGGCTTCACTGTGACTTCGTGGCCCCTTGTGGCCGAAGAGATTCAGTCAACCAGCCAGTCCTGATCGCGGAGGGCTGTCGGCTGATCGCTGCCCCGCAATTGATTCTTCACCGCCACTGACAGGCGGCGGATGCCTTCGCGAATTTGCTCGGGATCGGAATGCGAAAAATTCAGCCGCATGTGGCGGTTGCCTTCGCGGTCGTCATTGGCGTAGAAACTGTCGCCGGGAACGAAGGCGACATTCTGTGCCAGCGCGGCCTGCAACAGCGCGTGCGAGTCGGTGCCTTCTGGCATGGTCACCCAGAGGAACAAGCCACCTTTGGGATGAGTCCAGGTGACTTCGGGCGGGAAGTATTCCTGGAGAGCCTGCAGCATGGTGTCGCGGCGCTCGTGATAAACCTGGCGTATCAGCTTGACATGCTGGTCGAGGAAGCCGTCGCGGGCAACTTCGTAAGCGACGTACTGATTGAAAGTGGAGGTGTGCAGGTCCGTAGCCTGCTTGAGGAGAACCAGTTTGCTGATCACGTCTTCAGGCGCGACGATCCAGGCCAGGCGGATTCCTGGCGCCAGTGTCTTCGAGAACGTGCTCAGATAAATCACGTTGCCGAGGGTGAAGCCGTCGTCGCGGCGCAGATTTTGGCGGTCGAGCACAACCAGCGGAGGGATGTGCTCGCCCTCATAGCGCAGTTGGCCATAAGGATCGTCTTCAACGATGGGGATGCCGTATTTGTCGGCCAGCAGAATGAGCTGCTTGCGCCGGTCTTCCGACAGTGTCACTCCCGCCGGATTCTGGAAGTTGGGCAGGATGTACATGAACTCCGGCCCGGAACGGAGCGAAGCATCCAGATGATCGGTGATCATGCCGTCCTCATCCACGGGCACGGGGAGATACTGCGCGCCGTAGACATTGAAGGCCTGCAGAGCGCCGAGGTAAGTGGGGGCTTCGACCAGGAGGCGATCGCCGCGATTGATGAGGAGTTTGCCGATCAGGTCGAGGGCCTGCTGCGAGCCGGAGGTGATCAGAACGTTCTCCGCCTTGGCGAAGATGCCGTAGCGGGCCATGTTGCGGGCGATCATCTCGCGCAGCGGCTGGTAACCTTCGGTGGGTCCATACTGCAGGGCCATGGCGCCGTGCTCGAGGAGGACTTTGTGGCAAGCCTCCTCGAAGCGCTTTACGGGAAAGACGTCGGGCGCGGGCAGCCCGCCACCGAACGAGATGACCTCCGGCCTCTGCGTGATCTTCAGAAGCTCACGGATGGCCGAGCTTTTGATGCCCAGCGTGCGCTGCGCATAGCGTGACTTCCAGAGCGTGGACATGAGGTCAATGTTTCAAAGCTTCAAGGTTTCAAGGTCTTAAAGTCTCCAAGGTTTCAAGGTTTCGAGCGACCAAGCTGCCATCACTTTGGAACTCTGAAACCTTGAAACTTTGAAACCTGTCTCTATCAGTCTTCTCCCACTAGTTCTGGCTCGGCCGAGACGTGAGCGTGCGGACGAGCGTAGGTATCGCTCTCCTGCGCGTCCACCACGGCGATAGCCGCCACATTGACGATATCCTCGACGGTGGCGGTACGCTGCAGCACGTGGACTGGGCGGCTCATCCCCATCAGGATGGGACCGATGATCTCGAAGCCCCCCACTTTGAACAGCAGCTTGGTGGCAATGTTGGCCGAGGCCAGATCGGGGAAGATGAGCACATTGGCGCCGCCTTTCAGCGCGCTGAAGGGATACTGCTGCTCGATCACGTCCGGCGACACGGCATCGTCGGCGGCGATTTCGCCGTCCACGATGAGCGTGGGATCGGCGTACTTCAGCAATTCCACCGCCTTGCGCACCTTGGTGCAGATAGGGTGGTCCACGGCGCCGAAACTAGAGAACGAGAGCATGGCAACGCGCGGATTAATGTCGAAGCGGCGCGCCATGTGGGCGGTGCAGAGAGCGATCTCGACCAGATCTTCGGCGGTCGTCTCGATGTTGACGCTGGTGTCGGCGAGGAAAAAGACTTCGCCCTTGCGGGTGATCACGACATAGCAACCCGAGACCCGATGCAAGCCTTCGCGGATGCGAATGATTTGCAGGGCGGGACGGATGGTGTCGGGGAAATGCTGAGTCACGCCCGAGACTAGGGCATCGGCATCGCCCATGCGCACCATCATCGAGCCGAAGACGTTGCGGTCGTTGATGAGCGTGTGTGCTTCGTTCAGCGTGACGCCCTTCCGCTGCCGCAGGCGGAACAGTTCCTGGGCATAGATCTCGCGGTGCTCGGAGGTTGCCGGATCCACAATCTGCATGCCTTCGACGGCCACTCCCAGTTCCTGAGCCCGGGCGTGAATCGCGGCTGCGTTGCCCAACAGGATGGGCTTGGCGATTTTCTCTTCCAGTAGGGCGTGGCCGGCGCGCAGGATCTTCTCGTTCTCGCCCTCAGGAAACACCACCTGTTTCGGATTGGTCCGGGCCTTGTTAATCATGGCGCGCGAGACTTCGTAGGCCTTGCCCAGCCGGCGTTCGAGTTGGTCGCGGTAGGTTGCGAGATCGACCGGCTCCTGGGCAACGCCGGTGCGCATGGCGGCCTCGGCCACGGCCGAGGCTTCCCACATCAGCACGCGCGGATCGAAAGGCTTGGGGATCAGGTACTCGCGGCCAAACTTCATGCGCTCCACGCCGTAGGCGCGGCAAACCGAGTCGGGGACATCTTCCTTGGCCAGGTCCGCGAGCGCGCGTGTGGCCGCCAGCTTCATTTCCTCGTTGATGGCGGTAGCGCGCACATCGAGCGCCCCGCGGAAGATGAAGGGGAAGCCGAGGACGTTGTTGACCTGGTTGGGATAGTCGGAGCGGCCGGTGGCGATGATGACATCGGGACGGGCGGCTTTGGCGTCGTCGTAAGTGATCTCGGGATCGGGGTTGGCCATGGCGAACACGATCGGGTCGGCCGCCATGGAGCGAACCATATCCTGATTGATCGCTCCCTTCACGGAAAGACCGGCGAAGACGTCGGCGCCAACCATGACCTGAGCCAACGTACGCAGTTCGGTATCCTGGGCGAAGCGCTCTTTGTACGGATTCATGCCTTCTTTGCGGCTTTTATAAATCACTCCTTTGGTGTCGCAGAGAGTGATGTTCTCGCGCTTCACGCCCAGGCGAACATAGTGCTCGGCGCAGGCGATGCCGGCCGCTCCCGCCCCGTTAAACACGACCTTCACTTTGCGAATGTCTTTGCCGACGATTTCGAGAGCGTTGAGCAGCGCCGCGCCGGAGATGATCGCCGTGCCGTGCTGGTCGTCGTGGAAGACGGGAATCTTCATCGTCTTGCGCAGGGTTTCCTCGATGTAGAAGCAGTCTGGAGCCTTGATGTCTTCCAGGTTGATGCCGCCAAAAGTAGGCTCGAGCAGCTGGCACAGCTTGATGATCTCGTCGGGATCGTGGGTGTTGACTTCGATGTCGAAGACATCCACATCGGCAAAACGCTTGAACAACACGGCCTTGCCTTCCATGACAGGCTTCCCGGCGAGGGCACCGATGTCGCCGAGTCCAAGCACCGCGGTTCCGTTGCTCAGAACGGCAACGAGATTGCCGCGGCCGGTGTACTTGAAGGCGTCGTGCGGGTTCTTTTCGATCTCAAGACACGGCTCGGCGACGCCGGGCGTATACGCCAGACTCAGATCGCGCTGGGTGCGACAGGGTTTGGTAGGTGTGATTTCGATTTTTCCTGGGCGTGCCCCGAAGTGATAATCCAGGGCCTGCTGCTTGCTAACTGACATGATTTCCTCCGAAACTCTCTATCTATCCAATTGTGCTTTCTTCTCGCGGGCCCTCAGGGGCTAAAGCCCACATCCTTTACTCGGCCTCGCGCGGCGCGGCTAAAAGCCGCGCCCTTACAAAACCTACCGATAACGGACTTGTCTCTGCCACAGCGGCGCCAAAGTCGGGCGGCGCGCAAAGCCTAAATTCTTACCGTCAGAACCGGACACGGAGCCCGGCTCACCACCTCCGAGGCGACCGGCCAGGGCAGATGCGAGGATAGTCCGGCGGCGCGCGCCTTGCGCACGCCCATGATGATCAAGTTGACCTCCCACTCTGCTGCGGCCAGTAGAACCGCCTCGGCCGGATGCTCCCAGCGCACCAGAAACTGCGGGTTGCACCAATGAGCTGCCTGCTCCGGAATCAGGCGCTTCAGACGTTCCCGCATCTGCTTCTCCACCGTGTCGCGATGTTGCCAGGGCACCATCGGAACCGCCTGCAGCAACATGAATTCGGATTGGCTCGGTTCCGCCAGAGCCAGCGCATAGCGCAGGAACGGTTCTGGATCTTCGACCAAGTCGACCGGACAAAGAATGCGGCCCAGGTTCCATTCTCCGTCACGGACCCTCGGGCCCACGGTCAGCACCGGGCAAGGCGCGGTGCGGTAGATCTTTTCGGCGCCGGATCCCAATACAATTTTGCTTACGCCGGTGCGACCGTGCGTTCCCAGAACGACCATGTCTATTGCTTGTTCGCGAATGATCTGGGGAATCACTTCCGCGAGATCGCCGTGTTCGAGCAGAGTCTTCGAAGCCGTATCCCCGATGCGGCGGTCAGCGGAAAACTCGGTCAGCGCCCGTTGAGCAGATTGCCAGGCACGATCCTGGTAAGCGGGCACCCGATCAGTAACTATCTGCCGGTGCGGCTGCGACGGAAGGATGTGGGTCAACAACAGAGTTGAACCATAGGCCCGGGCGAGAACCAGGGCGAAGGGCAGAGCGGCCCTGGAGGCAGGTGAAAAATCCGTAGGGAAAAGGATGCTTTTCAACGAGATGCGAGCGACTTCCTGAACGGTGGGCATGGTCACCTCCTGGCGGCGCGAACTGCCGCCGCTAGAGCGATCCCACACCTTGTGCCTATACACCCTAGCCCCACGGTTAGCAGTGATCCCGGTCACCGACGGGCGTAAGCAATGGTTCGTTGGTTAGGCCCCCACTCCGGCCCGCTCCCGGGCGAACCGAGCCAGAATCTCGGCCAGTCCGGGATGAGTCAAATCTTCGACCTCGTAGGTCACGCGCAAGCTGGGCTTGTTCAGTTTGATGAGATGAGCCAGGTCAATCGGCGTCGCAACCAGGACCAGATCGCACGGGACGCGATTGATGGTCTCTTCCAGTTCGTGCCGCTGGATAGCGTTGTAGCCCATAGCCGGGAGCAGCGCGGTCAGATGCGGATAGTGCTCGAAGGTTCCGCGAATCGAGCCTACAGCATAGGGCCGCGGATCGACCAGTTCTGAGGCACCGCACTGGCGCGCGGCAACGACCCCCGCGCCATAAGGCATTTCCCCGTGAGTGAGGGTAGGGCCGTCCTCGACCACCAGCACCCTACGCCCTTTCACCAGTTCCGGCTCGGAGACGGCAACGCGGCAAGCAGTTTCGACCACTTTGGCTTTGGGATTGGAGGCGCGGACATTATTGCGCACGGTTTCCACGTCGTGTGGGGCGGCAGTATCCACTTTGTTGATGACCACGACATCAGCCCGGCGGAGATTGACTTCGCCTGGATAGTAGGACAATTCGTGGCCGGGACGGTGGGGATCGACCACGACAATTTCCAGATCGGAAACATAGAAGGGCGTGTCGTTGTTGCCGCCGTCCCAGAGGATGATGTCGGCTTCTTTTTCAGCCTGACGCAGGATTCGGCCGTAATCCACGCCGGCGTAGACCACAGTGCCCTCGCGCAGATGCGGTTCGTACTCCTCGCGTTCTTCGATAGTGCACTGGTGCTTGTCGAGATCCTCCATGGCGGCGAAGCGCTGCACGGCCTGAGCGGTCAGATCGCCGTAGGGCATGGGATGACGGACCACGACCGGTTTGCGTCCCTCGCGGCGCAGTTCAGAAGTGACCATTCTTCCGATGGGGCTCTTGCCGCAGCCGGTGCGCACGGCGCAGACCGAGACCACCGGCACGCTCGCCTTTAGCTGAGTGCGTTCTGATCCAAGCAGCGAAAAATCGGCCCCGCTTGCCACTACGCGCGAAGCCACATGCATCACGTGCTGGTGGGAAATGTCACTGTAGGAGAAGACCACGACCTCAACGCCGTGCTCTTCCACTAACCGCTCGAGGTCTTTCTCTTCGAAGATCGGGATGCCGGCCGGGTAGAGCGGTCCGGCCAGTTCTGGGGGATAACGCCGGTTGGCGATGCCGGGAATCTGAGTCGCGGTGAATCCGACGACGTTGTACTCGGCGTTGCCGCGAAACACCACGTTGAAATTGTGAAAGTCTCTTCCTGCCGCGCCTAGAATCAGGACCCTCTTTGCTTTCATGGAATACCTCTTTGGGGAAGGTGACAATGTTTCAAGGTGGCAAGGTGACACGAGTTGCGAGGTTGGCGGGAGAAGGCCTTTGCAGCCCTCAAACTGCGCTTCGGACGTGCGAACTTTGCCACTTTGCCGCCTTGCCACTCACTCCTTCGGGCTTCTGCGCCACATGGGGACACAGGGATTCCAGTTGGGCACGTCTTTCTGGAAGTCCCGGCCCGACTGGGTGGCGGCGACCGAGCTCAACTCGTCCAAGGGAGACTTCAAGAGTTCGGCCACGTAGTGCTCGACCTGCTCGCGGATTTGGGGATTCTTCAGAGCCGCCAGCAGATCGGGCTTCTCGATTTGGGTGAATCCGCCGCACAGCGGGCATTTCACAACGTCGTCCTTAGTCATCGCCAGCCTCTTGTTCGGGAGTGCCGTAGTCAGGAAGTCTCGCGGTTCGGCCGCCGCTGCGCCCTTTTTCCTCACCTTTTCATTAAAAGACGGGCGGGCACCGTCAACAGTGACAATGGTCGCTGGGGGGTGTGACGGAGGTCACAGGATGGCGGCGCGGTTGCTGAAATCCTTGCCAGTGCCGGGTTTGGGGAACCGAGCCAGGGACTACAACCAAGTTGTGATTCGGCGCACGTAGGACCGTGATTGGAACCGGAATGGCGCAAAAAGAGCGCACCGTCATTTACGCCGCTTCCCCTTCCCTGTTAACATCGTTTGTTTACCTTCAACCTGGGACCGAACGCGGTAACGCCTTCATAAAACTACGGAGGAGAAGAGGAGACATGGCAATCAAAGTTGGCATTAACGGCTTCGGAAGAATTGGCCGCAACGTGTTGCGCGCCTCGCTGAAGGACCCGAACCTGGAGTTCGTCGCGGTCAATGACCTCACTGACCCGAAGACTCTGGCCCACCTGCTCAAGTACGACTCGATTCTCGGCAACTTGCCCAACAAGATTTCGGCGGGCGCCGACAGCATTACAGTCGACGGGAAGAGCATCAAGGTTTTCAAGGAGAAAGACCCCGCGGCGCTGCCCTGGGAATCGGTGGGCGCGCAGGTGGTGATTGAGTCGACCGGCAAGTTCACCGACGCGAACGAGGCCAAGAAGCATCTGCGCGGCCCGGTGAAGAAAGTCGTGATCTCGGCGCCGGCGAAGAACGAAGACGTCACGATTGTGCTGGGCGTGAACGAAGGCAAGTACGATCCCGCTAAGCATCACATTATTTCGAATGCATCGTGCACTACGAACTGCCTGGCACCGGTGGCCAAGGTGATTCACGACGAATTCAAGATCGTCAGCGGCACGATGACGACCATTCACTCCTACACCAACGACCAGGTGATTCTGGACTTTCCGCACCGGGACCTGCGGCGCGCGCGCGCGGCCGCGCTTTCGATGATTCCGACCACGACCGGCGCGGCCAAGGCACTAAAGCTGGTAATTCCGGACCTGGCCGGCAAACTCGACGGCTTCTCGATGCGCGTGCCCACGCCGAATGTCTCGGTGGTTGACCTGGTCGTATGGGTGGAGAAGAAGACATCGAAAGAGGAAGTGAACGCCGCATTCAAGAAAGCATCCGAGTCCGGGCCACTGAAGGGCTACCTGGGCTACGAGGAGAATGAGTTGGTGTCGGTGGACTTCCGCGGCGACGAGCGCTCTTCGATCGTGGATGCCCCCTGCACTATGGTAGTGGGCGGCAACTGCATCAAGGTGATCTCCTGGTACGACAACGAGTGGGGATACTCCTGCCGCCTGCGCGACCTGATCGACTACATCGGTAAAAAGGGCCTGTAAAGACGTATCGCGGAGCCCACCCTTCGAAAACCGCGAAGGGTGGGGCACCCCGCCCAGATCCTTCGACGGGTAAACTGCGCCCGCCTCAGGATAACAACCTTTTCTCTTATCGCCTATCTAGAGGACGACCAGTCATGGCAAAACTTTCGATTCGTGATCTCCCGCTCAGCGGCAATCGTGTGTTTATGCGGGTTGACTTCAATGTTCCGCTCGAGGATGGGCGCGTCATGGACGACACCCGCATCCGCGAGACTCTGCCTACCATCGAATACGCGCTGCGCCACGGCGCGCGCCTGATCCTGGCCTCGCACCTGGGCCGGCCCAAAGGCAAACCCAATCCCAAGATGAGCCTGAAGCCGGTGGCCGAGCGGCTGCGCATGTTGCTCGATAAGGAGCTGGCGCGGGGCGAGAACGTCGGCTTCTGCCCGGAATGCGTCGGCCCGGAGGCCGAAGAAGTCGCCAACCAATTGGAGAAAGGCCAGACGCTGCTGCTCGAAAACCTGCGTTTTCATGCCGAAGAGGAAGCGAACGATCCGCAGTTCGCGCGGCAACTGGCGAATTTGTGCGACTACTACGTCAATGACGCTTTCGGCTCGGCGCACCGGGCCCACGCTTCGACCGAAGGCATCACGCATTTTGTGAAGCTGTCCGCCGCCGGGCTGCTGATGGAGAAAGAGCTGAAGTATTTGGGCAAGGCGCTGGAGAACCCGGAGGAGCCGTTCGTGGCGATTCTCGGAGGCGCCAAGGTCAGCGACAAGATTGAAGTGATCGAGAACCTGATGAAGAAAGTGAACAC
>Ga0187771_10001152_pt1 | contig 17464 bp, 15 predicted proteins | sample 0116_SJ02_MP15_1_FD_133139 | JGI IMG/M metagenome (GOLD analysis project Ga0187771, IMG submission 133139) | Tropical peat soil microbial communities from peatlands in Department of Meta, Colombia - 0116_SJ02_MP15_10_MG | ecosystem: Environmental > Terrestrial > Soil > Wetlands > Peat | place...
CGACCACTCTTTCGCCGACTATGATAGGAACCATTGCATACGAATTGATTCCTTTCGACAGATAATTCTGTCTGATCTGTTCCAGAATATCAGGTGCTGCGGTTTTTTTAACCATATCGAAATATTTTTCGTAACCGATAACACTGTACTTATCTCCGAGATGCAGATAATTACTGAGATTATCAGTATCACCGATCCAAAATGTCTTTTTATAAATGTTTACAACCTTTTCAATCGGAGATAATGTCGACAAATCCTTAAAAAGGTTTATCCTGAAACGGTTAGAATACCTGGTAAGTTCATCACCTACCATACCGACTATCTTTTTCATATCAGGCGAATCAGTCTGTAATTCAAGATAAATGTTTCTCAGTGTCGCAGGAAGTTCGTCGATGTTTAACCCTGAAGTTCCGTCACCAGGATTCTTATCAACCTTTTTTATATTAAACATAAGGGAGTCGGAAATATCCACACGTGTGAACTTTCTTATGGGGTGGTACATAAATTTTTCGGGCAGGTAAATTTCAATGTTTTTAACAGGAAGATTTAATTGTTTTACACCGGTATTATCCGAAGTATAAAAATTCCTGTTGTAATCAAAGGAAATTTTCAGGTTTTTCAGAGGTATATAATCCGGGATTTTTTCAAAAAAAATAGATATTGAATTAGTATCTGCTTTCGTGATAAAGCCAGTAATCATAAAATTCTTCTCGTCTTCCTTTACAATAACTGATAGATGTTTTATTCTTATATTATTAAGAACCGACACGATTTCATTGCGCTGTGTTATTATCTTTTCCACTGAACCCCCTTTAATGATATGCTTTTCATTTATTAAACTGCCATACTTTTACAGTTCTGTCCCTTGATCCCGATGCAAGAAACTTTCCATCCGGACTCAGGCAGAGGGTCAATATGTCGCCGTTATGTGCTTTAAGATTATATATCATAGTTCCCTTTTCAATATCAAAAATATCAATGCAATCATCCTGTCCTCCAGAGAATATCAGGTTTTCATTACTGGAAAATATAGCTACAGGTACACTGCCTTTATGACCGGTCAGAACCCGGTATGGTGCCTGGTATTCTCCCCATTTCCATATGCTTATTGTTGAATCAGCGCTTGCACATAGTATGTATTTTTGCAGCGGTGAAATACTCACATATTCTATGGACTTTTGATGATATTTTACCGCGCTTTGCAGTTCAAGAGAAGGGAATTTCCAAACCTTTAAAAATCCATCCTCGCCACCACTCACTGCAAATTTGCCGTCTGCCGATATGCAGGTACTCCATACCTCTTTATCATGGCCTAATACATTGGTTATAGGTTTAAGATCCGGTACGCCCCATACCCTTAACTGACCGTCAACTCCAGCGGATATAATATACTGCCCATTTGGGGAAATATCAAGCGATTGTATACCCTTTTTATGCGCATAAGCATTCGTGATCTCCTTAAAATTCCTTACAGAGACTATTTTAAGTGTTTCATAAGATCCGTAAACAATATAATTACCATCAGGGGAAAATTTTACCGGTATTCCCCAGAGATCGTAATAATTTTCCTTCATGACGTTTACTACTTTCCAGGAAGAACAGTCGTTAATTATTACAGTCTTATCAGCACTTCCGGATGCAATAAGTCTTTCATCCGGAGAAAAAGAGACATAAAAAACATACAAATAATGATCTTCAAGAGTCTTAATAAGTGTGAGGCTTAAGTTTTCAGCATTTTTATTATATAAAGTTACCGGATTGATACTATTTGTATTATTATAATTGGTTGGTTTCACTTTATTTTCCCCGCAGGATAAAAGAAGGATAATGATACCCAATACTGCCATAATTTCAAAAATTCCTTTCATATACACCATCTTTAAGGAAAAAGGCCATGGATAAATCCATAGCCTTTTTTAATTATTTTAAAAAAATTATTTCGTTAATAACAATCTATCAAAAAATTTACCAGTTATCGACCATATCATCCGGGTTCTGGTTCTTTTCGCTGAATAAGTCAGTATCTGCTGTCATATAATCAAAATATGTATAAAAAGGCCTTCCAATCTCGTCATCGGGGTCAAATTCAATTCTAAAACCTACAAAAGTAATTCCCCTTTCTTCGGAAATCTTGTAATTTTCCTGATCGATAGTATCAGGAATATTGATGTTAACCTGCTTCCAGCCAACCCAGATCATCTTATCTGCCTTTAAAAACTTGGTGTTTTGCATATAATCCTTCAATACAAGGAAAAGTGTATGCTTGAAATTTCTTCCAACCACCCACACCGAAACAGTCTTTGTTATCCCCTTGATTTTAATGGGCCTTGCGGGAACTATGCTGACCCAGCTCCAGTCCCTTTTCATAAATTCTACTTTAATTCCAAGCACATACTTGTTTTTCTCGCTGACAAGATCCTTCGGACCTCCTTCCCTTCTCATTGCACTCGCCACACCAAAATCCCTGGGCATAAAAGCAGTCCACTCGCCTGCTTCTTCGAAATCCTCAACAAGGATTGTTTGTACAAGTTCTGTTGCAGTAGTTTTATTGGTATTCTCATTAACATTTGTATTTATAACCGTCATCTCAGTTGTTCTATTTAAAATATTATTCTGTATGTTTCCTCCAGGGGCATTGGTGTTATTCATCTGCTGTGAAAAAGATATACCGCATATAACCAGAAATAATGTTATCAGAAATAATTTCAATTTCATAAACTTTTCCTCCGCCTATATTACCATCTTTTATTGGCCAGATCATCACCGTTGAAACGCTCAACATAAACATCTGTCTGTACCTGGAGATAGTTAAAATAGCAGTAAAACTGATCAACTCTTTCGGTGGGATAGGACCAGAGTTTAATCATTTGCAGGCTCAGTGATTTCAGGAACGGTACATGCATTTCTGCCTGAGGAACATAATCTGGTATTTTGAGCGCAACATTTTTCCATCCGACAAAATCTATATCCCCCGCTGTAAGCCTGTTTAAATAGCCTTTATAATCAACCAGGTAAAACTCCATCCAATAATGATAATTTCCACCCCAAACCCACATATCCATGCTCTTTATCTGGCCGGGCAGCGATATAGGACTGATCACATTCCCACCCTCTGAAACTGAGGGCTGGCCTGGAGAAATGTTAGTCTGATTGCTTGCAATTGTTACTGTCTGTTTTGCAGTCTCGCTTCCGGCACTGCCTTTAACGGGGTAGACTTCAATCCAGTTATAGCCTTTTCTGGTAAATTGTGCTTTAATCCCAAGAGACCATTTCTCTCGAGCATCAATATACTGCGGAAGACCGAGGGGTTTCGCTTCAACATATGTTACACCACAGGCTTTAGGGTCCGCAGGACTGTTCTCCTGATTGGGATCTATAGGTTTCGCAAACCTTGAGAATTTAGCATTCCATTTGATATTATTTGACTGGTCACTATCATTCCCGAAATCAGATACTACCAGGGTCTGTAGATTAACAGCAGCCTGCCTTCCTCCGCCTATGTTGAAGGAAAATAGACTTGTTTTACATATTATAACAAATGACAGAAACAAAAATAACGATATCAAACCAACATGTCCCTTGCTACCCATAGACCTCTCCTTAGATCTTATTTTGTTTTATAAAATTTGCTTCACTTTATTTTCATTATCAACAATTATGATCTTAGCCTTAATTCCTGGCGCATCCTGTTCATCAATAAGCCCGAACGCAGCTATAATAATCCTGTCACCTACCCTGTTTAAATGTGCGCCAGCTCCGTTCAGACATACAATGCCGCTGCCAGCTTTCCCGGGAATAGCGTAAGTAACAAGCCTGGACCCATTAGTTAAATTCCAGACATGAACCTGTTCATATGAATATATTCCCGAAGCCTCCATAAGGCTTTCATCTATTGTAATACTTCCTATATATTCCAGATTCGTTTCTGTTACTACAGCCCTATGTATTTTAGCTCTCAAAACTGTCAGCAACATCAATAATTAAGCCCCTCAACCCTTATTTATTTTAATATACAAAAAAACTTATGTAAAGAGTTTTTTAATACAAATTTAATAATTTATAATATTAAATCCTTTAATTATATTATATTTTTATTTCAGACTTATATAATATTTATCTGCCATACCCCAATATCGGCCTTCTTTTTTTAAAACTTCATATTTGGTGTCTTTTAATTTACAAACTGCGAATATATTGTAATCATCCTGAAGTAAAAAATCATCATCAATATTTTTACCATTCCAGAATTTTGTGTATTGAGCCTGCCCGTTAACAAAATCGATATTATCAACCTCACCGATTATATGATCACTCTCCAGCATCTTCCCCTTTCCAACCGGTATGGCATATATAATGAAATCGCAGTATTTGTATTCCCTTGATTTTGTTACTGCAACAAAAGTCATCTTGATGGATTTTCTGGGAGCTGCATTCTGGTTTATAGTGCCGCTTCCTATCAGTATTATGAGCCCGCTTTTTAACTTTTCGCTTTCAATGAATACTTCTTTTATATTCTTTTCCTTTTTCATCTTATTTTTAAACCTGATCTTTTTTACTGCATTAACAGCAACCGTTTTTTCCTTTTTTGACTCTGTGCTGCTGATTGTTGTATTACTCTGGGATTCATTACTAACAATAGCTTTAACATTCTCTCCTACTTCAGGTTCTACAGTAAGTTGAGTTTTTTCATTAATTAACGGCATAAGATTGGTACTATACCCCGGCTTAACAGATTCTGTCATATTTTCATTAGTTCCAGCCAGTTCATTATTTGTATTTGTAGAAGAAAAATCTTCTCTGATATTTTCGCTGAATAAATCATTTGTCTGTGGAGATGACTTTTTACTCCAGGGCAGATGTATTTTCTGACAGCCGGCAAAAGCTATAACAAGAAAACCAATAAAGATTATTATTAACTTTTTCATTAATTCCTCCGTTTGACCTATAAGCTGATCTTAGAATATTTGTATGAAAAGGACATTCCGCCGCTCATGACCCTGGGGTAAAGGCTTATAGAATTATAAGGTATCAATTTCCCATTATCAGCAAGATCAAAGAGCTTAGCAGCTTTGATTTCATTCGTCAAAAAGGCGGCTTCAAATTGCCCCTCACTTACAGACCTGTAAGCATCAGAGTCGCTATAAGCATAACCAACTGATGCGTCGTTTTTCACATCTTTAATACCAAGCAAAGGGCTAAAAATCATTGATTCCAGAACCTCAGTATCTATCATATCCTTACTTAATGACATGCTCATATTCAGAATCAGATATTTACCTGGGATAGCCTTCAATAAAATGCCATAAGAAATACCACCACTTGTCAGGCTGTCATTTAATATCATCCTCAATTTTCTCTCTGCCAGTTTCTCGGTATTCTGATCGGAGAATGGAATAGCCGAAAGCTTGTATTTTTGAGAAAGTTCTTTGATAAGATCAGCAGGTTTCATTTTCAGGCCTTTAATAAGTCTGCTTACAGGATTAATGCGCATTCCTTTGTCATAAGCATTGAATAAATTCACAAGTACATAATTGAATGGTTCTTTTCCTGAAATCCTCTCCTTCAACATTGAAGCAGCCTCATTTTTATACTTCAATGCCGCCTCATATCTATTATTATCAATAATATAAAGCACTTTATCGGATAAATACCTGATAATTTCATCTCTCAAATCTGGAACATCAATCCTGTATATTATATTCAGGTTTCCGTTCATATCAGAAAAATTCAACAATGATTTTACTGTTCCGTCTTTTTTTGGAGTAAGCAGCAACTCAAGTGAATTTGAACTATCATTTACAAGGCCGATTACCGGTTCCAGATTAAATTGTGTTTCTTTTATGAGACTGAATTTATCATCCCTGTATTTTTCATTCGTTTTTTCAACTTTTTTTATTTTACCATCATAATCATCAATTCTTAAAAGCCCTATTATTCCATATCTCTTGTATTCCACTCCGGTCAGCATGACATTCTGCTCAATTATGTAAAGAGTAGGTGTCTTGTCTTCTACAAGAACATCTCGAAGCAGCCATCCATATAATTTATGAATTGAACTCCTATATTTTCCAGTCCCCTCTCCTTCACTATATATGGCGTTACAGAAGTTATTACCGTTTTCCTTCAATTTAATAATCCATTCCTCATTCAGATAATCAGTTGATGGGCAGATCAAATCACCGATTTTACTGGACTTTTCAGGATTATAGTATATCCCTGAGAACGGCACAATTTCAGCCATATAAACCCCTCGTAATAAAAAATAAACAAGATTAGGATGAGTTTATTTGAGTAATCTTGACTCCTAATTCCTTATCGGCTTTTTATATAATATTAATAAGCCAGAGAGGCAGTTTATTGAACCGGAAGTTCTTTTGCATTGCAGAATTCAATTTTTCATGACATAATAATTTAAGAGATTATAAAAAAAAATAAAGTTTTATGCTGATACGGCAGGTTTAGAGATATGATCAGGATTATTGCTGCTACCCGTAACCCCGGAAAGATAAAGGAAATAAAAGAAATTCTATATCCTGCTGACATCATTTCACTATCTGATATCGAATTCAACGAGGAAATCCCTGAAACAGGCAGTACTTTCTATGAAAATGCCCTGCTGAAAGCGTCATGGATAAGAAATCTTTATAAAAACATTTATCCAGACGCTTTTATCCTAGCGGACGATTCAGGTCTTGAAATAGATGCGCTTGGCGGCAGACCCGGCGTTCTTTCTGCAAGGTACAGTGGAGGTGTTTCCGGGATTCTGCTTGAAATGTCTGGAATTCCAGTGAAAAAGAGAAAAGCAAGGTTTGTCTGCTGCATGGTTCTTATATCGCCGAGCGGCTTCATATACAGCTACGAAGGCTATTGCACTGGCAGAATAAGTAATTCTATACGCGGGACCAACGGTTTTGGTTATGATCCTATTTTTTTAATAAAGAGTCTGGGTTATAGAAAAACTATGGCTGAAATTCCGGAGAATCTGAAAAACTCAATTTCACACAGGAGGAATGCTATTAACGGTCTAAAGAAGATTATCTTTAAGCAGGAATTAAAATGAATAGAGATGAATTAATATTTCATATTGATGCCCTGCTAAAAGAGGAATGGATAGATGGCTTGAACAGCAGTCCGGCTGGTGAAAAAGCCTTAAAGCTAAAGGAACTTGAAAATACCTGCTTTGAATGTAAAAGATGCAGGCTTTATAAGACGGCAAAAAATCTTGTTTTTTATGATGGAAATCCCAATTCTTCCATTGTTTTTGTCGGAGAAGCTCCAGGAGCTGATGAAGATGAACAGGGAAAGCCATTTGTTGGAAGAGCTGGAAGACTCCTCACCGCAACGATTGAAAACTTAGGTTATACAAGAAACGATGTTTATATCTGCAATATTTTAAAACATAGACCGCCGGAAAATAGAAATCCTCTGCCGGATGAAATCGAGGCATGTTCTCCTTATCTGATAGAACAATTATACATTATAAAACCAAAAATAATAGTCGCACTTGGAAATTTTTCTTCAAAATTCATTCTCTCATCAGATGAAGGTATTACAAAACTGAGGGGGATCATGAAAACTTCACCTTTAGGTTATAATGTGATGCCGACTTTTCATCCGGCTGCAATCCTGCGCAATCCGAATCTACTTTCAGAACTGGAAACCGATATAAAGAACGCCTTTGCCCTTATGTAAGACCAGCCTTTCCAACACTGGTAACGAATACATCTTCCAAAGACGGATATATTTTATCAATACTATATCCGTTATAATTTTTTTCTTTAAAGATCTTATCCAGTTTTGGAATGACTCTTTCGCCCTTGTCACAAAGAATATGAATATCGGCCCCGAATATTGCTGCCTCTTTAATAAAGTCCATTGATGAAAGAACATTAAAAGTTTCTATCAGGTTTTCAGTTTTAATTCTATAAACATCAAAGTTTAAAGACGATTTCAGTCCTTCCGGAGAATCCAGAGCGATTATCTTCCCTCCCAGTATCAGGGCTATCCTGTCGCAATGTTCAGCTTCATCCATGTAATGTGTAGTAACAAAGATGGTTTTTCCTTCTTCGGCAAAAGAATAGATAAGGTCCCAGAAATTCCTCCTCATTATAGGATCAACGCCGGATGTCGGCTCATCGAGAAACAATATCCCGGGATTATGAATTATTGCCCCTCCCAGGGCAAGCCGCTGTTTTATTCCCAGAGGAAGGTCTCTCATCATCTTCTTTTTCATTTCAGTCATTTCCATCATTCCTACGATTTGTTCAATCCTGGTATTCAATAAATTTCCTGGCAAACCGTATATAGAACCAAAAAATTCCAGGTTCTCGACAACTGTCAGATCATCATACATTGAAAATTTCTGAGACATATAACCGATACTTCTTTTAATATTATACTGTTCTTTCACAATATCAAATCCGTTGACATAACCTGAACCGCAGCTTGGAGCAATTATACCACAAAGCATTTTTATCGTGGTACTCTTCCCTGCCCCGTTAGGGCCAAGAAACCCGAAAATTTCTCCTTTATTAACATTGAAGCTGATTTTATCTACCGCAGTAAAACGATCGAATCTTTTCGTGAGATCAAGCACTATGACTGCCGCATCCATTATTCAAGCCTCCTTCTGAATCTTCCGGTGCTAAGATAAAATAAAATGCCGCCAATAAAAAGTAGCATAAGCATTTCTTTCCATAACTCGATGAAAGACGTTCCTCTGAGAAAAACCCCCCGTATTATTCTTACGAAATAAGCCATAGGATTTATATAAGTTATTAATTGAATCTCCTGGGGCATGGCGTATATCGGGAAGATAAAACCGGAAAAAAGAAGTGACGGAATAAAATAAAGAAATGTGGAAAGAAGCGCCTCCTGCTGGCTTTTTGAGATGGTTGAGATGTAGAGCCCTATCGAGACAGTTGAAATTATATATAAAAGACAGGCAAAAAAAAGGAAGAAGAAATCGCCTTTAAAAGGCACATTGAACCAGAATATTGTGATAAGAGTTACAATTATAACATCAAAAAAACTTACTATAATAAACGGTACAGTTTTTCCGGCTATCAGCTCGAAAGGCCGGATTGGGGATACAATAAGCTGGTCAATAGTGCCTGTTTCCCTTTCTTTTACTATGGACATTGAGGTCAGCACTATTGTAATCAAAGAAACCACAAGGCCCAGTACAACAGGAAGAAAAAAGTTCCTGCTCGACAGATCGGGATTAAAAAATACTCTCTGTTTCATCTCTATGTTTTGCCTGAATTTCACACCTTTTATTCCTCTGTTCAATATAAAAAGTCTTACCCTTTTGTTTAAATAATCTAGAGAATACAAGGTCGTTATCTGATCCACGTATGAAACAATAACTGCAGCCCTGCTGGAATCTGTCCCGTCCACAATTATCTGGATGATTGAATTTTTACCGGCCTTGATCTTTTTAGAAAAATCTTTTCCGATATGGATATAAACCTCTGCATCTCCCCTGTTCATCACCTTGTCCAGTTCAGACTGGGAATGGAGGCTGTTAAAAACAAAAAAATATCCGGAGCCTGTAAATTTTTCAAGAAGCTCCCTGCTCAGACGGGTTCTATCCTCGTCAAAGACAGTCATTTTTACATCTTTAACATCGGTGTTGACGGCGTATCCCAGTATCAGCAGCATTATTACGGGAGCGGCAAATATCACAAGCCTCATACGGGGATCCCTGAACATTTGCTTGAATTCTTTTATTAAAAATGCTTCGAGAGAAGCCAAAGGGTGCATATGGATGTTATTCCTCCGGCAATTTCATTACTATGTTTCTCAGACTTATAAAACTGATAACTAAAGCAAATATAAAAAGAAAAAGAATCTGCTCCCACATAAGGACATATCCGATACCCTTCAGAGCTATTCCCTTCATATAAATAATAAGATATTTAGCGGGGATCAGGTATGTTACTAACTGGACAAAAATGGGCATATTTTTAATCGGATATATGTATCCCGACAATATTAAAGATGGAAGGTATGTTAATATTACTGAAACCTGTACTGAAAGAACCTGGGATTTCGTTGCCGAGGAAATAAAAATTCCAAGGCTTGAAGCGCCTATCAGAAAAAGAAGAGCAACAAGATATAACTCAATAAAACTTCCTCTGATAGGAGCCTGGAATACAAAATAACCTATGCACACTGCAACGATCAGGTCGAAAAATGCAATGAACACATAAGGAAACAGCTTACCAAGAAATATTTCATGCCTCCTTAATGGAGTCGTGATCAGGCTTTCCATTGTTCCCCTTTCCCATTCCCTGGAAATTGTAAGACTGGTAATCAGAGCAGATATTATCGCCATAATGATCACTATGATACCCGGTACTATGTAATTTCTGCTTTTCAGCTCAGAGTTATACCAGATCCTCGTCCTGACGTCGATAGGCATGGATAGGAAGGAAAGGCCGTACCTGTTCATTTCACTGACCTTGTTTTTACTGTTAAATTCAAAAAGGATATTGTTAACATAGCCTAAAGCAACGGTCGCCGATGTCGAATCCGAACCGTCTACAATGACCTGGATATCTGCATTCTTTCCTGTTTTATACTTTTGTTCAAAGTTTTCAGGAATAACTATAGCCATAACTATAGTTCCATTGTTTATTAGCTGGTCTATTTCCTTATAATTTGAGATGTACTTGTAAGGTGAAAGATACTCTGAATGAAAAAAATTTTCAAGAAAATTCCTTGAAAAGGCTGTTTTATCCTGATCGAATATAGCAAAACTCACATGCTTGACGTCCATGGACAGTGCATAACCGAAAAGCAGAATAAGAAATACAGGAAGGCCGAGGGAGAGCACCATACTGCGGAGGTCCCTTCTTATCTGTATCCATTCTTTGCCTGCTACAGCCTTTATTCTGCGGATGGAATAGATAAATGGTTTCAATTTGTGTCCCTTAAAGCGAGAATCTCTACAAAACAATCCTCCAAACCGGGAATGTTTTCACGCATGGAAATTACCTTTAACCCTTCCTTTTCGATGATTTTTTTTAAATTTTCCTTTGAATTACCCTTTTCACGAATGAATAACCTCAACGTTGCCCCTGTAAGTATAATGGATTTGAATTCATTATAGTTTTTCAATATTCTTTCAGCCTTTCTTGAATCCGATGTTGTTATCTCCAGAAATTTATCAGGAATCAAATCCTTTATCTCTTCAGGTGTACCGAGAGCTATTATTCTGCTTTTATGCATCAGGGCGATTCTATTGCATCGTTCAGCCTCATCAAGGTAAGCGGTACTGATAACTATAGTTTTACCCTCACTCAGGAGATCGTAGAGTATTTTCCAGAATTCCCTGCGTGATACCGGGTCCACGCCGTTGGTTGGTTCGTCAAGAAGCAGGATATCCGGATTATGAACAAGACAGCATGCAAGACCTAATTTTTGCTTCATCCCCCCGGAAAGTTTTCCTGCCAGTCTGTTTTTAAAAGGCTCCAGGCGGCTGAAGGAATAAAGGGTCACTAAATTCTTCCTTATCTCTTTATTCGATAGTCCAAAGAGATTGCCAAAAAAGAAAATATTCTCATCAACAGTAAGGTCTTCATACAGGCCGAACTTTTGCGGCATATATGCAAGCCCGTCTTTTATTAGATACAGATTTTTAAACAAATCGATGCCATCAATGAAGACAGTTCCTGATCCCGGCTGGAGAATACCAGCCAGTATCCGCAGAAGAGTACTTTTGCCGGCTCCGTCAGGTCCCACGATTCCGAAAATCTCTCCCTTCCCAATAAGGAAAGAGATATCACTCAATGCCGGTTCCTTCCTGAAAGACTTACTGAGATTTTTTACCTCGATCATAACTGCCATCCAAATAAATAATTGCATCTGCAGGCATTCCTGGTTTAAGGGCTTCATCGGGGTTGTCAAGGTTTATCTTTACTGCAAACATCAATTTCACTCTTTCATCCTTTGTTTGTATTGTTTTTGGTGTAAACTCAGCTTCCTCAGAAATTGTTGAAACAATACCATTAAAATCCCTTCCGGGATAACTGTCAATATGAATGGAGGCTTTCATGCCAACTTTTACAAATCCGAGTTTTTTTTCATCCACATATATCTTTATATATACATGTTTGATATCTGCCATAGTTAAAATAGATGAACCCGGGAAAGCTGTTTCTCCAACTTCAAGGTTCTTCACAAGAATTGTCCCGTCAATCGGAGCATAAATTACTGCGTTTTCTATGTCTGCAGCAATCTGATCAAGGGCCGCTTTCGATACCCTGTACGCTGCCTCTGCATCATCAAGCTCTTTTTTAGTGGCCGAACCTGCATTGAATAGATCCCTTACCCTCTTGAGGTTCAAATCCGCATTTTCAAAGCTGGCTCTGGCTGAATTCCTTTCCGCTGCAAGCTCATCGTAAACAAGCTTTACAAGCAGCTGCCCACTTTTGACCTCCATTCCTTCTTCGACCGGCAGTTCAGCGATCCTGCCGGATATCGTCGAACTAATATCTATCTCAGTCACCTCTATTGTTCCCGACCCCTCGATAATTCCAGCATTTTTATTAAAATTTCTAAATACCTCAAAATACAAAGTTGTTGCAGTAAGTATCAAGACAATAACCGCTAATGGTATAATAGCTTTTGTCTTCATTTAAACCTCCACTGTTCAATTAAGATCAAGTGTTCTTAAAAGGCTGTCAGCAAATTTTTCTGAAAATGCTGTTTCCATTTTTTCAGCCTCGATTCCGTAAACCTTCCCAAAATATTCAGATGTACAGAAATACATAATCAGAGGCAGACCCTGGAAAAAGAACAATTTTGTAATACATGATTCCCTGTCCTCAAGAGAAATCCCCGCTTTTCTTCGCATATTGTAAAGGTCATCATACAAATCCCTTAAAAGAGATAATGCTATCCAGTAATCCAGTTTTCCCCTCAGCACTTCCGAAATAATTATACGTATAAGAGGAGTTTCTTTTCCTATCACCTTTTTTAATTTTTCAAGGATCATTTCCGGCTTTATCGTTTTCTGATTTTTCATGCCTTCCAGATACCCTGAAATATTCTTTCTGGTGGCATCTATCATTCTGCCGATAAGCTCCTTCAGTATATTTTCCTTACTTTTAAAATGGTAATACAGCATGATCTTGCTGACGCCGGCTTTTTTGGCGATATCCTCCATTTTAGTTCCGTCATAACCCTTCCTGATAAGTATATCCCTGGCGGCAATGAGTATATTCTCCTTCGTATCACCCGAATCATGCCTCTTATTCATACTTTACCCCTGGTTTAAATTTATAGTATATACCCAGAGTTTTAACTCTTAGTATAATTATACACCATATAGTATCAATATGTCAACACATTATTCAAGAATACTTTTCATTTTAAAAGGATGGATTATGCTCTAAATTAATAAAGTTGCCTCAATTTTCAAGATACCCGAATACAGGCTCTCCGGCTTTTGGGTGCCAGATGTTATTAAGATTCGTTTCTATACACCTGATGGCGCCTTCCTCACTTGAAACATAGAGGGTCTTGCCGCTCTCAGCTGCTACAAGCGGCCTCAGTTTTACCCTGTCGGAAAGGGCCATAAATCCCCCGCCAAAGCCTATTACAAAAGCAAAGGGGCCATTAAGTAAAAGACTTCCATAAACTGTCCTGATATCTCTGCACAGAGATTTTGATTTTTCATCCATCGCATCAATATCTTTCCAGAAAGGAGCTGCAAAAACCTTTGCAATATTATCCCAGGAAAGATTATGCTTCCTTCTTAACAGGTCAACTGCGTAAGCAACAACTTCAGTGTCAGTACGCATAGTACATTCGTACCCGAAGCTCTCAAGGTATCTCCTGTTAATGCCGTAAGAAGATATCTCCCCGTTATGAACTACTGAATAATCAAGAATTGTGAATGGATGTGCTCCTCCCCACCAGCCGGGGGTATTTGTGGGAAATCTGCTGTGTGCAATCCAGGTGTGAGCCCGGTATTCGTCAAGCCTGAAGAAATCACCGATTTCATGGGCCTCTCCGACTCCCTTGAATGCTCCCATATTCTTTCCACTCGAAACGATAAAAACCCCGTCAATATTCTTATTAATAAAGAGAACCTTTGAAACGACATAATCGTCCTCTTTGACATTGACGAGCTGAGCATCCGAAACCCTGCAAAAATACCTGTAAAACAGAGGGGGGGTGATGATTGTTTTATTTTTTCTTGTGGGGATCTGGTCTTCGTAAACAACATCAAAATTTTTTTGTATATATTCTTTACCGTTTTTCATAGATGCAATGTCATCATACATAACATGCAGAGCATAATAGTCCTTATATGTATCGTAAAGGCCGTAAACTGCAAATCCGCCGCCCAGGCTGTTGCCTCTTTCCTTCAAATGTTCTATACCTTTTATCGCTTCAATGCCTGTGGATTTCTTGCCATCCCTGTTGATAAAACCGATAATACCGCAGCCTGAAATATCTTTTTCCCCATATGGGCTTTTAGGAGCATAAACAACTGTCATTTTTCGTCCTCACAAAACTTTAGTAATCTATTATTATATTGATTCTGAATTAAAAACTCAAGATATCGAATTGCATCTGTGATCAACCGGATGCTTATTGCAACACCTAGGTTGAAAAAAATTTCAACAACGGCTATACTATCCTGTTATGTCAAATCAAGAAGAAATCATCAAAGAACTGGCTCTTTCCAGCCCTTATCTAAGTACACTCATAGTTAAAGACAAACGCACAAGGGCTGAAATGGAAGAGATAATAAGCAATTGGAAGGGGAAAAGCCACATATTAAGAATTTCCTATAAAGGCAAGTATCCTTTTCATCCTGACTCGACTGACAGATCAAATCTTTTTCTGCAAATCAGAATTATAAAAAACAGGGAGACCGGTCTAATTGCATTAAGGGATTTCCTGCATGTAAACACCATTCCTGAAACTCTATTGGAAATTTCCGACCTTGCAGATTTCTGCATAGATTATTCAATCAAGAGCCTTTTCAGTTCCAGCGATAACAGACACGGCTTAACCTATGAAATACTTAAAAGCAATCTTCTGATAATAGGAATGGGCAAATTAGGAGGCGGTGAACTCAATTTCAGTTCTGACATAGATCTTATATTTCTCGGAAAAGATGAAAGCCTTTCTGATGAAATAACGGCTCACAATATTGATACTTTCCTAAAAGCACTCCTTAATTTCATAAGTTCCTCATCCAGTGAAGGCTTTTTATACCGCATAGATATGAGACTCCGCCCCGAGGGCAATGACGGCCCTCTTGTAATGGGGGTTCAAAACGCCATTGAGTATTACGGAAAAAGGGGACGAAAATGGGAACACCAGGCTATGATAAAGAAACGACTTGTTTGGGGAAATCCCGATCTTTATGAAGAATTTTCCATTCAGCTTGACAATATTATTTACCGCCATCATGAGCCCCAGAAGATCGTTTATGATATAAAGAGAATCAAGAACGAAATCGAAATAAATATCAGACGCAAAAACCTCATTTCTGATATAAAGCACTCTCCCGGGGGGATAAGAGATATAGAATTTATCATTCAGTTTCTTCAGCTGATCCATGGGATCCGCTATCCGGAGATCAGAACTTCAAATTCTCTGGCGGCTCTGACAGCGCTCAATACTTTTCATATAATAACACATGAAGAATATGCAACACTCAATAACGGCTATATAACACTAAGAAAAATCGAAAACATAATCCAGTTAAAAAACAATACACCGGAATATTCATTACCGGAAAACGAAGAGGATATCGAAAACCTTTTCTCTTCATGGAAGATAGAGGGGTTCGATAGAAGCTCCGGCAATTACGGCATTTTTTTTAAAAACAAAGTTTTGAAAATAATGTCGGATGTGAGGGAGATATTCACATCACTTTTCGATGAAACGATTCAGTACCTTGAATTGAAGGACAACCTTCTAAAAATTCACCCCGATAGCGATAAAAACCTTCTGAATGATCATTTTCTCAGAATGGACAGCGAGTATTTCCTTCGCTTCACGGAAAATGACATCTATTCACATCTTGAAATGATATCTAAACTGGATCTTGAAAACCCTGTCGAGCTGGAAACCTCGGAAATAGGCCAGGGAAAATGGAAACTTACCATAGTGGCTTTCGATTATTATTATGAGTTTTCCAAGATAGCAGGACTGATCTCTTCCAATTATTTGAAGATTATCAGCGGCGAATCGTTTACATACAGTAACTATTCCCCGGCGCCAAAAGGAGGCCCCGATGCCTTTTACAGGAGAAAGGAAAAGCGTATATATCCCTATTCTCCACCTGATAAATCCGGTGTACTCATTAACAGAAGAAAAATAGTATGTACTCTGATCGTCTCCAGGCTGGAAGGCAGTATTACAGGCCCCGATTGGAAAACTTTCAAAAATGAACTGACTTACATACTTAATCTGCTGGAAAATAACCGTATCAGGGAATCCGAGGAATTTCTCAACAATAAGATACTTGTCATGATTTCAGGATTCCAATACGGGGATGCCCCTTCCGTCTCCCCCGTCGATATCGATGTGGATAACGAATCCAGCAGCCAGTATACTATCTTAAATATATGTTCCAGAGACAGTTTCGCATTTCTTTACACTTTTACTAATGTTCTTGCCCTTAATGATTATTATATATTCAAAATTGAAATCGACACTGTCGATGAAAGTGTTTTTGACAGGATTTTCATATTGACAAGAGACGGGAAAAAAATACTGGAAGCAGTAAAAATTGAAAATCTAAAAATTGCAGTAGCCCTTATCAAACAGTACTCTGCATTTCTTCAGAATGCTGTTGATCCTAACAAGGCACTGCGTCATTTCGATGAACTCCTGATGAAGATCCTTGAAAGCGGGGGTAAAAAAGAACTTCCCCTTTTAGGCCAGAAGGAAGTACAGGAAAAACTCGCTGCTGTTTTCGGCATAGGTGATTATTTCTGGGAGGACTTGATAAGATTTCAATTCACCGATCTACTGCCGATACTTAACGACCCTACACTCGAACTGTGTTTTTCAGCTGATCAGCTAAAAGACAGATTTTCGAACAACTATCTGAAAAAAAGAGCTCCCGAAAAGGAAAATCTAAATGCCTTCAGTACCCTTCTCAATGAATGGAAAGATGCTGAAATGTTCAGGATTGATCTCAGACAGATTCTTAAAAAGACCGGAATGATGGAATTCTCACTTGAACTGACAGACCTGGCTGAATCCGTTATTGAACTTGCATTTCAAAAGATAGATAAAGAGATGCAAAGCTTACTTCATGTAAAAAAGGCCCCCCCATGGGAAGTATTCGGTCTTGGAAAACTAGGAGGAAGGGAACTCGGCTACGCATCGGATATAGAAATAATGTTCGTTTATGACGATTCAAATCTCAGCAGCGACAATAAAAATATCGCTTCATATTTTGAAAAATTTATCCAGACCTTTC
>Ga0187771_10001153_pt1 | contig 17456 bp, 12 predicted proteins | sample 0116_SJ02_MP15_1_FD_133139 | JGI IMG/M metagenome (GOLD analysis project Ga0187771, IMG submission 133139) | Tropical peat soil microbial communities from peatlands in Department of Meta, Colombia - 0116_SJ02_MP15_10_MG | ecosystem: Environmental > Terrestrial > Soil > Wetlands > Peat | place...
AGAGGGGAAGCTTGGCGCGGGTTGCCGGCACGAAGCCGCCCATCTGCGCCATCAGAGCGATGAGGGCCGCCTGGCGCAGGTAAGTCGATTTGCCGCCCATATTGGGACCGGTGATAATCAGGATCAGGTCCGACGCTGAATTCATATAGAGATCGTTGGGGATGAATCGTCCGCTCTGATCCTCCTGGCCAATCAGCTCGATGACCGGATGGCGTCCTTCGCGGATCACGATCTCGCCATCGTCCGAGAACTCGGGCCGGCAGTAATTCCGCTCCGCCGCGAGGTGAGCGAAACACGCTTCCACGTCGAGCTCGGCGAGGGCGCGGGCGGTCTGGCGAATTCGCCGCGCCTCGGCGGCGACTTGGCGGCGGACCTCCACAAACAGCTCGCGCTCCAGCGTCTGGCTTCTCTCGTCGGCGTCCAGGATTTTCGCTTCCAGCTCTTTCAGCTCGGGCGTGGTGAACCGCTCGGCGTTCACCAGGGTTTGCTTGCGCTCAAAATCTTTCGGAACGAGCGGCAGGTTGGGCTTGGTCACTTCAATGTAGTAGCCAAACACGTTGTTGAACCGGACCTTGAGCGACGCGATGCCCGTGCGTTGCCGCTCGCGGGTCTCGATTTGCGCCAGCACTCGCTTGCTGTTTTGGCTCAAATCTCGCAATTCGTCGAGCTCGGCGTGGTAGCCCGTCCGGATCAGGTTGCCTTCGGTGAGTAGCGCCGATGGCGTCAGGTCGATGGATTTTTCGAGCAGGCCGCGCACGTCCGCCAGCTCATCCATCTGCGCATGGAGCTCGCGCAGCCTGGCCGCCTCGAATTGGGCAAAGCATTTGCGGACCACGGGCAGTTGCGCGAGCGAATTTTTCAACGCGAGCAGGTCGCGCGCGTTGGCGGTTTCGAGCGTCACGCGGCTGAGCAACCGCTCGAGGTCCTGGATATTGCCCAGCGCCCGGCGCAATTCTTCCCGCCCAATTGTGGCTTGCGACAACTCCTTTACCGCTTGCTGGCGACTTTCAATTTCAGCGCGGTCGATCGAGGGCCGCAAGATCCAATTCTTCAGGAGCCGCGCGCCGAGAGACGTGACGCATTGATCGAGCGCGCTCAAGAGGGTTGAGTTGCGAAGCCCTCCGAACGCCGGCTCGAGCAGTTCGAGGTTGCGCAGGGTGGCGGGGTCGAGGATGAGGGAATCTTGCTGCTCATAGAAGCGGATTCCGTCCAGATGAGCGAGCGACCCGCGTTGCGTTTCGCGCACGTAGTGGAGGATGGCCCCCGCCGCGGCCACGGCCAGCGGGCGGTTCTCCAGGCCGTAGCCGGCGAGCGAGGCGACGCGAAAATGATCGCGCAGAAGGCGCCCACCGTATTCTTCGTTGAAGATCCACTCGTCGAGCGGCGTCCGGGTCGCCATCGCGAGAGCGCCGGAAGGCGTCACTTCGAGCGGCGTGGCCGGCGAAGCGAGCAGAAGCTCGCGGGGACGCATCCGGTCCAGCTCCTCGCGCCATCGCGCCCGGGCATCGGCTCCCGAGAATTCCGTGGCGCGAAAGTCGCCGGTGGAAAGATCGGCGAAGGCCAAGCCGGCCGCCCCGTCCTTTTCCGCCACCGCCGCCAGGTAGCTGTTTTCTCGCGGCTCGAGCACTTGCGCGTCCGTGGCGGTGCCCGGCGTCACCACGCGCGTCACCTCCCGCTTGACCAGGGTCTTCGTCAGGCGGGGATCTTCCATCTGATCGCAGATCGCCACCCGGAAACCTTTGCGCACAAGCTTGGCGATATAGCCCTCGGCGGCGTGGTAGGGCACGCCGCACATAGGAATCGCCACGCCCTTTTCCTTGTTACGTGAGGTCAGCGTGATTTCGAGCTCCTTCGACGCCACCACGGCGTCCTCGAAGAAAAGCTCGTAGAAATCTCCCAGGCGGAAAAGCAGCAGAGCATTGGGGTGACGCGCCTTGATGAGGCCGTACTGACGCATTAAAGGCGTGGAAAACTCAGGGTTCGGCATGGCCGGTTACTCCGGCATTATCGTGCCCGACAGCCGGATTTGTAAACCCCGATCCGTCGAAAAACGAGTCGGAACCAAGGTTCGAGGGCTCGGCCTGGCGCGGGGGCTGGCTGAGGCGCGCACCTGGGCCTTCGCGCCAGTTAGGGGGCCCGTTGGAGGTACTCCCTTAGGGACGGATCGGGGTAAATCGGATTGTGGGGAGGGGTGATGGGCGTCAGGCCGGGCCGGCGGCGCGCTCACCCGCGTCCTCCGGCGTGGGGCGCAGAACGCAAATGTCGGAAAGGTCGCGGTACCGTTGGGCGTAATCGAGCCCGTATCCGACCACGAACAAATCCGGAATTGTAAAACCCACGTAGTCCGCGTAAACCGGCAACAGGCGCCGCGAGGCCTTGTCCAGCAGCGCCGCCAGTTTCAAGCTCTTCGGCTTGCGCGCGGAAAGCATCCTGCGCAGGTAGGTGAACGTCAAGCCGGTGTCGAGGATGTCTTCGACGGCCAGCACTTCCAGTCCTTCGATGCTGTGGTCGAGGTCCTTGGTGATTTTGACCTGGCCGGAGGAACTCGTGCCGCTGCCGTAGCTGGCGATGCCGAGAAAGTCGACGGTGACCTCCACGTCGATATGACGAATGAGGTCCGCCATGAAGACCCAGGCGCCTTTCAGAATGCCGATCAAGTGCAACCGGCGGCCTCGATAGTCGTTGGAAATCTGGGCGCCGAGCTCGCGCACGCGTTGCGCGATCTTCTCCGCCTCGATGAGTGTTTCGATCTTGCCCTCTGCCACTTCGTTGTTCATCGTATTCACCGTTGACGCATTGAACCGGCGTTTGTTAAATTAGAGGACTGCATTTTGACGAAAAGGAGAATCTGTGGCAAGCCATAAATCCGCTTTGAAGCGCATCAAGCAAACCGCCAAGCGCGAGGAACTGAATCGCGCCCATCGCACCAAGCTTCGTCACCAGATGCGCAAACTCCGCACCGCTCTCGACGCCAAGGATAAAGCGGGTGCTCAAGCCTTGCTTCGTCCTACTCTGGCGCTCATCGACCATTCCATCCACAAAGGCGTCCTGCATCGCAACACCGCGGCGCGCTACAAGTCGCGGCTGAGCGTTCGATTCAACGCGCTCGCATAGGAACCGGCATCGTCAGGGCGGAACGCCACTCCCCGAGCGGCGAGCAAAGGCATCTCGCGGGGATGCAAAGGCGCAAAGAACCGCAAAGCGGGACGGCGGTTCTCGCTTCGGGACTTAGCGACTTTGCGCCTCGGCGTGAGGATTTTTGATGATTCCTACGTTTCAGTCGCGGTCGGCGCCGGCAGTTCGAAGGCCAGCATGGTTTCCGTCCGCTTGCCGACGATAATCTGCCAGATGAGAAATTCCAGCAGTATCCTCGAATCCCTCCAGGATGACTTAATTCCGAGATCAGCTTGTCGCGCCAACCGGATGGCCTGCAACAGCTCTTCGCGAGGATAGGTGCGCGTGACCAGTTGCGCGATTTCCGGCGTGGAATAGGGGTTGGCAAAGCGGTTCCAGCCTCCACGCCCAAACTGTCGTCCGGCGGCGCCTCGCAGCGCTTGCCGAAAAAGGTCTGCGATGCACCATAGCAGCAGCATCTCGGATTCTTTGCTGGCCAGCAAGGTGCGGAGGTGTTCAAGGGCCGGGCCAAAGCGCCGTTCGGCGATGGCTCGCAAGAGCTTTCCGATCACGTGTTCCTCGTGGAAGCCGGCCATCAACTCCAGGTCTGTTCGTTCCAGGCGCCGGGCTCCGGGTTTGGCGGTGAGGAGTTTTTCAAGCTCGGTTCGGACCCAAAGCAGATTGACGCCTCCGGCGCTCGCTTGGCCTCGGCTCTCCACGCTCGTTTCGAACTTGGCGGCGATTGCTTCGGCGAGTTCAGGGTCAATCTCGACGCCGGCATCCTTGAGGTGGTGCCTTACCCATTTGGCTGCGTCGCGCCGCGAGAGGGGCAGCATTTCCACCAGCACGGCCTTTTTCCCGAGCAACTGGATGAGCTTCCGCCTTCGATCCGGCTCAATGGCAATGAAAACCACCGTCGCGAAAGGTGAGGGTCGCTCGAAGTAGCGCTGGAGCGCCTCAAAATCCGAGTCGCTGGCCTGCTTGAAGTCTTCCGGATCGCTGAAGAGAAGATAGCTGTGCCCGCCCAGCATCGGCATCTGGCACGCGCCCTCCAGGTCCCGGGCCAGCCGCCCGGGTTCGAATTCGATTTCCGCCAGGCACCACTCACGAGCCTCAGCGGGGATGGAATGGATGAGGGCGGTGCGACACTCTTCGTGGAGAAAGCGGTCGGGGCCGCAAAGGAAGTAGGCTGCAGCCGGTTTACCTTTGCCCAGGGCGGCGACGAATTCGGTGGAAACCATTTTAATTGCCGATTGCCGATTTTCGATTATCGATTTCCGGTTGCGCTTTCTCTCAATCGTCAATCGACAATCATCCATCGGCAATTACGAGTGGCCGCCCGGGTGTTCGCACCCAGGGAAGCTGTCGAAGAAGAAATCTCCGGTCCAGCCCAACTCTCTCATTCCGACCTCGGAGGAGTAATAAGCTCCGACAACCCAGCCTTTCAGATTTTCGAAGTGGTCGCGCAGCGTCTCTTTCTTCGGCTCGCGCGCGGGCGTGGAGGGAGCCGACCCGCGCCGTCGTCGGCCGGCCGGCGGCCCGCTGCCAGGCTCAGCCGATGAAGCGACGCTCAGTATCTCGTTCTGCTGGGCCTCCGTCAGTTCCTGGTAAGGATGCCCGTACCGCTCGAGGGCTTCGCCTTCCACGGCGGAAAGGGAATTCATGAATCGCTGCTGGTCTTCGCGAGTATCTACGCTCAGCAAGGTGTCGATAAATCGATCCACCTGAGCGCGGGACGAGCCGGGCACCATGCGTTCCGCGAGCACGGCGAGCGTTTCGGTCTGATGGCGGTCCAAAAACTCCGGCTTCCAGTCGTCGGCGGCAGCCTGCGCCTGGGCCATATCCAGCCTCGACACGCTGCCCAGATGCTTGTGCATGGGATGCGCAGCCGCGAGGCCCGGGAAGTTCAGGCCCGCCGTGGCGCCGCCCAGCATGCGCTCGATCCACTGCCGGCGGTTCAAACGGCGGGTTAAAGACTGGCGAGCGTCCAGAATCGGAAGCTCGGGTTTCTTTGCCATGAAAGACGCACCGACAGATTGCGACTGCCAAGATACCATCCCCAGCCGTCGACGCACAAGGTCTGAAAGGGAGCCCGATAGCGGTCACAGATTGAAGTGATTCGAGTCACTGCCGTTTTTCTCCCCGATTGGTAGGCTTTTAGCCTGGGGGAAAAGGCTCGACCTTGGGGGTGGGCCATGAAGCGAAGAATCCTGATTCTGGGCGCTGCGGGCAGAGACTTCCACAACTTCAATGTGGTCTTCCGCAGCGACCCCGCGTTTGAAGTGGTGGCGTTCACGGCCACCCAGATTCCAAACATTGAAAACCGAACTTATCCGCCCGAGCTTGCAGGTCCGTACTACCCGGTAGGCATCCCGATCATACCCGAGGCCGAACTTGAGCACGCGATTCGCGAGGAAGATATCGACGCGGTGGTGTTTTCTTACAGCGACATCTCGCACCAGGCGGTAATGCACTTGGCGTCTCGGGCGGTGGCTGCGGGTGCAGACTTCTGGTTGCTAGGTGTGGAGCGGACGCAGCTATCTTCCTCTATTCCAGTAGTTTCCGTCTGCGCCGTGCGGACGGGCTGTGGGAAGAGCCCGGTCTCGCGGCGCGTGGCGGGGGAATTACGTCGCCTTGGCTGGCGCGTAGTGGCGGTGCGCCACCCGATGCCTTACGGCAACCTGGTCGCCCAGCGAGTTCAGCGCTTCGCCAGCCTGGAAGACTTGGTGGCGCAGAACTGCACCATCGAGGAGCGTGAGGATTACGAGCCCCATGTGCGGATGGGCACTGTGGTCTATGCTGGCGTGGACTACGAGGCTATTCTCCGGCAGGCGGAACAAGAGGCGAACGTCATCCTCTGGGACGGCGGCAATAACGACACGCCTTTCCTCCGTTCTGACCTGGAGATGGTGGTGGCCGATCCGCTTCGTGCCGGCCACGAACTGGCCTACTATCCCGGCGAGGTCAACTTCCGCCGGGCCGATGTGCTGATCATCAACAAGGTGGATAGCGCCACGCGGGAGCAGGCGGAGGAAATCCGCCACAACCTGTCGCTCGTCAACCCCAACGCCACGGTGATCGAGACGGAATCTCGGGTGACGGTCAAGGAGCCGGAGAGCATTCAGGGGCGCCGCGTGTTGGTGATCGAGGATGGCCCTACCGTGACGCACGGTGAAATGCCCTTCGGCGCAGGCGCGGTGGCGGCGCGCCAATACGGCGCCGCCCAGCAAGTTGACCCTCGTCCTTTCGCCGTCAATTCGATTGCGAGCACCTTCCGGCGCTTCCCTCACCTGACGGATGTTCTTCCGGCCATGGGCTACGGCGAAGTACAGCGTCGCGAGCTGGAAGAGACCATTAATCGAACCCCCTGTGACTTGGTGCTGGTGGCTACGCCGATCGACCTGGCGCACCTGCTGCACTTGAATAAGCCCAGCGTGCGCGTCGAATACGAAATCGAGGAACGCACGCAGCCGGGGTTCCGCGAGATCCTGGAGCGCTTTACGGCGCTGCACCGGCAACCGGCCGGCGGTAGCGGCGATTTCATGCTGCCGCAAGTCAGAGTGGCTTAAAGAAGAAAAGCGAGGTCTGCGATGCGCGCTCTCAAGATCGTACCCAACGCTGTGCCCGATTCCTGGCCCCTCCCCTACGCCCCCCGCCTGGGAGGCCGCGGACTGCTTTCGGTCCACGACCTCGCGCGCGACGAGGCGGCCTTCCTGCTTCATCTTGCGCAGCGTGTCAAAGCCCAACCAGACCGTTACAGCCACGCCCTGGAGGGAAAGGAGCTGGTTTTGCTATTCGAGAAGCCGAGCCTTCGCACCCGTGTGACGTTCGAACTCGCCATGACCGAGTTGGGCGGGCGGGTGATCTGTCTGGGGCCCCAGGAAGTAGGCCTGGGCAAGCGCGAGTCGGTGAAGGATGTGGCGCGAAACCTCTCGCGCTGGGTGGATGGCATCATGGCCCGCGTCTTCTCCCACCAGGCCCTCGTGGAGCTGGCCGAAAATGCCTCGGTGCCTGTCATCAACGGTCTTTCAAATTTCGAGCACCCTTGCCAGGCGCTGGGCGATTACTTGACGCTGCTCGAGCAGAGGGACCGCCTGCCGGGCTTGACGCTGGCCTGGGTCGGCGATGGGAACAACGTGGCACACTCATTAATTTACGGTGCCACTCGCCTGGGCGTCCATATGAGGATCGGCACGCCGCCTGGCTACGAGCCGGATCCAGCCGTGGTGGCGGACGCCAAGCGCGATGGTGGGGACATCTACCTCACCCACGACCCCGCTGAAGCCGTGGCGGGTGCGGACGCCGTCTACACGGACGTTTGGACCAGCATGGGTCAGGAAGCCGAGGCGGAGACTCGCCAGCAAGTCTTCCTCCCTTACCAGGTGAACGCCGACTTGATGCGCAAGGCCAAACCGCCCGCGCTGTTCATGCATTGCCTGCCGGCGCGGCGCGGCCAGGAGGTCACCGACGAAGTGATCGACTCGCCTCAGTCCATCGTGTACGACCAGGCGGAGAACCGCTTACACATTCAAAAGGCGATTCTCTTGGCTCTGCTATCTTAAGAAAACAGTGGTTAGTGGCTGGTGGTCGGTGGGGAGCGAACGAAGTCTGAAGTATGAAAGTTGACGGGTGAAACAAAAACGGCGACCGCCTCTTCGCTTCACACTTCATACCCCAAATTTCATACCTCAGACTTCATACTTCAGGCGTCACCGTGCATGCTTTCTGAACCTCTCGCCACTTTTCTTTTGGGGGAAGTTTGAAATGTCGATAGCTGTAGCAGCCCACACGGAGCCTGGCCATAACTCTATGCATGCGATTTAGGGTTTGACGCGGGAAGGACTTACGGTACAATGCATGTCAGCCCGGAATCCGCGGGCGACCGACGCGCCCACTTTAGCATCTTATTCAACATGCGCGGCTTGGGCGTCAACGGGACAGGGTTCCCCAAAATGGCGAGGAAACTTGCTGGTCCTGCAGGGCGCGGGCGCGTCAGACAAATTGACGAACGGCGCGCGAAACGCCCGGAGCGGCGGCGATCAGAACGCTTGCCCCTGGGCATCCCTGTTTTCGTACGAGGGTTCGATGAGCGGAAACAGCCGTTCGTGGAGTTCGCGACCGCCTGGAACGTCAGTTCCCACGGGGCTTTGGTGGCTACCAAACGATACCTGGCTCTCACCAAGCCGATCTCTCTGGATCTACCTGTCGGACCCCTTCCGCCCAAGACGACGGGTCCTCCGCACGTCCAAAGTCTCAGCGCGACTCCAGTTTGCGTGACCCAGAGCGAACAATTCTATTTGACCGGGCTGGAATTTTCCAAGCCCTTAAAGAAACAGAGACGAACCGCCTCCGAAGGGAACGAGCCTCCCATTTTTTAGTTCTCGCTGGAATCGTTTCGGGCGCCCACTACGAGGCCTGCGTGAGTAAGGAATCGGCGCAGACAACCATCAAGCCCTCGCAGGTTCCGATGAAACGGAGCTGATCGATCTTGATCGGACACTGCGAACCCCGAGCGGTGGGGGCCAGGGCCGCCACCTCGTCGGGGAACAAAGTTACCAGCTTGCCGCACGATGGACGCCAGCCCTTCGGGGAGCCGGGCCTCTCGACAAGCCAGACACGCTCGGTTTCTATCGTAATCTTGTTTCCCTTTGCTTTGCCTCTCCCATAGATCCTCCCCTGCGCGAAAACCGAGCGCGGATGACCGGCAACGCTGCGAAAAAAGATCAACAAGCCCGTTGCATGGGAGCGAGGCCAAGGATTACAACAACCTTTGCCCTCCCCGCGAGATCGCTCTTGCCCGCTGCCACGGTGCGCACTTTAGTTCCAGACCGGGCTGACCACGGCCGCGTGGCATGGGAAAGCTTATATCGCCTGCCCGGTGGGGCTGAAGTGTTGGTGCGAGTGCGGGAGAGAGAAAGGCTGCCTTGGCGTCCGCCGCGCTTCTCCCACTTTGACCTGGCGAACCGACGCCATCTGTAGGCGGGCGCCTGCCGTCCCAGCGGGGACACTCGCCGCTAAGCGACGCGCAGAGAGAGCTTTCCGGACAAGGACGCGAAGTGTTCGACCCACGTTTTCGCGTTCGAGTCCCCCTGGCTGGCCTTCTGTAGGAATTCCGGGTAGGGTGTTTGCAGCATTTGGTAGCAGATGTTTTGAACCTTCCAGAGGTTCACGCCCAAGGGCAGGGAGCGAGCCAGGCTTACGGCGGCGTCGAGCTCCTCGAGAACTTGAGCCTGCGAAGAGTTTGCCCGGAAGCGCTCCGCAAGACGTTCCAGCCTCATGCGCAGCGTGTATTCCAAGGTCGGCACATCGAGCGCCACTTTGACGGCTTGCGCTTCCTGAACGAGATTTCGAATGGCGTCGAAATCCATGATTTCGGTGGTGAACGCGCGCCGGAGTCGAGTATTCAAAGCAAACTCGGCCACCGCATAAAAGGCACGGGGAATCCGCAGCGGGGCTCCGGTTTTGACCACCGTTTGCAGCAACGACATCAACTGGGGGTAGAGGCTGCCAAAGGCCGCGTCGGCCGTGCCCCATTCGGATTCGACGACTCGATTCAAGATTCTTTGTTGTTCGTCGCGGAACAGCACCGCCACGGTGAAGCTTCCGCCGTCGAAATTTTCCTGTAGAAGACGGGTCACGTGGTCCGGGTCTCCGCCGGGAAAGGTTTCGGCCAGCGTCCGCGCCAACGTCTCGTAAGCGTCGCCGTCGCAGGATTTCAGAATGCCCGCCTGCGGGTTGTAGTCGCCGCGATCGAATGCGGCGAGGCCCAGAATTTGGGACTCTTCCGTGACGCTCGAGGTGAATTTCGCGCGCCCGAAGGCGAGCTTCTGCTCCTGCTTGTCACCCCGAGTCAGGATCGAACCTGCCTGACGCTCCACTTTGTACTGATAGATCCAGGTTTCGATTTCGTACGGCTCGAACAAAGACCGGAGGGCGTAGTGGACGCCGACCTTGCGCAGATCCACGAAGGCAGGTTGAACGAGTTTCTGGTAAATCTGTGCCCCGTCGCGCTGCTCCGGCACATTGCTTTTCGCCGCGCTCAGCTTTTCGATGAAGAGGTTTTGTCGCGAATCGCAGAAAAGCTCCTCGGCCAGTTGCGCGGCGCGACCGGCGTATTGAATCACTTGGACGGTTTCGATTCCCGACAGATCGTCGAAGAACCAACCGCAACTGGTGTACATCAGCATGGCGTGGCGCTGGAGCTCCATGAGCTTCCAGACCATCACTCGCTCTGCTTCATTCAGCTCGCGGACGGCGTGCTTAGCCAGGAAGCGCGCGCGACTCTCCGCCGAGCGGTCCAAAACGACATCGATGTAATCGTTTCGTGCCGCCCAAGGGTCTTTCAGCACGGTCTTCGCTTTCTCTTCGAAAAGCGGCACCAGCGTGTCGCGAAGCCAGTCCAGCGCGGCGCGCAGGGGAGCGCGCCATTCCTGGTTCCAACCCGGATGGCGGCCGGCGTTGCAGCCGCAATTGCTTCGCCAACGCTCGACGCCGTGGGCGCAGCTCCACGAGCTGTTTTCAAATATCTCCACCACATGGGTCGGCGGATGCCTTTCGAGATAGAGACCGTAATTGATCAATTCCGCGAGATTCTGCGACTCGATGTAGTTCAAAGCGTAGGTGAGAGCCATCTCACCGTACCGGTGGTGATGGCCGTAGGTTTCGCCGTCGGAAGCGATGTTCACCAGCTCAGGCCAGGGCCGCGTCTCCTCGGAAAAAGCGCCGAGCAACCTCTTCGCAAACTGCTCGCCGTTGGCCAACAAGCCCTCGAAGGCCACGGCCCGCGCGATGGGCCCATCGTAGAAGAACAAGTTAATGTTCTTTCCCGAGTGCAACCGCAATCGGTAAACCATGGTGGGATCGATTCGGCTGTTGCTGGTGTCTTTCCAACTGCGCCCGCCCACCTTCCTCATGCGGCTCGCCTGGTTCGGCGCGAGCACGGTGAACTTGATCCCCAACTGAGCCAGAGTCTCAAGGGTTGCGAGATCCACGGCTGTTTCCGGCAACCACATCCCTTCCGGCGGACGTTGGAAGCGGTACACGAAATCGCGAAGGCCCCAAATGGCCTGCGTTTGCTTATCGCGCTCGTTGGCGAGCGGCATGATCATATGGTTATAAGGCTGTGCCAGCGCGGAACCGTGGCCGGAGAAAGTCTTGCGGCTCTCGGCATCGGCTTCGAGAATGGCGCGATAGACGGTCGGATCACTCGCCTCCATCCAGGAAAGCAGGGTGGGGCCAAAGTTGAAGCTGATTTTGGAGTAATTGTTCACGATCCTGAGGATTCGCTTTTGCTCGTCGAGAATCCGGGAGGCCGCGTTCGGCGCGTAGCATTCGGCGTCGATTCGCTCGTTCCAGTCGTGGTACGGATGCGCCGATTCCTGAAGCTCTATGGCCTCGAGCCACGGATTCTCGCGAGGTGGCTGGTAAAAGTGTCCATGAATGCAGATGTAACCCATGCGATGAGCCTACTACAACTGCCGAAGCGTCGAAAAGAATTTCGAGGGCAGGTTCAACCAAGCTCCTTGGACCGAGCCCTGAATGCCGTCGGCGAATCCTGTCGATCCCCACGATCAGAGCTCTGGTAGCTTATCCCTCGACGATCCGGTGTTGGCGGGGAGACCCCGGCGCAAATAAAAGCAAAAAACTTGGTCGATGAAAAAAATCTCGCCTGCACGAGGCATCGTGCAGGCGAGGCAGATCAAAGAGGGGTCATTTCCGAGACGCCGGGGTCTTAGGTGCCCCGTTCACCCGGAAACGATTTTCAGGCAGCTTTGGTCTCTATCCGAACCCACTTGGAAGGCAGCGCCATCCAATGGCCAAGCCGCTTTGCGGCCGGATGCGAACAGAGAACCTTAAACTTTTTCTCCTTCTCTCCCTTAAACTCTCTTGGCGCCGCTGAAGATCCGTTCCGGCTCTGCCCTCAACTCGATCTTCTTGCGGCCGGGCAGGTTGGCATGAATGCTGAACCTCTCCTCGGCCTGATCGAGCGCAACCGGAAGGCCCCTGGTACTCTGCGTGCGCCATGCTGGCGTGGCTTGCCGCCTTTTGCTTGCCAGGCCAGCTCTCAGGGGCCTTCCCTTGATGTTGGTAGTCTCTTCCATTAGCGGCGGCTTGGCTGTGACGCGTGTCACCCTCGTTGGTGACGGAGAAAACGCCGGGTGTGACGTGGGCGAGCCTTGGTACCAGGGACAACGTGCCGGGGATCAGTTGTAGCGGGCTGGAGGCCAGCGGGCTTCACTCCGTCTTGGATCTGGTTGAGGCCCGGCCGGGCCGGAGTCTAGCGGTGGCGCCAGGCCGTCTCTCGTTGGCGGTGTTGGAGCCTCACTCAATCCGTTTTGCCGGAACGTTCGCGCCGTTCTGGTGCAGAGTCAGGCTGGTAGCCCGTCCTTTGCTGTCGGTTTCGAAGGTGATCTGTGCGTCGACGGCCTTGTAGAAGAACTCCCGCTCGCCCTCCGGGAATATCGGGAGTTTCGGTTGGTTAGTGGCTTGAGCGTAGAGTTGGTCGTCCTCGCGGGTAATGGTCAGGATGAAGTTCGGCGCCAGTTGGTATCGGCCGACGTATCCGTCGAACACCTTCGGATCGACGGCGACCTCCTTGTGCTCCTTGGGCGGCGCCATCAGAGGAACGTGTGAATCCAGCAAATGCATCCCGATATCGTCAACGCCTGCGGCGGTAAAGGTGTTCGAGAGCACGACGACCCCCACGCGGGCTTTCTGGTCATAACCGATGAACGATCGGTACCCGCCGGTGCCGCCGTTGTGCCAGACGATTTCGTCATCGGACGGCTTGGCAATAAGCCATCCCAGACCGATCTCGCCCCGTCCGGTGGCGCCGGTGGGCCTTCGTGTGGCGAGCATCGCAGCCATCGCTGGAGTGAGCGGCGATTTCACGTAGCCGAGGTTCGCGGCGAGGAAGGTCAAGAGGTCGTTGACACTCGACCGCAGTGCGCCGGCGCCCGCCAGTGCCGGAAGGTCCCAGTTGGGAACTGGCTTCAATTGGTAGTTGTGCCCAACCGCAAGGCGCGCCTTCATGTCGGGCGAAAGCGTGATGCCGGTGCTGTTCATGCCCAGCGGGCCCGTGATGCGCGACCGCACCAGCGCCTCGTAGTCCATTCCAGCGCGCCGAGCCAGGACGTGCCCCAGCAAACCGCCGCCGAGGTTGGAATACTCAAACTGCGAGCCGATGTCCCGCGTCAGTTGGTAGGTCGAGAGAAATTGATAGAGCTGTTCCACGGTATAGTCTGCATAGGGATTGGCCGGATCCTTGGGCTGAAAGTTGGATGGCATCCGCGGCAGGCCGGAAGTATGGGTAGAGAGGTCCACCAGCGTGATGGCGCGGCCGGCACGTTCCGGCACTTTAACCTCGGCGGGGAGATATTTCGCGACCGGGTCAGTCAATGCCACCTCGCCGCGCTGCACCATGTCCGCCAACGCCAGTGAGGTAAAAACCTTGGATGCCGAGCCGATTTCAAAAACCGTGTCGCCGTTGAGCGGGCGCGGATCGCCCTTTTCGAGGCCGCCGTACGCTACCACTCTGCGACCCTGCGGCTCGATGACTCCCACCACGATGCCCACACCCTGGTGGAATGTGTCAACGCGTTCCACCAGAATCTGCCGAATCTCGGAATCCGGCGGGACCAAGGACTTGACATGGGACTGCGCTACGCCACCTCCCCTCGTGAGCACTATGGCAAAGATCAATCCGAAAATCTGCCGCCCCATTCTAAACCTCCCTGCGCTGAGTTTGCGCTGCCCTTTCAGGCCATCCAATTCGTCGATTCGGCGCTGAAGCCTGCGCGCCGCGCTAGGCGGGCATGTCTAACCCGGATTTCTCATCAGGAAATTGAAAATGGCTGTCACTTCACGGCATGAGCATTTTGGGGAGAAAGTTCCGTGCCCATGATCCCGGACCGGGTCCGCATGATTGGGTCGCAGTGACGGCCGGCACCCGAGGTTCCAGCGCCGTCAGTTGTAATGGGCGGCATTCACCTCGACAAAACTCTTCCACTCATCAGGCAGCTCTTCCAGTGGAAAGACCGCCGAGGCCTCACACACCGGGACACATGCCCCGCAATCGATGCAGTTGACGGGGTCGACATAAAGTTGGGGCGCCTCGGCGAATCCCGGCTCGTCCTTGCGCGGGTGGATGCAGTCAACCGGACAGACGTCTACGCACTTTTCGTCTTTCGTGCACTGAGAAGTGATGATGTAGGCCATTTCAGTCTCTACTCCTTTCGCAATGAAGTGACAGCCTCGGTGGCCAGCAAAGAGCTGAGTCCCACCAGCCGCCCTCAGTCACATCATCCCCAGACGCCGTGCCCGGCGCTGTGACCACCATCACGCCCGCTTGACCATCCAATTGTCCGTTAAGTCCAACGAAACCAGCGCAGCGCCAGGAAGAACGAGAGAACACCCCAGAGGCAGAGCACCAGCAGGCGTGTTGCTTGGACGGAGAGCGAAGCACCTTCGAGCACCGAGGCGCGCAGAGCGTCATTCAGCGCGGTGAGCGGCAGCGCTTTGATCAGTGGCTGGATGACCGCAGGAAAGCGCTCGTAGGAGAAGAAGACGCCGGAAAAGACCCACATGGGCATCATCACCACGTTAATCAGCCCGCTTACTGTCTCAATTTTCTGAGCGCGGCTGGCGGTGAGCAGTCCCAGTCCGCCAAAGCAAAGCGCCCCCATCGCGCTGATGACCAGGATCGAGATCCACGAGCCCACGACCCGCATGTGGAAGGCGAGCACGCCGAATCCGAGCAGCAAAGCCAACTCCATGATCATCAACACCAGCCGACTGCTCGCCAGGGCCAGAAGAAAATCGCCGCGCCGCATCGGGCTGGCCACAAACTTTTTGAGCAACTTCCGCTGTCGCATATCCACGATGGCGAACCCGATGCCCCACATTCCCGAGTTCATCAGGTTCATACCCAGCAGACCCGGAATCAGGAAGTCGATGTACCTTGCCCCCGGCTCGCTCGACGCCCGGCTTGAAGTGGGCAGGGGATTCTTTCTTCCGGCTGCGGCCTGAAGGGCGTCATCGACGACGGTGCGAGCCAGCACGCTCTCCGGACGTGCCGGGTCGTATCGGAATTCAAAACTGCCCCCCGCCTGCGGAGTCACGACCAGGTCGTACTTGCCGAGGCGAAACTCGTTGAGCGCATCCGCGGCAAGACGCAGATCGGCACGAAGGACGCCATGGGCAGGTGAAGCGCGGAGCAAACCGACAGCCTGCGCGGCTCCCGGGCCGGCCACCACCACCACTCGGCTGACCTCGGCGGGTTTCTCGCGGAAGGCGATCCCCAGCCCCAGCGCCAGGAGGAGTGGAAACACGAACACCCAGAAGATCACCTCCGGCTCCCGGTACATCTCCTTCATCCGCGCCACGAGCAGATGCACGTAGCCCATCCACCGGCCGTTTTCCGGCTCGTCTGCCGGAAGTCTCGCTGCGCCAACCGGCGGCAAAGGCTGTCTTGCAAATCCTAAATCAGTCTTTAGTTCCGCCACTGGTCCTCCTGAGGATTGCCGATTTTCGATTGACCTCCTTTTTCAATCGGCAATCGATCCCGCTATGCGGGAAAAATCGGCAATCCCCAATCCGCGCTTCGTTCACTCCTCGCGCAAATGGCGCCCCGTAAGATGGACGAAGACGTCCTCCAAACTGGCTTGACGCGTGGTGAGGTGCAGCAAGCGCGAGCCCCGGTTCTGCAAGGCCGCCAGCAATGCCGGAATAGTTTCATGCGGTTCGTGCACGCTCAGCACTATTCTGCCGTCCTCTTCGTGAACGGAATCGACGCCGGGCAGCGTTCGCCACGCTTCGAGCTGGCGCCGGCCGTCGCCCGTGGCATCGAATTCCACCATGTGGTGCCCGCCCAGACGCTCGATCAATTCCGAGGGCGTACCGGAAGCGATCGTGAGGCCGTAATCGATGATGGCGATGCGGTCGCAGAGCCTCTCGGCTTCGTCCATGTAGTGCGTCGTCAACAGGACGGTCCCGCCGCGGCGCTGGAACTGCCGAAGGATCTCCCAAACCTGCCGCCGGCTCTGCGGGTCGAGACCCGTCGTAGGTTCGTCGAGGAACAGGATCTTCGGGTTCGCCACCAGAGCTGTGGCAACCGCCAGCCGCTGTTTCTGGCCGCCTGAAAGCTTCCCCACCCAGGTGTCAGCCTTCTCGATGAGCGCCATTTCCTCCATGACCTCGACGGTCGAGCGAGGCCGGCGATAAAAGCTGGCGAACAGTTCCAACGTTTCGCGCACCGTGAGCTTCTCGCCGAGACGCGTCTCCTGAAGCGATATTCCCAGGACTTCGCGCAGCTCTCGACCGTGGGCGTTCCAGGTTCTTCCCAGGATTTCAACCTCCCCCGAGGTCGGCGACAGCAGCCCCTCGAGGATTTCGATGGTGGTGGTTTTGCCCGCGCCATTGGGCCCCAGCAGACCGAAGCATTCGCTGGCCCGGATCTCCAAGTCGAGCCCGCGAACCGCTTCGACCTTGCCCTCGTAGGTCTTTCGCAGATTCCGGCACCGAACCGCGACTTCCATGTTCTGCATGATAGCGAATTGCGCCGCTCGTGGGAACTCACAGCGAGTCGTTCAGCGCGCGTCGTTCGTCGCCACCGGTGGAGGGCCGCACTTGGGTCATTTCCTCGATCGCCGGAGGGCGCATGCTGCGACTCTCTCGATCACGGCACCGGGCACGGATCGTTGCTTCGGTTACGTTGGGAGCCTGGCTCGAAGTTAGGACAGCATGGTGCGGAGGGCCGGAATCGAACCGGCACGTCCCTTGCGGGACAAGGGATTTTAAGTCCCTTGCGTCTACTAATTGCGTTACGCCCGCAGGTTCAGTATCGGCAGGTGAGCACGCTCATCCCGGTCCTCTCAAGGGGAACTGCGGTCGTCACAGATCAGGAGTTAAGAGCGACCATGCTTTGTGAAAAGCATTGAGTCGAGGCCATTCTCGCGGCGCGGTTTTTGGTTACGGTGCACGTTACTCCGGGAGGCCATACATGAACTGAGTTTGTGAGCGCGGCTTCATCAATACGGTTCACCGTCCACAGTTTACAGTTCACGGCAAGAATCGCGATCGCCTTAACGGTTGACTGTCGACTGTCGCCTATAGGCTTCCTTATCGGTTGATTTCTGGGCCGGTTGGCCAACAAAGGGCCGCACCGCTGTTTCAATCTCCCGAGCGCTCTGCACGTCGGCGGGGTAATTCAACGCATGGATCTCAAAGGAGAAACGGTTGCCGACTCCCGAGGCATCGAGGAGTCCCTCCGATAATCGCGTTGAAACGAGGCGGGCAGTGTCGCTGTTCACACCGGGGAGCACGACGCAAAAGTTGTTGGCACC
>Ga0187771_10001154_pt1 | contig 17451 bp, 15 predicted proteins | sample 0116_SJ02_MP15_1_FD_133139 | JGI IMG/M metagenome (GOLD analysis project Ga0187771, IMG submission 133139) | Tropical peat soil microbial communities from peatlands in Department of Meta, Colombia - 0116_SJ02_MP15_10_MG | ecosystem: Environmental > Terrestrial > Soil > Wetlands > Peat | place...
AAGGCTGCCGGGTGCAACCTGTACTTGGTCGTGGGAGCCCCCTCCCTGTCAACCCCGTGCTTCACATCGTAGAAATCGTTGAGAACGTTGGTTGCTGCATGGAAGGCGATCATTCCCCCGAGGGTGAGCGCATAGTACAAGGGGTTGAACCGGCCCGCGATGGCGGCCAGTAACGTCCCCATGGTGACTGATGAGAACGTCATCGTGAATGACCAGGGCCTTGTCGACAGGAAGGCAGTCTTGGCATCCATCGGTCGGGGCCCCACGCTGCTGTGGTAATAACCCTAGCAGTGGGGAAGCGGCATATGGCTTTAACCCGATTCGCCCCATCCCCCCACATTGGCGACACACCGAACACTGGTTTTCAGCCTCGCGATAGTCATCGTGTCGATGCTCCTCCTCTTCACCGTACCCCCGTCTTACTTCGTTGATGCGACCTTCGTCTCCACCTCCTGCATGATTGGAGCTGCATACACCCAAAGGGCACCCACTACGAGGCAGCCACGTCTGAGGTCAGTCGTGCTCGGACTAGCGAGTGCCGCAATTCTTTACGGCATCTTCTACGGTGGAGCATGGTTGGTCTCGACATACCACCCCTTCGGCTTCAACTCGGCTTCTGAGGCCTCAATCTATTCACTGATCTCTTCCCCCGCTAATCCTGTCTACCTTCAGGGGGCCGTTCTTCTTTTCGACTCGGCCGGATACGAGTCCTTCTTCAGAGGGGTTCTGCAGAGGAGACTCCGTCCTCGCTGCGGCATAATGGCAGCGCCGGTCGTGGCCTCCCTCGACGCCGTCCTTCATGTCGCCACTCTCAATCCTCTGTGGGTTGGCGCGACGTTCGTTACCGACCTTCTCTGGGGAGTGACTTACCACTACGGGGGGACGCAGTCGAGCTTCACCAGCCACTTCGTCTGGGATATCGCCATCTTCATCCTGAGACCCATTAGGTGAGGCCTGCGCCCTTCCGGGACAGCCCGGCCGTTCCTCTCGATTGGGCGAACACTTCCGAAGGGCTTCTCTTATAGCAGGCCTAGACTCGGCATGTCGAACATGCCGGCAGGGAAGTTGCTGTGGGAGCCTGAACCGGCCTTCGCCAGGAAGACGAATATCACAGCCTTCTTGAAGTGGCTGGAACGGAAGGGCAGGCCTTTCCGTGGCTACGATGAGCTATGGCATTGGTCTGTTGACGACCTCGAAGGGTTCTGGGGGTCGGTCTGGAAGTACTTCGATGTAGCGGACGCTGATTACCCTGTCCTTCAGGACAGGCAGATGCCGGGCGCCCGATGGTTCGAAGGTTCTGAAGTCAACTTCGCCAAGCGGGTCCTTGAGAGCGCTTTCGAAGGGCCTGCTATCATCTCGAGATCAGAGAGGAGGAACCCGAAATCTTTGTCCTGGCAGGAGCTCAGGAAGAGGACTAGTGCGCTCGCGGCCCATCTTAAGGGCCGGGGCGTCGCCCGGGGGGACAGGGTCGCCGCCTACCTGCCGAATACAACGGAGGCGGTAATGGCCTTCCTCGCTTGTGCCAGCCTGGGTGCAATATGGTCATGCTGCTCACCGGACTTCGGGGTCCCCGCAGTGTTGGACAGATTCAGCCAAATCGAGCCCAAGGTCCTCCTTGCTACGGATGGGTACAGCTACGGGGGAAAATGGTTCGATAGGACCGAAGCGGTTTCATCAATTATATCTGCGCTGCCGTCCGTGAAGACTGTCATAGGAGTCCAGGGGAGCTCGGAAGGGGCGCCTATCGCAGGCTCCGTCCCATGGGAAGATCTTGTGGCGGGGAAGGAGTCGGTAGAGATCGAGTCTCTGCCCTTTGACCATCCGCTGTGGATTCTCTATTCTTCGGGAACGACCGGACTGCCGAAGCCCATAGTGCACGGCCACGGCGGGATCCTAGTCGAAATGCTGAAGGGCATCTCTCTTCACAACGATATCCGGCCAGGTGACCGTTTCTTCTGGTTCACGACCACAGGCTGGATGATGTGGAACCATCTGATCGGAGGTCTACTTCACGGCGCGACCCTCGTGTTGTACAACGGGAGCCCTTCCTTTCCTGACTTCAACTCGCTCTGGGACCTGGTCGAGAAGACCGAGACAACGTTCATGGGAGGGAGCGCAGCCTACTTCTCGGCATGCATGAAGGCGGACCTAGCCCCGGGTTCTTCTCATGAACTGAAGAGGCTTAGGGGCATGGGTTCGACAGGGTCTCCCTTGTCTCCCGAGGCATTCGAGTGGGTCTACTCGGCTGTGAAAAACGACGTCTGGCTGGCGTCCGTAAGCGGGGGGACGGACGTTTGCGCACCATTTGTCGGAGGCTGTCCTATCCTTCCTGTCAATTCCGGGGAGATTCAGTGCAGGGCGCTCGGGGCGAAGGTGGAAGCCTACGACGAGCAGGGACACTCCGTTGTGGGGAAGGTGGGGGAGCTGGTGCTCACGGAGCCGCTCCCAAGCATGCCCCTCTTCCTCTGGGGGGACAAGGACGGGAGCAGGTACGCGGAGAGTTACTTCAGCTTCTTCCCGGGCGTCTGGAGGCACGGCGATTGGGTAGAGATAACGAAGCGGGGGACTTGCATAATCTACGGACGGTCAGATGCCACCATAAAGCGCCTGGGAGTGAGGATCGGCACGAGTGAGGTCTATCGCGCCGTGGAGTCAATCCCTGAAGTCATAGAGTCCCTGGCCGTCGAACTGGAGGGGCCCGGGGAAGAGGGGGAGCTCGTGCTTTTCGTCACCTTGGCACCTGGACGGAAGCTCGACCCCGAGCTGGACTCGAAGATTCGGGGGCGCATCAGGACGGATCTCTCGCCGAGGCACGTCCCCGACGAAATCATTGAGGCACCAGCCATACCGAAGACCCTGAGTGGGAAGAAACTAGAGGTGCCAGTCAAGAGGATTCTGATGGGCGGGGACCCCTTCAAGGTGGTGAACAGAGATTCGCTTGCAGACCCAGGGGCGGTCGACTTCTACGTGGAGCTCGCGAGACTCCGGGAACGGCGGATGCGCGGGGCAGCCCGAAATAGCCGCCCGTCGTCTGTCAACGATTAGTGGAAGAAAATTAATACCCGCAAAATCGCAGTCGTCGGCGTGCCGGGGCAGAGGAAGGTCTACGCCATCTCCGGCGGGGTAACGAAATTCGCAAAGGCTCACCCCGACATGGACTTCAGGCTGATGGTGAAGCGGGCCTACGATTACGCCATGAGGGACGTGCCTAATCTGAAGCCGTCTGACATAGACAGCAGTAGAATATCATACTTCTCTGATCACTTCGCCAGACAGCTGAAGGCCGCATCGATGGTTCAGGATTATCTCGGGCTCAACCCAAAGGACTCCCGGAGAATCGAATGGGGCGGGGCCACAGGGGGCCAGGCCATCCAGGCGGGCTGGGAGACGATTGCTAGCGGGAGAAACGACGTCTGCCTCGTGGCCGGCTTCGAGACCATGTCCCACGTCGAAACCTGGAAGGGGAACGAGTTCATAGCGCTGGCGTCCGACACGAACTTCGATTACCCGGTAGGGGGGTTCTACACCGGGTACTATGCACTGATGGTCCAACGCCATATCTACCAGTATCTGAGAAAGTCGAAATTCGCGTCGGTCAGGGACGAGAAGAAAGCCCAGCAGATGGCGACCGAGGAGGCGAAGAGGATAATGGCCATGGTCTCCGTCAAGAACCACATCAATGCCCTCCACAACCCCTATGCACAGTATCCGGAGAGGCTGACCGTTAAGGGGGCTCTAGCGGGGGAGATGATATCCTGGCCGCTGAACAGGCCCTCCGTCTGCACCATGAGCGACGGCGCGGCCGTAATGATTCTAGCATCGGAGGAGGTCGCCTCAAAGTTCACGGACCATCCTGTCCTGATTAAGGGCGTCGGATGCGGAACGGACACGATGAGGCTCGCGGACAGGCCCCACGGGAAGGTGCCTCTGTTCCCTTGGGAGACAGCGAAGTACTATTCAAAGCTGGAATATCCCGGCGTGCACTCGTTCCGAGCCGGGAGAGCAGCTGCCTTGGAAGCATACAAGAATGCAGGGATAACAGACCCCAAGAAAGAGCTGGACTTCGTCGAGCTGCACGACGCCTACGCCAGCTCCGAGATCCAGACCTACGAGGACATAGGCCTCTGCAGATACGGAGAGGGGTACGATTTCGTCGACCAGGGGCATCCCTTCATGAAGGATGTCGACTACGGGCTCACTCTGAGGCACAAGGGGACCATGCCAGTCAACCCGTCGGGGGGGCTCATCGCCTGCGGCCATCCCGTTGGGGCAACGGGGATAATGCAGGGGGTGTTTGCCCTCTGGCAGCTTCAGGGCACCATCGGCAAACACTTTGGGACTGACAAGCTTCAGATCAGGAACGCCAGACGTGGGTTGATTCATTCGCATGCAGGCACGGGAAGCGCGGTCACCGTGACTATTATGGAGAGGGCCTAGAATGGCTGAACTGAGGAAGCTTAACAAATTCAGGGACGTGATGAAGGAGATTCAGAAGAGTGGTGCAGCGATTTACAAGAATCCCGTGGGGACCAAAGACCTCGTCGTCCTCTCCCCATACAGCATCAGGTATGTTCACAGCTACGCCGAGGACTCCCCCTTCTTTCTCGGGCTCGCGGAAGGGAAGCTCCTAGGAAGCGAATGCACGAAATGTCACTACAAGTATGCCACACCCAGGAGCCACTGCATGAAGTGCGGAAGCGAGACGAAGTGGTTCGACCTCCCGCTGGAAGGGAGGGTGCACTCGTGGACCACGTGTTATTTCGGGAGTGAAGAGTTCTTGAAAGAGACTCCGTTCAACCTTGCGCTCGTGGAGTTTGACGGCGTCGACAGCCTCTTCCTTTCCAGGCTGGATGGGGTCAGGCAGCAGGACATCTACATCGGCATGAAGGTAAAGGCCGAGTTCAGGAAGAAGCCCAGGTACCTCATCTCCGATGTGCACTTTCTCCCTGCGTCGGAGAAGAAGACTCCCAGAAAGTAATACTCGATGTTAAGCGAATCCAGAAGCGCTCGGCGGATAAGCAGGCAGGGGGCTAAGGTTTGGCCGGGGTCAGCCACTTCGAGTAGCGCTTCGCCCTTCCGTGCGTGGCCTGGTCATAGAGCTTAATCATCTTGTCTGCGATCGGTGTCCCGTCGTACCCAATCATTCTGCCATCAATCTCTCTCACTTTCGCTATTCCTGCTGCCGTGCCGCTGAAGAACACCTCGTCGGAGGTATAGAGCTCTTCCTTGGTGGCGTCGTTCCTGTAGAACTTGATGTTGAGATCCCTAGCGAATTGGATAACTGTGTCGCGCGTGATTCCACGTAGGATCCCCGAGCTTGCGGGGGGCGTACTGAGTATCTCGTCCTTCACCCTGAAAACGTTCTCCCCTGGCCCCTCGGCGACCATCCCCTGGGTGTTGAGGAGGATGGCTTCGTCATAGCCGGCTCCAAGCGCCTCCATCTTGGCGAGGGCAGAGTTTGCGTAGTTGGCGGCACACTTCGCCTGAACAGGCATCGACCTGGAGTCTATCCTGGCCCAGCTCGACACGGTTGCCCTGACCCCTTTTCTCGTCGACTCGACGCCAAGGTAGGCGGGCCACTCAAAAGTCGCAATGGCAGTTGAAATCTTGCTGGTGAGCGGGTTCAGGCCCATCTCCCCATATGCCGTGTAGGCAATAGGCCTAATGTAGCACTCGTTAGACGGATTATTCCTTACCGTTTCTACGCATGCCTTCGCCAGCTCCCTGGCTGAGTATCCGAGGTCCATTCTGTAGATCTTGGCACTGTTGAGGAAGCGCTCGATGTGCTCATCCAGCCTGAATATGGCCGTCCCCTCGGGGGTGGTGAAAGCCCTGATTCCTTCAAAAATCGCCATGCCATAGTGTAGTCCGTGGGTGAGGACGTGAATCTTCGCGTCGTCCCAGGGAACCAACTTTCCGTCCATCCAAATCTTGCTTTGGGGCTTCATCCCAAGCATCGCCCGAGGAGCACGGTATTTAGGGACAGCGTTTAACCTCGGTCAGACTCGTTTAATATCGCGGATTGACGAACCACGGCAACATGGACACGCCGGTGATAATCTCCGCCTGCAGAACCCCCATCGGGAAGTTCGGAAAGAGCCTCGTCGGTGTCTCCGCGCCCTCTCTCGGAGCATTGGTGGTCGAAGAGGCGCTGAAGAGAGCCAAGATTCAGCCTGACGAAGTCGATGAGGTCATAATGGGAAACGTTGTTTCTGCCGGCCTGGGCCAGAACCCCGCAAGGCAGGCGGCCATCCGTGCCGGCATACCCTTCGGAGCGGGGTCCATCACAGTGAACAAGGTCTGTGGTTCCGGGCTCAAAGCGGTCATGCTTGCCGCCTCGACCATCAAAGCTGGGGACAATCGCGTGGTCGTAGCGGGTGGGATGGAGAGCATGAGCAACACTCCATACCTCGCGAGAGGAGTGAGGTGGGGGACCAAGTTCGGGGACGCAAGACTGCAAGACTCCATGATCGCCGACGGACTCTGGGATGCCTACCACAACTACCACATGGGGCTGACTGGGGAACACATCGCCCAGAAGTTCAAAATTACTCGCAGAGAGGCGGATGAGTTCGCCTATGATAGCCACATGAAGGCATCAAGGGCGTCCAAGGCGGGACTTTTCGACGCCGAGAAGGTGAAGGTGAAGATAGAGCACGAAGGAGGAGAGGTGACTGAATTTCTGGACGACGAATGCATACGCGCCGACACGACCATTGAGAAGCTCGGGAAATTGAAGCCGGCTTTCAAGCCTGACGGGGTGCTGACTGCAGGCAACTCTTCGCAGCTGAGCGACGGTGCGTCGGCAGTGGTAGTCACATCAGAACGCGTCGCAGACAAGCTCGGGGTAAAGCCGATCGCCAGGATTGTCGCCTACGGGACGGGTGGCCTGGAGCCCGCGCGTGTGATGGAGGCTCCCATCCCTACTTCCAAGGCACTCCTCAAGAAGACAAAGATGGAGGTTGACGACATAGATCTCTTCGAACACAACGAGGCATACTCCACAGCGTCAATAGCCGTCAGGAGATATCTGGGCGTGGACGAGTCGAGATTCAACACAAGCGGGGGCGCAGTCGCCCTTGGTCACCCAATTGGCTGCAGTGGCGCCCGGGTGCTGACGACACTGATCTACGGCCTGAAGAGGACAGGCAAGAGAACGGGGTTCGCAACCCTCTGCCTGGGCGGAGGGAACGCCGTAGCCATGATCGTTGAGGCTTAGGCTGAACCTGAATTCTCCTTAACGGTCCTGGAAACTCCCATCACGGCAATCAGGGAGGCCGGGTTTCACTTGTTGAGCTCGCGGAGCTTGCGGCGGAGGACCTTCCCTATCAGGGTCTTCGGCAGTTCGCTGACAAACTCCACCTTCTTCGGTACCTTGAACTTTGCCAGGCGCTTCTGGCAGAAGTCAATCACATCCTGTTCACTCACGTTCTTCGATGGATCCTTCAGCACGACGAACGCCTTCACAACCTCCCCGCTAAACTCGTCGGGGATGCCGATGACGCCGGCTTCCTTTATGTCCGGGTCCTCGAATAGAACGTCCTCGACCTCCCTGGGGTAGACCTTGAACCCGCCAACATTGATCATGTCCTTCTTCCTGTCGACGATGTAGAAGTAACCGTCCTCGTCCATTCTCGCGATGTCCCCGGTCAGGAACCACCCGTCCTCCAGGACCGCGTCTGTTTCCGCCTTCTGGTTCCAATAACCCTTCATAACCTGCGGGCCCTTCACCGCCAACTCCCCCACTTCGCCCATGCCTAGCTTCTTGTACCTGTTTTCGGTGTCGACTATCATCGCGTCTGTCCCGCAGAAAGGAGGGCCGATGGAGCCGTCTTTGACCCCTCCAGGCGTGAGTGGGTTTACATGAGTGACGGGGCTTGTCTCCGAGAGCCCGTACCCCTCCACCAGGCTCCCTCCGGTTAGCTCAATGAACTTCTTCCTTACGGCCGGCGGGAGGGCCGAGCCCCCTGATATGCAGCCTCTGATGGAGTGGAGGTCGAACTCTGTCGCGTTGGGCTTGCTGTTGACGGCGATGTACATCGCCGGTGCGCCGCAGAACCAAGTGACTTTGGTCTTCTGAATAGCCTTCATTACCTCTTCGACGTGGAAGCTCGGAAGGAGGACGAGTGTTCCCCCCATGGACAAGGGCATGTTCATCGTGGCGGTCAGCCCATAGATGTGGAAAAGAGGGAGGACGCAGAGGGAGATGTCCTTCTCGGTAAGGGGGAAGAGTCGGGCACCGTACATCGCGTTGGACAATAGGTTATAGTGGGTCAGCATCGCACCCTTGGCCACACCAGTCGTCCCACCCGTGTACTGGAGTACCGCTATGTCCTCCAGGGGGTCGACGTCTACCGGCCTCGCCAGAGGAGCGTTCGACTCGATTAGCTTCACAAAGTCAAGGGTGTTCTCTCTGGGGACGTCCTTTATCCCAGCCATGCCGGCGAGGCGCTTCTTCAGCGGGGGCAGGTAGTCGGTGAGGCTCGTCGTGATGATGTGACTCAGGGAGAGCCTCCCCCTGCACCCTTCTAGGCTCTGGAAAAGATCCATACCTTTGGCGACCGTCCTGCTTGCCACGACGATCTGGGCACCTGAGTCCGCAAGTTGGTGCTCCAACTCCCTCTCCTTGTATGTGGGGTTGCACATCACCACCACCGCCCCAGCCTTGAGTACTCCGAAGAAGGACATGACGAGCTGGGGAATGTTCGGCATGAAAATCGCCACCCTGTCCCCCTTCTTCACTCCGAGGGAGGAGAGTGCAGAAGCGAAACGAGAGGAAATATCGTCAACCTGGGAGTATGTGAGATTCCTCCCTTCGTAATGGATGCACGTCTTCCCTGGATGGAGCCTGGCCGATTCCGTTAGAATCGAGTAGAGGGGTTTCTTGTCGGGAGGGGGGACGGAGTACCTTCCATCCAGCTTGATATTCAGCCAGGGGCGGTCCGCCAGCTGCTGCAAGCGCCATCGGCGGGCTTCAGACTTCCCTTAAGGGTATCCCCTAACTCGAGCCCGTTCGATAAGCGGGCGTAAGTATAAACGGGAAAGGTTTCGCATCGAGGCGAGATGTCCCGGGAGACAGAAAAGTACCTCGTCCTCTGTGTGGACAGAGACGACGACCTGGGGGCCAAGGCAAAGGTCGATTCTCCGGTGGTGGGGAGGGAGCAGGCCATAGCCGCCGCGACGAAGCTTGCGCTCGCCGATCCCGAGGAGGCAGACTCGAACGCGATTTTTGCCGCTGTGAAGAAGTACGACGAGCTGACGCGGGGGAACACCCTCTGTGAGGTGGCGGTAGTGTGCGGAGAGACGAATAGGGGGTTCGAGGCAGACAGGCGCCTTGGGAAGCAAATAGCGAGCGTGCTTGCAGGCTCAAGTTATACTGGAGTGGTGCTAGTCTCCGATGGAGGAGACGATGAGCAAGTGATTCCTATTGTCCAGAGCCTCAAGCCAATAGTGTCCGTGGAGAGGGTTGCGGTCAAGCATAGCCAGACTGTCGAGGAGACCTACCAGGTCCTAGGGCGATACCTAAGGATGCTCATCTTCGACCCTCACTACTCGAGGTACGCCCTTGGGGTGCCGGGGCTGATTCTCATCCTGGCCGGGATACTTGTAGTCGCGGGGCACGGAGTCGAGGCAGCGCTGGCGACGGTGCTCATCATCGGAGGTGCCGCTCTGGTCAGAGGGTTCGACGTCGACAGGACTGTGGCGGGGCTCCTCCACAGGGGGCCTACGGGATACATCAGGCTCTTCTCTATGATAGGCGCGGTCATCGTCGTGATAGCCGGGATTGACACGGGGTACGTGGCTATGACAGCCAATCCCAACTGGATCAAGGTGCTGGAAGACCCTTCCCAGTTCCTCGTCTACGGAGGCAACCTGATAGGAAGTCTTCTCGGAGGAAGCCTAAACCTGGTGTGGGCAGGCATAGCCATCTACACCACCGGGGCGCTGCTATCTCACATCGCCAGGGATAGCATACGGTGGCGCAGGGACAGCTATGTCCTTGTGATGCTCGCTATGCTTTACTTTCCTGTGCGCACCTTCTGCGAATTCCTAGTGAACGGGACTGCGGAGTACACGTTCTTCCTCATCTCGTACATCCTGCTGGGGCTGGTGGCCGTCTTCGTTCTGACCATCACCATTTATCCGAGGGTCAGGCGGCCCTCAGTAGAAACCGAGTAACATTGCTAGAGTCCGCGCTGAGGTATCTTGGTGCCTACAGGTTCTATGAGGGGAGATTAAAGGCCCAGGTGAAAGAAGACGGAATCCCGGGTCACATAGGGATAATCCTTGACGGGAATAGACGGTGGGCCCAGACCCAAGGTGTGTTCAGGGGGCTAGGCCACGAGGAGGGCGCCAACAGGGCAGAGGAGCTTCTGGACTGGTGCCACGACCTCGGGATCAAGACAGTCACCCTTTACGTACTATCAACGGAGAACCTGGAAAGGCCGTCGGACGAACTGAAGGAACTCTTTAGGCTGATCGAGGCCAGGCTACGGAGGCTGCTCAATGACGAGCGGATAATGCGGTACGGGGTCAATGTCAGGGCCATAGGTCGGCTAGACCTGCTCCCGGATTCGATCATCACCTTGCTGGAGGCCATAGAGGAAAAGACTGCCAAATTCAGGGACAGCTATCTCAACATCGCCGTAGCGTACGGGGGAAGGGCGGAGATAACCGATGTTGTTAGGTCGGTCGCCCAGGACGTCAAGAGCGGTAGGCTTGACCCGGACGCAATTACCGAGGAGACTGTTTCGAACAGGCTTTACACGTCCTATCTCCCAAACCAGGAGCCGGACCTTATCATCCGGACCTCCGGGGAGGAGAGGATGAGCGGCTTCCTCCTCTGGCAGGGGGCCTACTCGGAGCTTGTCTTCGTAGACGTTTTCTGGCCGGCCTTCAGGAACATAGACCTGCTTAGGGCGATACGGACCTATCAGAAACGCCGGCGGAGACACGGCAAATAGCAGAACAGATATAACGGAACATAAGGACGGGAGACCGAGTTGAAGGTAACCCTCGGCACCCTAAAGGACAAGGGAGACGACCTGGTTGCGTTCCTCGAACCCAGGGTGGGGACCAAACCGTCGCTCTCCGGTAGCGAGATTGAGATAGAGGATGGAGAAGTGAAAGAAGGTGTAAAGCCCCGCCACGTCAAGACGTACATCAAGCGGTTCCTCTACATGAACGGGGTCAGGAAGAAGTACAGGGTCTTCGTCACGGGGAAGGAGCTCACGATTCAGGAGATAGAGCTGGGCGAGAAGGAGGAGGAAGAGAAGAAGAAGGCGCCTGAAAAGCCTGAGGAAGCCCCGGAGGAGGCGAAGCCTGAGGAGCCTGGAGCCCCCGCAGAGGAGCCCGTCAAGGAAGAAGCAGCCAGAGAGAAGCCAAAGAAGGCCGCCTCGAAGAAGCCACGGCCCAAGAAGAAGAAAGCCGAGGAATAGACCTAGCCTAACGGGCCTTCCTAGCGCGCTTGAGGCGTTTCTCCCGAAGCAACGCCCTCAGATAGTTCCTTGCCTCACGCAGATCCCTGAGCGACTGGTGAAAATCTCCTAGGTGGAAGGCGTCAGTACCCTTCCTCAGGTTCTTGAGCGCGAACTGCAGAGCTTGCCTTTCGTCAGGCACGGCGTAGTTCCTGAGCCTGACAAGCCTACCGGGAGTATCCTCGTCAAGGTCGAACTTGATGAAGGCGACGCTCTTCTCGACCTCCGCGTAGGCGGTCCAGACAGAGCGTACCTGGTCGTCCGACGGTTCCCCAGTAATGGAGCCGAGGGCCGATTCTACCCTCTTCGCCGCGTCGGCAAGATCAGCCGCGGTCTCCTCCCTCCAGACGCTCACGCCCCGATTATCCTGGCCGTGCGATTTAGCCAAAGAACTCCCGTCCAACTTCGCAAACTTATAACCAGCATAGCTACGGCCGCCGACGGTTGCCAAAGAGAGACGAACGGAAGATTGGAGGCGCCTGCTACATCGGCCTTTACTCGATTCTCGACCTTGGAAGGCTCTCCTGCGCGCTTGAGCGAGCTCCATTCCCCCTGTTCGCATTCAGGCACGGCAAGACGACAAGAATTGCCGCCCAGGCTGACCTCTTCATGGGGACGCCCATCTTCTACTATTTCGACAACGGTCAGGTGGACGAGTTCCTAGCCTACCGCACGACGGGAGACGGCGAGGAAGTCCAGCTTGTAAGCTCTGCGAGCAACCCCTCCTACCTTTACGCCCCAGTGATCAGAGTGCAGAAGATGCCTTCCGTGCTTGACGAGAAGGCCGTGTTCCACGACAAGTTCATGGCGATAGAAGTGGAGAATATCCCGAGCCTCGTGAAGGTCGGGGCCTACAAGACTCTCTTTGAGGAGCCGCCCCTCCCCCTCTTTGCGTTCAGGGACGGCGGCGGGTGGGTAGTTGGCACCTTCGCTAGAATTGACGACTATGAGGAGGCGTCAATATTCTTCTACACCCGGGTCAAGGAGGAACCCTCGGGGTTCCTGAGGTATTCGTACGACAAGATTGCGGAGACGATGTACGTCAAGAGGACTGACGAGCCCGGGTTCCACTACATCAAGGTCGTCAAGCTGACTGAGCGTCATCCGCTGGTCGACTTCTAGCCAGAACCGAGTAGGAACTGCTCAGCTTCCTTCAGCGTTACTTTCGAGTTGTCGTAGGACGCCCGGTCCAGTGCTTCCCCGTAAGGGAACCAGCCGAACCCTTGGTGCTCGAAGGAGATCCTCACCCTCTCCATCTTTGTTTCTCCCAGAAGGTAGGTCACCTGCTTGTGGATGTTCTTCCCCTCCCGCCTGTAGAAGTACTCGATTACCTTTCTGAACCCTGGTACAATCTTTAGGTCTGTCAGCCCTGTCTCCTCCTCAACTTCCCTTAGCACGGTTTGCACCTCAGACTCCCCCTTTTCCACTCCTCCCTTCGGGAAGTCCCATCGCCCCGCGTTCTGAAGAAGTAGATAGATTCGCCCTTCATCACCGTCCCTGAACACGACGGCCCCGGCAGACCGCTCTTCCATGCCTCTGATACCGCGTGTTCTGAATATTAGTATTCTCTGAGATGAGGGAACCGTTTTAACGGCCGCAAATTCGGCCGTGAGAATCAGGTTTGTCGAAGATTAAGGTCGCCATAGCGGGCGTGGGGAACTGCGCCTCAGCCCTCGTCCAAGGGCTCCACTACTACTCAAGAAAGGGCCCGGACGAAGGCCTCACCTACTGGGACGTAGGAGGATACACGCCGAAGGATATAGAATTCGTCGCCGCATTCGACGTGAACTCGAGGAAGGTTGGAAAGGACCTATCTCGGGCCATCTATCAGGCGCCAAACAACACGCTGAAGATTGTAGAGGTGCCGGAGGTAGGAGTCAGAGTAAAGAGGGGGCCTCTCCTCGACGGAATAGGCAAGTATCTGAAAGGGGTGGTCAAGGTCTCTGGTCAGCCAGAGGTGGACGTAGCCAAAGAGCTGAAGGACAGCGGCGCTGAAATCCTGATCAACTACCTCCCGGTCGGGAGCACCGCGGCCTCGCACTCCTATGCTGAAGCAGCACTCGACGCCGGGGTCGCATTCGTGAACGCAATCCCGGTCTTCATAGCGTCAAACAAAGAGTGGGCAGACCGTTTCTCTAGGGCGGCGCTCCCAATCGCGGGAGATGACGTGATGAGCCAGATAGGAGCCACGGTGCTCCACAAGACCCTCGTGAAGATGGCGGTTGACAGAGGAGTGAAGGTTGATGAGACGTACCAGCTCAACATAGGGGGAGACACGGATTTCCTCAACATGCTTGAGGAGAGCAGGTTAAAGGACAAGAGAGAGAGCAAGACAAGCGCAGTAAGGGCGATGTCCCCCTATGAGGTCCCGACAAGGATAGGGCCAAGCGATTATGTGCCCTTCCTCGACAACGATAAGGTATGCTACATCTGGCTGAAGGGACGATACTTCGGAGGCACGATGGTGAAGATGGATGTGAAGCTCCATGTCGTGGACGCCTATGATAGTGGCGGAGTCATGGTAGACGCCATCAGGGGGACGAGGCTGGCGCTGGACAGAGGGACGTCGGGCCAGCTCGAGAGTCTGTCTGCGTTCTGCTTCAAGCATCCGCCCGTGCAGATGCCCTACCCGGCGGCCAAGGTAGCCTTCGAGGAATTTACTTCGGGGAAGCGGGAGCGGTAGGGGCCGCCTTCCGCCTAACATAGAAGGCTGTGAAGAGCAAGACCAAGAAGACGAAGGCCATGGGTATGAGGTACCGAGTCGTCACGTCCTCCCCAATGGCAATGCCCGAGCCCGTGGGAACAATTCCATTGATCGAAGCCCCTGAGTAGCTGAAGGTCAGTTTCGCCTTATCAAATGGGATTGTTATTCCTGAGCTTGCCACGGCCGTGGCAGTCGCCGAGGCCGTGCCGTGTGCGGACAGGTTGCCTAGACTTACAGTGAAGGAGCCAGATGAGAGGGTTGCCCCCTTTAGGTTGGAGAGCCCGACACCGGAGGGAACAGGGAGGATGAACTGGACGTTGGAGACCTCCACACCTGAGGGGTTCGTAATTTCGATGTTGATTGTGAAGTTCTTCCCCTCCTCGGGCGTCGTGGGAGTGGTGGTTATTGTGACCGTAAGAGGCTGGTATATCTCGACCTTAGGGTTAACTCCGCTTATTGTGAAGAGGGTCCCACCGAAGTAGAACCTCGCGGTCGCTGGCGTCCCGGTCAGGTTCCCGAATGTCTGAGTTGCGGTCACGTTATAGGACAGGGTGTTGTTTCCACCGACTGCCAGCGCCGCTGTGGTCTTCGTAAGTGTCTCTGTGCTGGAAAGAGTGTCGAATGAATCGACGTTGGAACCGACTGTCATGTTGTAAAGCTGATGGGGGCCGGCGTTGCTCGCGAACACGCTGACGGTGGAGGACATGCCACCGAAGAGCTGTGCCGGGGAGAACTGCTTCGTAAGCAGAAGCCCGGCAGGGATCGCCACCGAGTTCGACTGACCTGTCTCGTTGAAGCCCGAACTCTGCCCCTGGAACTTCAGTGGGGCCGTGATGAAACTTGCCGGAGAAGTCAGGTTATACTTCATCGTGGTCGTCTCGGTTGCCGATGTGTTCAGGACGGGGTAGCTGAGCGACAGCTGTCCCCTGAGGCAGGAGATGCCAGTCCCGTTGGTCATTCCGCACCCGAGGCCGATGGGCAGCTGTCCGGCAGCTTGGAAGGAGGTGACGTTCGCATAGCCGGTGTTGGCCGTCGTGAAGATGAGGGTCACGTTAGTCTTGGAATCGGAGAGCATCGACAGCTGGAGACTGACACTCACATGGGGAAACCCGATGTCCATCGAAGAATGAGAGAACGTATCCGAGACGACGTTACTCGTAGAGTTCAGCGTGACGCCACTGGGGGTCTGGTAGGTCACGGTATAGGAGCGAGTGGTGTTCACACCCAGCAGGCCTGTCGCAGATTGGGCGACCGAGACGGTCGCAGATCCGCCCGGGGAGCTCCCAGACCTAGCGGCGAGCCCCGCCACGGATCGGCCTGCCACTACGATGGACGAGGCAGGAAGCGTGCCAACGTTCGTGACCGTGACGTTGAACTTCTGGGTGTTGCCCACCGAGGGACCGAAGGTGCCGACGGGCGTGACGGTTGTGTAGACCACGGGGGCATCTGTACCCAGGGAAAGCATGATGGGGTTGAGGGTCGCGGTCCCGTTGAACGATTCCCCGCCCATAAGGTACACGTAATGGACCACGGAGGGAGGAATCAGCTGGCTTCCCGTCGTTGTACCAGTGTACCGTAGACGATAGACGGGTGTCACGCTTCCCCCCGCAGAGATGGCAGAGGTGGGCACGGTGTAGTTCCCGCTCAGGAACTTGAAGTCCCCTGTCTTGCTCCACCAGGTATCGGAGAAGGCGACACTGCTGATTGTCCCCGACGGAGAAAGATTCCTCAGGCTTAGCGTTACTGTCAGGTTGTCGTTGGTCCGCAGGACTCCTACGTCGACCGCCCTGGAAGCGAGGAGCTCGACCGGCTGCTCGACGACAGTAGCGTTGATCGTTGAGACCTTCTCACCTGCTCCCAAGTCGAGTGTGTAAGATCCCGAGAAGGGGGACGCGTTACTCGTCACGGTCGCCCCCTTGTCTTTGGATTGCACTATCCCATCGAGAAACCTTAGCTGAATAACCGAAGAAGAGCTCTGGTTCGAAGCCTCTATGGACGTAATCGTGCTGGAAAAGTAGCCGAGAAGGTTCGGTTGGTCTTGCCCGTTAATGGCGGAAGTTGAGATGGAGCCCAACTCTAGCTGGTGGTTGAAGCCGGACGACCCCTTCTGCCCCTCGAGGACTAGAAAGGGAGAGTCGGAGCCCATAAAGAAGCTGCTGCTCACTGCATTGGCGAAGCCCCCATCCGACGTAGGGAGGAACTTGAAGAGAGTCGTCGGGATGAGGTCGCTGAACGTTATCGGGCTGTAAAAGGTGTACGTCCCTGTTCCGTTGGAATAGGATTCGAACGAAGTCAGAAGGTAGGAATCCAGAGCGCTAGCCGCGGCGGAAGCGTCGGTGAACGAGTCGGAGCCAACCGTAAGGAACAGTCCCTGAGAAGGCACGAAGGGCACGGGAAGCAGATTGTAACCCTTCGGCCCGAAGATCTGCATGTCAGAAACCCAGGCGGTGGTGCTGATGGCGCTGATGTTGTACCAGCTGAGTCCGGGCGCCGACTCAAGCGCCGATAGGTGGCTCGACCCGTTGATCCCTGTGAACGTCATCTCCCACAGGGCAATTGAGCCGGACGTGAAGACTGTCAGCCTCTCCGAATATCCCCCTTTCGCTGATGCCACCCGCGCCGGGACCGCTGAGAGCACCATTAGGGCAACCACGGCGACAGCTAGCAACTGAGAACGTTTCAAGCGAGATGCGGGAGGGCGCTCGGTTCTCACTATAAATTGCTTCTGCAGCCTGATCATGACATATGAGGCGTACCGCCCCGCCATAATCGCTAGGGTGAGCCTGCTAGTGTACTCACTGTAAAGCCGTGACTAGGCCTATCCCAGGTTGAAGTCCTCAAGCAGGAGGTGGGAGTCGACCGATACTCATGGATGATGGGACAGGTCCAAGACCGTTGGTGCGTCGATCACTTCTTTCTGGTCGATTCTTCCGGTGGGTCGTCTATCCCTCTTTCGTTCAGGACGAAGACTGTGTCCCTCTCCGGGTGGTAGGGGCTGTCCACCATCCTCGCGATACGATTCTTGGCGGCCTTCCGGAGGTAAATCCTGTAGGTACTCGTATGGGCGACGACGTGGCCTCCCGTTGGCCTTGTGGGGTCACCAAAGAACGAATCAGGGGCGGCCTGCACCTGGTTGGTCACGACCACAGCGATGTTGTAGATCTCGGCTGTCCGGAGCAGCTGATGCATGAACCTGTTGAGCCTCTGCTGTCGCTCGGCCAGGGTCCCTCTTCCCAGGAACTCGGCCCTGTAGTGGGCGACAGCGCTGTC
>Ga0187771_10001155_pt1 | contig 17450 bp, 16 predicted proteins | sample 0116_SJ02_MP15_1_FD_133139 | JGI IMG/M metagenome (GOLD analysis project Ga0187771, IMG submission 133139) | Tropical peat soil microbial communities from peatlands in Department of Meta, Colombia - 0116_SJ02_MP15_10_MG | ecosystem: Environmental > Terrestrial > Soil > Wetlands > Peat | place...
GGGTGCCGCTGAAGGTGACGGGCAACACCGGGCGGGTGGCGATGCGGCAATCGCGGTCGCATGTGGCCAACGCGATTTTAGAGAGATTGAATCAGCCGCTGATTTCGACCAGCGCGAATTTATCGGGCAGTCCGACCTGCGCGAGCGGGATTGAAGTGTTCGGATCGATGGATGGCCGCGTGGATCTGGTGCTCGATGCGGGCGTGGTGACCGGGCTCGGCGCGACGACGGTGGATGTGACGGAGCCTTACTGGCGCATCATTAAAGAGGGCGCGATTCTGGAGAAAGACATCGCGGAAGTGCTCAAAGGGGCTTGAAGAAGGAGCCAGCAGTCAGGAGTCAGAATCAAGGCCTCCCGAGTGCTTCTCTGCTATGATCGTTCTGGAGCGTTCCTGCTTGGTTTGTGTGCGGCCTCTAATAAATTGATCCAACAGTCAATGTCATGGGGTCCGACTCGATCTTAGTGCCGGTGTGCAAGCTCCGGTGGCGAAAGCTGCCATGGAGAAGCCTGAAGGCGCGCGGGGGATCCCCCCTGTAGAAGTTCAGGGTCAATGACGGAGGCTAGGACGGCTAGAGTGGTGCGCTCCTTAGAAAGCTTTCTCTGACCAATCTCCTGTTTATCGGCGACATTTTTGCCTCCACGGGGCGGAATCTGGTTGCGCGGCATTTGAAGAATATCGTCGCCGAGGAAAAGATCGACCTCGCCATCGCCAACGCGGAAAACGCCGCCGGAGGCTTCGGCATCACGCCGCAGCTTGCCGACGAACTCTTTGGCTACGGGCTGGACGTGCTGACCACCGGAAATCACGTGTGGGACAAGCGCGAGATCTACGAATACCTACCGCGGCAGCCGCGCCTCTTGCGTCCCGCGAATTATCCGTTGGAGACCCCTGGGACGGGTGTCATTACCGTCGAAGCCCGCAACGGAGCGCAGTGCGCGATTCTGAATCTCCAGGGCCGCGTGTATATGCCGCAAACGGATTGCCCTTTCCGCACGGCGGATCGTCTGCTCGCCGAGCTGCCCGAGGACGTCAGGATTCGCTTTGTCGATTTCCACGCCGAAGTGAGCAGCGAAAAAATGGCGATGGGCTGGTATCTCGACGGCCGTGTCTCGGCCGTAATCGGCACGCATACCCACATTCCGACCGCAGACGAGCGGATTTTGCCCGGCGGCACGGCCTATCAGACGGACGCCGGTATGACGGGGCCGTACCGCTCCGTGATCGGCGTGGATAAAGACATCATCATCGAAAAATTCCTCACGCAGATGCCCGTGCGGATGGAAGCGGCCCGGCATGGAGCGGAGCTGCACGCGGTGATCGTCGAAGTGGATGAGTCCACGGGACGCGCGGCGGGCGTGCGGCGCTATTCGATCATTTAGGTCTCCGGCAGAGGGCGCTATGTGCGCTAACCTTTAGGCTTGAAGCCTTCGCGTGATCCCCACGACGCGCGGCAAGGAGAACCATGAGAGTACTGATCGCCGGCGGAGGGATCGCCGGCCTGGCTTTCGCTCTAGGACTAAAGCAGCGCGGAATCGACTGCGAGGTTTACGAATCAGTGCCGGAGATGAGAGCGTTAGGCGTGGGCATCACCTTGCTTCCGCACGCGATGCGCGAACTTTCGGCGCTCGGATTGGAACCGGCTCTGCGCGAAGCCGGGATTGAAAATACAACCCACAAGTTCTTCAATCGCTTCGGGCAATGGATCTATGAGGAGCGGCGCGGAAAATTCGCCGGCTACCCGTACCCCGAGCTGGGAATTCATCGCGGACGCCTGCACATGGTTCTTCTGGAGGCAGCGAACGCGCAACTCGGCGCAGGGTGCATCCACACCGACCATCACTGCACGGGCGTCGAGCAAGACGACCGCTACGTCACGGCCCATTTCAGGCAAACCACGACGGGAAAGCCTCTGGAATCGGCGCGCGGCGACATCCTCGTCGCTTGCGACGGCGTGAATTCAGCGATCCGGAAGCAGTTTTATCCCAACGATAAGCTGGTCTTCGCCGGCATCAATATGTGGCGCGGCGTCACGAAGCATAAGCCGGTTTTCGACGGGCGTACCTACATGCGCGTGGGCGCGATCGACACGGGAAAGATGGTGATCTATCCGATCATCGACAACATCGACGGCCGGGGCAATCAGTTGATCAACTGGGTGGCCGAGCTGCGCCGCCCCGGATCGGCCATGAACGATTGGAACAAGCGCGGAAAGCTTGAAGACTTTTTCGACGTTTACCAGGACTGGCACTTCGAGTGGCTGGACGTCGCGAAATTGATTCAGGACGCCGAGCAGATCCTGGAATATCCGATGGTCGACAAGGACCCGCTCGAACGCTGGACGTTCGGGCGCGTGACGCTCATGGGCGACGCCGCGCATCCCATGTATCCGCGCGGCGCGAACGGTGCGGCGCAGGCGATCATCGACAGCCGGACACTGTGTGACCTGCTCGCAGACTCGCAGGACCCTCGTGAGGCGTTGGCCTCGTACGAGAAGGTCCGACTCGACGTTACCGCCAACGTCGTCCGCACGAATCGCCAGTATCCGCCGGATTACATCAACATCAAAGTCGATGAGCTGACCGGCGGAAAGCCGTTCGCCAATATCGACGACGTCATCAGCCAGGAAGAGCTGAAGCGCATCGCCGAGAACTACGCCAGAATTGCGGGCTTTTCGAAGGAAGCTGTCCGATAAGGTTTCGCGCCCTACGCTACTTGTTCTGATAGTGCGTGACGTCCTGCTCGTTTTCCGTGCAGATATATTCGCCGATTTCGTCGCCGGCGAGTAGCGTCGTCGTATATTTCACCGACCACGGCTTGGTGAACGTCCCGGGATCGTCCATGATGAATTCGTATTCCAGGTGGCCTTCATCGGGACGGCGCAGGCGCTCGGTGACGCGGAGCTGCTCGGTGTGCGGCCGGCCGAAGGGAAGCCAGCTTTTGTCATTGAAATTGGCGGTTTCCACCACCAGCGTGTCGCCTTCCCAGTGGCCGATCGAATAGCCCATCCAGGTGGGATCGGCGTCTTTGGGGCGCGCGCGGCCGTCCATGTGAATCTGCCGGTACACGAAAATATCCTCGTTCAGGACCACGATGGTCTTCGGAGCCTGAATCATCTTGAACGGATTCGCGCCGCCGAGCCGCGGACCCTGCGGCAGGCAGAACGCGTTCGGACTCATGCGATCCGGCCGCTTCATCTCTGCCTGCGCCCACGGGAGCAATTGGGTTTCCGTCGCTTCGAGCTGCCGCATCGTCGCCCACACGCCCGAAAGATCCGGATGCCCGTCCCAGGCGCGCGGCGTCGGCCCGGTGGGAATCGCACGCCGTTCCATGGCGGCGGCAGCGAAAGCATCGTCGCCGATCGCGCCGAGATTCGTTTGGCCTAAGTGTATGTCGAGGTGCACGGGCGCTCCCGTTTCGACCATGACACTCTTTTGCGAGAAGAGCTGGACGGCGTGCACGGCGGCCGTGATTTCATAAGTCCCCGGCGGCAATCCCGTCACTGAGTATTCGCCCTTCGCCGAGGAGACGGCCGGAAACTGCGCTCCGCTCGCTGAATTCTTGACGCGGATCTCCGCCTGCGGCATGGGCGCGCCGAGATTGTCGTAGACGATACCGGAGATCGTTCCCGCTGCGCCTTGCGCGAAAAGCGATGCGGCGGGGAAGAGTGCGGCGAATAGGGTTGCGGCCGCGCGCAGCATCCGGCTACCGTGCATGTCCCGCATACTGGTTGTTCTCGGCGCAAATGTATTCGCCGATCTCCTCGCCGGCGAGCAGAGTCGAAGCCATCTTGAACGTCCACGGCTTGTTGTACACGCCGGGATCCTCCACGGTTACCTCGATCTCGAGGTGCCCCAAGTCGGGACGGCGGATCCGCTCGATCATATGGAATTTCTCGGTGCGCGGATACGGCATGGGCGTCCAACCCTTGTCGTTGAATCCGGCGCTATCGACCACCAAAGTGTCGCCTTCCCAATGCCCGATCGAATTTCCCATCCAGGTGGGATCGGCGTCGGTGGGATGCGGTCGGCCGTCCATATGAATTTGCCGGTACGGGTAGACGTCCTCGGTCAAAATCACGATGGTCTTCGGCGCCTGAATGAATTTGAAAATCACGGGAACATCGAGCGTCGGACCCCAAGGCAGGCAGGCGGACGTGGGGATGTCCTTCATGTGGTTGGCCAGGCGCTCCTTGAACAACGTTTCGGCCCAGGCTTGCATTTCGGGCTTGCCTTCTTCGACCTTGCTCGTCGGCGCCCACACGCCGGTCAAGTCGGGATGTCCGTCAAGAAATCTGGGCGTGGGACCGTTGGGGACGGGCCTGTTGGCGATCACCGAAGCGGCTACCGCCGTGTCGCCGATGGCGCCCAACTGATCGTCGTCCTTCAAATGAATCTCAAGCTTCGCCGTTTGACCCGCGGCAATCGCCACACCGTCTTGCGAAAACTGCCGCGAACCGTGGACGTAGACGGCCACTTGATAACTTCCTGCTAAAAGTCCGGTGACAGAATACGCGCCCTTGCCGGAAGTGGTCGCGCGAACAATGTTCCCAGAGGCCGCAGTCACGCGCACTTCCGCGTTCCCCAACAGGCCACCCAGGGGATCGTAGACCACTCCACTCAACGAACCGCTGCCCTGCGCATGCAGGCCCGGCGCAGCCGCGATCGCGAACAACACAGCGACTACCACATTCGATGGATCAATCACCAATCGCGTCATGCGTTCCCTGGGATCATGGTTTCTTCTTGGCTCGGGCGCATTTTTTTGTTGTATTACTGCTTCTTCTTCGTGCTCGGAGCGTATTTCTTGTTGTAGAGAGCGAGCTCCGACGGCGAGCACAGCATTTCGGGAAGGTCCGTATTGGGCGGCATCAGCGTGAAGCGGACCTTGTTCAATCCGATCCACGGCTTCTGATAGACCTTCGGATCGTCGAGAGTCACGGTCAGCTCCATATTGTCGTGATCGAGGCGGTGAAAGACTTCCTGGACGTGCAAATCCTCGCTGTGGGGACGTCCGGCATTATCGACCCACGTGCGCGGATCCGTGCCGTTGGTGTCGATGACAAACGTGTAGTCATCGGTCCATTTACCCACCGAATAACCGTACCAGCGCGGGTCGGGATCTTTCGGAAGAGCACGCCCGTCCGTCCAGGCCACGCGATAGACCTTACCATACGTGTACAAAAGGACCGTCTTGACCGGCGTTTGAATGAACTGCGTGGCCCTCAGCTCGAACAGATCCTCGCGTGGGAATCCCTGCGGATCGCACGCGTGCGCGGGGTCGTTCTCCTCCGTCGCGGCTACTTGATCCGGGCCATTGGACGATCTGTTGCGCTTGGCCATCTCCTGGCCGTACGGCGTGTAAAACAACTGATGCTCAGGCTTGCCGTCGGCGGGCATGTTGGCGGCTCCGCTGCCCTGCGCGCCGACGAGCGGCTTCCAGATTCCGTTCAAATCGCGGCGCGGCGCCGGTCCCGAGGGCTTTGTCTCAGTTTGTTTCGCGGCCTGCGCGGCGGCCGTTTGAGCCGTGGCCGGCACGGCCCCGCACCACATCCACAGGACACCTGAGAAAACCGCCGCAAGGCTACGCATGCAGCGCGGCGTCACTTCTTGATCGCCCCTTTCGCCGCGTGCCGGCGGTTATATTCGGCCAGTTCCGAAGGCGAGCACATCATTTCCACCAAATCCGTGGTCTCCGGTTTCAACCGAAACTGGAGCTTATTCAGCGCGACCCACGGCTTCTGATAAACCTTCGGATCGTCGAGCGTCATCGTCAGCTCCAGATGATCGTGATCGACGCGGTGGAACACTTCTTCGACGCGCAGATCCTCGCTATGCGGGCGCCCCGCGTTATCGACCCAGGTTCGTTCGTCGGTACCGTTGGTCTCTACGACAAACGTCGTATCGTCCTTCCATTTGCCCACCGAGTAGCCATACCAACGCGGATCGGGATCTTTCGGAAGTTCGCGCCCGTCGGTCCAGATCACGCGCCAGATCCGGTTGAAGGTGTAAAGCATCACCACCTGCGCCGGCGTTTGCAGAATCTCGGTTGCCCGCACTTCGAAAAGATTCTGGCGAGGGAATCCCATCGGCTCGCACACATGCGCGGGATCGTTCTCCTCGGATGGAGGCACCTGATCCGGCCCGTTCGACGACTTGTGCGTTTTCGCCATTTCGACTCCGAACGGCGTGAGGTGCAGGTCGTGCTCCGGCTTCCCGTCGGCCGGCATGTTCAGCGCTCCGTTTGGCTGGACTCCATCCAGTGCGCGCACCGGCTCCCAAATGCCGTTCAAATCTCGAGGCGGCGCCGGAGCCGGTTTGTCGCCGGGCCGATTCGCGGTCGGGCTTTGCGCTGCTGCGATGAAGGACGCGAACGCAAATACGGCCACCGCCAATAGCGGAAGCGTGGTGAGCCTCATTTGTGCCATGTGGTATCGCGGGCGCGAAAGCTGCCGCTAGAATGCTACTGTTTCCCGGGAGCTTCTCCCGGAACGCGCCCCATGCCCTCGTACGTCTTGCCGCCGACAATCACGCGAGCGATGCGGCCGATCGGCTCGCCGTTTTTGGCGACGATCATCCATATCTGCACTTCGTCGCCCGGCTTGAACATCTTGCGGCTCCAGCCGCGTGCCATCATGTCCGGCGGATTGCTGACTTCGGCCGTCCAGTGAACCGTCTCGCCCTTATCGTTCTTCACGTCGAATTCGAGCAAACAATGCGGGTTGGCCCACACCCAGTCGGTCACGACGCCCTTTACCACCACGGCCTTGGTTTCGTCGTAAATCGCGCTACCATGATGCGCCCACAGCGACGCGGGAGCGCCCAGCACCGCAAGCACTGCCGCCAACGATATGATTGCCAATTTGCACTTCACTGCAAAACCTCCACTTTCACTGCGTGAGAATCTCGAAAGACTCAATTTGTTTTATCCAATCGGTCCGGTCGTGTCAACCAGCGCCCGCCGGAGGGCTATTTAAACTAACGCGCCGGACGCGCGAACTTCGACGCTTCGATCGGCACGTTGGCCTTTATCTCGGTCAACTGGATCGTGGATTTTCCATCCAACCACGTAGCGATCACCTTGTACGGCACTTTCAAACCGCCCAGTTCGCGATAGTCCGAATAATCGACCTGCGTTGGCGAGAGCCCGACGGGTGAGTCCACGTACGTCACGATTCGCGTCAGCAGGCCCGACTCATCGTCGAAATACATATTGACGGGGACTTTTCCGTTGATCGTCGCTTGGACCATGGTCACGTCGCGGTCGTCAATCAAGGCGGGACCGCCGGGCCGCCATTGTGTCAGCAAAGTCTTGATCTGTCCGGGGAAAGTCATCGCAGCGAATAACCGGGCCGCGTCCACGTCCTCGCCGCTCCGCTCCAGGAATGGCAGCGGAGCGAGCTGCGGCGATTCGGAAATCCAGGCTTCGCGTCCGTCAAACGTGTCCACGACATCGGAGCCGGCCAAATCGTGCACGATCAGAGTTCGCTGGGCCGGAGCTTTCGCATACAAATCCATGGCGTACTTGGTCGGGACTCCATAGGGTTGATAAGTTCCCTTGGCCACCACGCTCGTCAATGTAGCCGCTTTCTGTTCGCCGCCGATGGAGTTCAGAAACTTGTTGATCACCTCGCCGGCCTCGGGCGCCCCCGGAAACGGACTCACCATCTGATCCGGCTCGCGATAGCGCAACGTCGCGTAAAACTGGGTCAGATCGGGTGTTGTCTCCGGCAAACTGGTGCCGCGGTGGCAGGTGTAGCAGGTCAGCATGCGCCGTCCTCCGAAGAAATTCTTGTTCATGGCATTGACCATGGCGATCATGCCGCGGCTCTTTCTCTTGATGTCATTCTCCTCGGCGTATTTGCTCCAATCGCCGCCGCTGTCGCGCCCATGGCAGTTGACGCAGCTGAATCCGAGCGAAGCGGAAAAGAACCCCATCGTCGACATGAATTCGTCGGCGGGAATTCCCTTCAAAGCGGTGATATTCTTGAAAACCTGTTCGGCGGGCCGCGTGTCTCCACGCATCTGACCATGGACAACCGCCGCTCCGAACACGCACCCGATCAGTACGGCCACGATGGCCGGGTTCTTGCGCCTCGAAGGGACGGTTTTCTCCGTTCCTTCGTTTTGTATGACGGCAAAATCTTGCATGATGACGAGATCCCTTCGTATAAAGCTGCTGCACTTCCCGACGTTTACGGCCCAATTATATCGCCATGCGGAAGGTAATCCCGTTCGGGCGCCGCGCTCCTCGCCGGAGCGGGTTACGATACGATGTCCACAGCATGGCGGCCATCGACTTGAAAACCTTCCGCGTTCGGCCGGGGCATCCGGTTGATTTGGGCAAATTCCCGGTGCGGGTCGCGCCGGTGTATGCGTCAAAGGAAGATTACCACATGCTGCTCGAGCGCCATATCGCCGAGCTCACCTTATTGCAAAGCAAGCTATATGCATCGAACAGCTATAGCGTGCTCCTGATCTTTCAGGCCATGGACGCGGCCGGCAAAGACAGCATGATCAAACACGTGATGTCCGGCGTGAATCCGCAAGGTTGCCAGGTCTTTAGCTTCCAGCATCCCGGACCCGAAGAGGTGGAGCATGATTTTCTGTGGCAAGCGATCCGCCGCCTGCCCGAGCGCGGCCACATCGGCATTTTCAACCGCTCCTACTACGAAGAGGTGCTGATCGTCCGCGTGCATCCCGAAATCCTCCGCGCCGAACGCGTCCCGCACGAGCTGCTGGACGAAGCCGCCATCTGGGAACATCGCTTCCGATCGATTCTGGACCTGGAACGACATCTCCATCACAACGGCACGCGCGTGGTGAAATTCTTCCTCCACATCTCCAAGGAGGAGCAGCGCAAGCGTCTGCTCCGCCGCATCGACGATCCCGACAAGAATTGGAAGCTCAGCATGGCGGACATCGAAGAGCGCAAATTCTGGGAGCCTTACGTGCGCGCTTACGAGGCATGCCTGAACGCCACTTCCACCGAGCACGCGCCCTGGTACGTCGTGCCCGCCGACGACAAGCCCAATGCTCAGCTCATCGTTTCGGAAATCATTCTGGACGCCTTGCGGAATTTGAAGATCGACTATCCCAAGCCGGACGCGGAACGCCGGCGGGAGCTCCAGGCTATTCGCAAGCGCCTCTCCGAATAGCGTGCGCCGGCTCAAGCACGTTCAACTCCTGCCTCGTGATACGATTGCTAGGTTATACTTCCGCCCCGTGGGCGCTTCCAAATCATACAAAAGAGGCATTGCAATCATTTATGGTGCGCTTGAAATCAGGCATGCGGTCTGGCTCGGCGTTTGCGCTGGCGGCGGCGTTGCTATGGACGGCGGGAAGCGCCGCTGCCCAATCGGCCCGTCCAGTCCCGCCTTCTTCGGAGGTCTATAAGAACCTCAAGGTCCTGGGCGACACCCCCTCCGACAGCTTCAATCAGGGGATGCATCTCGTCTCCGGCGCGCTCGGCGTGGATTGCGAATACTGCCATCTGGAAAAGGATCGCGTGAGCGACGAGGTCAAGAACAAGGACGTCGCCCGCGACATGATGGTGATGACCGCCGAGATCAATCGCCGCATGTTCAAGGGCGAGGAAGTGGTCACCTGTTACACCTGCCATCGCGGCAAGCCAATTCCGGTGGGCCCGCCGATTCTTCCCGTGGGCGAATATTTCAAAGAACCGCCGCCCCCGCCTCCGATGCCGCCCGCGGCCGACATCATTTCCAAGTACGTCGCGGCGATCGGCGGAGAGCAAAACCTGCGCAAGATCACGACCCGCCTGATCACGGGCGAGCAGGACATTCCTACCGGGCCCGGCGGGGTCATTCCCACGCCCGCGCACATCGAGATCTATCAGAAGGCCCCGAATTTAACCTTGCGGATCGCAAAGACAAAGGACATTACCCAGATAAGCGGCTCGGACGAAAAGGGGCTTTGGGTGCAGGACGCCCGCGGCCGGGTCAATCCCCCGGCCATCGCTCTGGAACGCGCGCGCGAAACCCGCAATGCGGACTTTTACGAACCTCTCGATCTCGCGAAACAGTTTCCGAAGATGACAGTGGAGCGCATCGAGAAGATCGGCAGCAGCGATGCCTACGTGATCGCCGCCGAGCCGCCGGATGGCATCGTCGTGCGCCTGTACTTCGACACGAAAACCGGCTTGCTGCTGCGCAAGTACACGCTGACGCCCACGCAAACTGGCACGAGCCCCTACCAAATCGACTATTCGGACTATCGCGACGTCGGCCACGGCGTGAAATACCCGTACCGGATTCATTATGAGCCGGCCGGCCCGCGCACCGAGCTCGCCACGCACTCCACGCTGCGGATCACGAAGATCCAGGAAAACGTGGCGCTCGAAGACGCGAAATTTACGCGGCCGCCATCGGTCGACCGCGGAGCGAAGAAAAAGCAGTAGCCACCCGGCCAAACCGGCGGTATAAAATGGGCATATAAAATAGAGGTTGTTCTTATGAAGCTATCCCACACTCTCATTCTTGGCGCTCTCCTGTCTGCAGCACCGACGCTTTCGGCCCATCACTCTTTCGCGGCCGAATACGACAGCAGCAAGCCGATCAGCATCACAGGTACGGTGACAAAAGTCGAGTGGACCAATCCGCACGCCCGCATTTACGTGGATGTGAAGGACGATAAGGGCACCGTCACCAACTGGAATTTCGAGCTGGGCGGTCCACTGCAACTGAATCGCCTGGGCTGGACGCGCAATTCGGTGAAGGTCGGCGACCAGATCAAGGTCGAAGGCTATGCGGCCAAGGACGGATCGAACATGGCGAATGCGCGCAACGTCGTATTTGCTGACGGCCGTAAGATCTTCACCGGTTCAAATGGCGACGGCGCGCCCGCTCAGTAACCGCCGCGAGCGCAGTTCCCTGGCGGGAAAACTCTACTTCACGGCCTTGGTGTAATCCGCCACATTCCGCGCCGAGCCGCTCAGCTCGAGAATATGCATTCCGGTATTGGCTCGGTCCACGGGATAAATGTAGCCGCGGTCGTCCACGTCCACGTTGTTGGTCTGAATCGCGATCTTGCAGTGTCCGGTCTTTTCATCGCCGACGCAGCGCTTGTCGGTGTTGGCCGTGATCGCCGGGATGTAATAGCCGATTTCCTTCGGATGATATGGATCGCGCACATCCACGGCGCGGACACCCGCGTTGAAATGCGCGATGAAGACAACGCGATTGTAGAAGATCGGCGTCATATTTTCGTTCGAGGAGTGCGTGCCGAAGCGGCCGCCCGCCGTGCAGAAATTGCCGCTATCTTCCGGAACCGTCCAGGTGGACACGACCATCGGCTTTGATTCCGTCGAAATGTCGAAAATGCGCATCATCTGCCGGTATTCCTGGCATTCGTTCGGCGTCGTCTCACCGATCTCCAGCAGAAAATCTTTCGTCTTGCCGAATTTTTGCAGCCCGAACTCGGGCAGGGGCATTTGCAACATCGGGAGCACGTTGTGTCCGCCAATGTCCTCGGGCATATCGACGCGCGCGATTTCGGGATACTTCAAATTCGCCTCGGTGACCTCGGCGGGCCCGTGGATCAGCTTGTCGCGATCCAGAATCTGGATGATGCCATTGCGCGCGTTGTCGTAGGCGATATACACGCGATTGCCCTTCGGCCCCGTGGAAACTGCTCCGTGCACGCCACCCGGCGTGGGACCCTTCGCGCCCGGCTCCTGGCCCGGCAATCCGAAATTGCGGATGAAGACGGGCTTGGCGGGATCGCTGAGATCGTAAATCTGGATCATGCGCACCACGCGCCAGCCTACGGGCCCGGAAACCAGGTAGGCGATGCCGCTGTCGCACTCCCACCAATTCTTGTGGGTATCGCGCAACCCGTCGATGATCACGTTCATCAACGCCGGCTTGGCCGGATCGGTGACGTCCCACATTTCATGCCGCGTGTTGCCGTAAGCGCGCAGCATATAGAACTTGCCCTTGACGCCGTGCGGAAGCTCGTCGCCGCTGCATACGCGCACCATCGACGCGCCGCCGAATTCGCCCGTGCGCTCCTTGGGTTCACCCGGAATGTGCACCAGATACTTCGGCTTTTTGGGATCGGTGACGTCGACAATGGACGTTCCGTTCGGCTCCATCTTTCCGGTGAGCGGATTCATCGCTTCGCCGCCGTGATGGCCCACGTAGGCGATCCAGCGATTGCCCTGCTTCTCCACGATAGGCTGATAGGCGCTGCGCGCCTGGAGGTCGTTGTAGCCGACCAGAACCATGTTGCTCGCCCGCGGCTTCTTTTGCGCGTCTGACGGCGGAATCAACTGCTGCGCCGCGGCCAAGGCGCAGGTGAGCGCGGCGATTCCCAAACACTTCAGCGCGAAATTACGCATACGTCCTCCCAGTGGCCGGAGCGAAGCTCCCACGCCAGATCTATTGCAGAATACACTAATTTGCACGGCGGGACGACGCGCCGGCTAGCCTCGCCAATGATTATCCAAGCGATGCTTGGCGCGCCGGTATGCGCGGGCAATGAACCACATCGCGACGCCGCCGGCAACGGTGGCCGCGAGAAGGGAAGTCATCGTCGGAACGCCAAAAAAGATGAGCAGCGCGGCCAGCACGCAGATCAAAATCGGAAGAAGCAGGATGACCATGTAACGATCATGGTACGACAATCGGATGTGATTCCCGCTCACCCTGAGCCCTGTTGCAACCGCGAATATCCGCGCGAAGCGCCGCTAGCGCGGAGGCATTCGCAAGGCCCCGTCCAACCGGATCACTTCGCCGTTCAGGTATTCGTTTTCCATACAGTGCAGGACCAGCGCCGCGTACTCCGACGGACTTCCCATGCGCTTCGGAAATGGCACGGACGCGCCCAGGCTTTTCTGCACTTCCTCGCTCATGCCCGTCATCATCGGCGTGAGCATGATTCCCGGCGCGATCGCTAATACGCGAATCCCGAACTGCGCGAGCTCACGCGCGGCCGGCAATGTCAGCGATGCCACGCCGCCTTTGGATGCCGAGTACGCCGCCTGCCCGATTTGTCCCTCGAATGCCGCAACCGACGCCGTCGATACGATCACGCCGCGCTCGTCGCCGATCGGCTCTAGCTTCGTCATATCCGCCGCCGCGAGCCGCATCATGTTAAACGTCCCGATCAGGTTCACCTGAATCACACGCGTGAAATCCGCCAGCGGCATCGGGCCCTCGCGCCCCACGATTCTCTTGCCCGGTGCGATGCCCGCACAGTTCACCAGCACGCGCGCTGGTCCTTGCTTTTCGCGCGCAATCCCGACCGCGGATTCAGCACTGCCCGCGTCGGTCACGTCGCAGGGAATCGCCAGTCCGCCGATTTCCCCGGCCACAGTCTTGGCCTGATCCAGATTCACATCCACAACCGCGACTTTCGCGCCCGCCCGCGCCAGCGCACGCGCCGTTTCCGCGCCCAATCCCGATGCGCCGCCTGTGACGATGGCCGCTGTTCCCGCGAGCTTCATTTGCCGCCGCTCTCCGAGCCGGGCCTGCGCGCCATAATGCACATCGCGAGCATGCTCATCACGACTTCGTCGCGTTGATTCAAAGCCTCGATCTTCGCCTTGACGATTCCACGATCCGGTTTGGAACGCGAAAGCCGCGCTTCGAGCGTCGATACGCGCACGCGCAGCGTATCGCCCGGACGCACCGGAGCGGGCCAGCGCACTTCATCCACTCCCGGCGACGCCAATGCCGCGACGTGCGACAAATAGTGATCCACCAGCAGCCGCATCGCGACGCCAATGGTATGCCATCCCGACGCGATCAATCCTCCGAACCGTCCTTGCTCCGCACGCGCAGGATCGACGTGAAACGATTGCGGGTCCCAGCGCCGCGCGAAGTCCAGGATTTCGGCTTCCGTCATCGTAACGCTGCCGAACTCGTACACGCGGCCCGGTTCGTAATCTTCGAAATAACGCTCTGTGGCAGGCAGGGAGAATGCCGGAGAACTCATGAATACTCATCTTCCCCCACTGAAGCATCCGCGTCGACCGGCGTAAATCCGCATGTGATATAGTGTCGCCGATGCCGACCAAATCATACCTCACCATCCCCATTTTCCTGGCGATTCTGGCCGCTGGTTGGACGCACGCGCAAAACACCAATACGGGCGCGAGCGCCAACGACTGGCCGATGTACGCCCGCGATTACACCTCCGCGCGCTATTCGCCGCTTACGGAACTTACGCCGAAAAACGTGACCGGCCTGAAGCAGCTCTGCTCCTACGCGCTGCCGGAGCCGACCGTGACGTTCGAAAGCAGCCTGGTGGAAATCGGCGGCACGCTCTACTTCACCTCACCCGCCTCCACCTATGCCCTGGACGCCTCCACCTGCGCTCTTAAATGGAGCGAAAAACACGACATGCCGGGCAATCCCGGAACCGTGCGCGGCGTCGCGGTCGAAGGACGGCGCCTGTTCCGCGGATTCCGTGACGGCTACGTCATCGCTTACGATCTCAACAACGGTGAGCAGTTATGGGCCACCAAGCTCACTGCGCCCGACGGCCGTGTCGCCAACATCGCGCAATCGCCGCTCGCCTGGAACGGCATCGTTTTCATCGGCACCTCGGGTGGGGAGGTAAATTGCGCCTGCTTCGTCGCGGCGCTGGATGCGGCCTCGGGCAAAGTGTTGTGGACCTTCAACACGGTGCCCGCGCCGGGAACGCCGGAAGCCGCGAGCTGGCCCAAAGGCGTCACGCCCGGCGGCGGCTCCATGTGGACCAGCTTCAGTCTGGACGTCCCCAACGGCTTGCTTTATTTGTCCACGGGGAATCCCGGATTCGATTTCGCCGACAAATATCGCCCAGGTGCGAATCTGTATACCAACTGCGTCATCGCGCTCGATGCCAAGACCGGCAAGCTGCGCACCTACTATCAGATCGTCCCGCACGATTACCACGACTGGGACCTCACGTCAGCACCCGTCGTGCTGACGACTAAAGGCGGCCAGCAGCGCGTGATGGTCGCCGGCAAAGACGGCCACCTGGTGTCGATCGATCCTAAGGCGCGGAAGATCCTCTGGAGGACGCCGGTCACCACGATCGAAAACACAGAAGCGCCGCTTTCGCCGCAAGGCACGCGCTTCTGTCCGGGCACTGCGGGCGGCGTCGAGTGGAACGGCCCGGCCTATTCGCCGGCCACGAATCTGGTCTATTCCAACGCCGTCGACCGCTGTTCCACCGTCAAGGATGACCCCGACTACGACGGCAAGAAGAACATGCTCGGCTCGGCCAACGCCTTCGGCGACAAAGATGAGAACAGCGCCGGATGGGTCACAGCGATCGACGCCGATAGCGGCGCGGTGAAGTGGAAATATAAGGCGTCGACGCCGATGGTCGCGGGGATCGCGGTCACCGCAAGCGGGCTCGTGCTCACGGCCGACATGGCTTCCGATTTCCTGGCCTTCGACGCGGCGAATGGGAAGCTGCTGCATCGGGTCAAGATCGGGCAGCCCACTGGCGGTGGCGTCATCACCTACAGCGCCGGAGGCAGGCAGCGCATCGCCGTCGCCACGGGCATGGAGAATCGCATCATGGACACACACGGTATGCCTGCGATCGTAGTTTTCGGATTGTAGCGTTGAGGCTGAGTGGCGCATCGAACTTTCCTCGTGTCATTCCGACGGAGCGAGGAATCTGCTTTTGCCGGAGTGATCTGGTCACTTCGATGAAAAGCGGATCCCTCGCCGCTCACGCTTCTTGGGATGACAAGTTTGAGGGTTGTACGAACGTCAGAAAGTTGCTGTCCGGTGGTTTTTACCGATCGGTTGAAGTGCAAGGAGAACCATGCGAAACGTTTTTTTGAGTGCTGCCATCGCGCTTACGGCTGCGGCGCTGTGGGCGCAGACGGGCCCGCCGTGGCCGGAGAAGATCCCCACCAACGGCCCGATGTACAAGGTCGATCCGTTCTGGCCCAAGCCGCTTCCGAACAAGTGGAGCATGCAGCAGATCGTCGATATCTACGTCGACAAAGACGACCACATCTGGATCATCAACCGCCAGACCGACGCCCGACCGGACGAGATCGGGGCCGCGACCAATCATCATATCGAGTGCTGCGTGCCCGGTCCGCAGATTATTCAGTTCGATCAACAGGGCAATGTGCTAAAGGCGTGGGACGGGAAAGGCACGCCCGGATGGCCCGGACGGCTGCAGACGCTGGGCATCGATCGCAATCTCAACGTTTATGTTTCCGGTACGACGCCGGGCGATACCATCGGCAAATACGACAGCAACGGGAAATTTCTCTCGGACTTCGGGCACCGGGGACCGAAGGTACCGGCCAACCAGGTAAAGCAGAACAATCAGCAGACGGACACGTTTCCTCCCGGCATCGGCGCGTTCGAATTCGATGAGGACGCGCACGAGATCTACATCGCCGACGGGTTCCTCAACAAACGCATCCTGGTCTACGACATGGATACGGGCGCGTTCAAGCGCGGCTGGGGAGGCCACGGCACTGCGTTGAGCGAAATCGATAACGATCCGACGCCGGACTATGACATCACGGCCCCGACGCCGCCCGATCAGAAACAGTTCGCGCCCGCCCTGCACTGCGCGCATCCCTCCAACGACGGCTTCGTGTACGTGTGCGAGCGCGGCAGCGACAGCATTCAGGTGTTTACCAAGCAGGGAAAGTTCGTCTCGCGCTATTGGATTCATCCGGCCACGCAATCGCGAGGGCCCCATTGCGGAACCATCTGGAGCATGACCGACCCTCCGTGCGGCACGATTTATAACCTCGCGCTCTCTACCGACAAGGAGCAGCGCTACATCTTCGTCGCCGACGGCACCAACAACACCGTTTGGATTTTGAATCGCAAAACAGGAGCGCTGGTGGGATCGTTCGGCGGCAATGGGCGCTACGCCGGACAGCTCCATTGGATCGACGCGATCGCTGTAGATTCCCGGGGCAACATTTACACGGGCGAGGTCGAGGACGGCAAGCGCATCCAGAAATTTGTCCCCGTCAACGGGGCCGCCAAAGCCGCTGCCGCCAAGCCCCAGTAACGTTTTGCATTACGCCCGAAAAAGAACGTCCCCGCCCGATGCGGCCGTGGCTCAGCGATGCAGCGAACAGATGAAAAAAGCCGCGAGAGCAATCGAGCGGGGATCAACCGTTATCGGCGGCAATTTAGGGAGCCGTCGCGAGATATGGCACCAGGTCGTTGGACTTCGGCGAACCTAACCCGGTGACAAAATCCCACCCTGGACCGGCTGCGTCCTTTCCGGCCGTTCCTGAAGTGATGTCGGTGTAATTACCCGCGTACGAATATGAGTACGCCGAGTACAGATCCGCCAGCGTCGTGTTGCTCAGGAATGGTTTATTCGCTTTGTGGCGGAAGCCATCGGCGATGCCGATGATGGCCGCCCACATCGGCGACGAGAGGCTGGTTCCGTACACTTCGAACCATCCTCCCTGCTTGGAAATGTAGATCGCCACGGCCGA
>Ga0187771_10001156_pt1 | contig 17446 bp, 20 predicted proteins | sample 0116_SJ02_MP15_1_FD_133139 | JGI IMG/M metagenome (GOLD analysis project Ga0187771, IMG submission 133139) | Tropical peat soil microbial communities from peatlands in Department of Meta, Colombia - 0116_SJ02_MP15_10_MG | ecosystem: Environmental > Terrestrial > Soil > Wetlands > Peat | place...
AGAGTCATGGGCGTACCGCCGGGAGTCCACGGCTTGCCGTTGACGATCTTCTCTTTCGCGGGCACGGGGTTGTAGCGGACCTGAACCTGCCGTCCGTCTTCCAAATTGCAAGTTGTAGCGGAACTCGGAGAATTGCCGGCCTGCGCGGCCAGCCACGGAGCCCATAATATCGCTATGAGGAACGATATGAAAACAGCTCTCCAGACGATAGGGGCAGACATAGTTGGAAAGCCTCCGCGCAAGAGTGTAGCTCCGGAAGGGGTTGCAGGGGAAGCGTTTTGCAACCTCTGACCGGTTATCGCCAAGAAGCGCCTCCTTCGCTGCTGGACTTCGGTGACGTTTCCGCCATGCAGGCCTGTTGCTACCGTCATTAGCAGGTACTGGTGTGTTCGGTGCCAGACGAGGACGGATCCATGGCGAAACTGAGAATCCTTTATGGCGAGGGCGACGAGGAAATCCTGAAGGCACAGGCCGCAGCGCTTGAGAAGGCCGGGCACACCGTCCAGCAAGCTGTGGGACGGAAGAGCGTGGAAGAGGCAATCAAAAAGAGTGCCTTCGACCTGGTCGTACTGGGCGCGACGCTCAGCCGCAACGACCGGCATCATCTCCCGTACATGACGAAGAAAGCGAACGCCCAGACCAGCGTGCTCGTAATGCACGCCGACGGCAGCCGGCATCCCTGTGTGGACGCTTGGACGGACAGCGGTGTGAGCCTGGAAACGGTGCTGCAACGGATCGCTGCAATGAAGATCGAAGGGATGAAGATCGCGGGCACAGCGGCGAAGGCCGCGGGGGCAGCAGGGAAGTAGTTAGCTAGCCGGAGTACGTCATCCATGGGCGGCCGCAAGGCCGCCCTTCGTACGTCTCAGACTTCTTCTCACGGGCAAGTGAGTTGCGCCGTACCCACGACTTGGCAGCCGCCCTGTCCACACTGGCCGACCCAGGCCGGACACGCTGGTGCGCCACTCGGGGCCCAGGCCCAGACCGTAAACGTTCCAGCCGCGCCAGCCTCACACTTAGCTAGGCCCTTGTTGCTGACTGAAACCCCACTGCTAGAGTTCCCCTGATAACACGTGCCCCAAGTTGCCGTCAGCGGGGTCACCGGGGAAGGCGGCGCGCTGTAATAGCCGGTTGCAACGAACTGGACTTCGCCGTCGGGGAAATTCCGAGCGTCGGCACTGGCAGGACAAAGCATCACAGATTGCAGAATCCCGCCCGTGTTCGCGCCTGTCGCAGTAGCGCTGCAGTTGGGAGCGATATGGGACGCCGGTGACCCGCACGCCAGAGTGATCGCGATCGCAAGAACGAGAAGTAAGAAAAGAGAAAGGCTACACGTTCTCATGGCAGACCTCCCGCCGACTACGAATCACGCCAAGGCCGCTGGGTTGCCTGCCTAGCCGCAATGCTACGCGGTTCGCGCGTGTGCCCCAGCCTCCCCAGCCCAGGGCACATTTCACGGACACGTGAGTTTGGCGTAGCCGGTGACCATGCACCCAGTTCCGCACGGACCAACGTGTTCGCAGGTCGTCCAATCGGAGCCATACACGCTGTATGTGCCGGTTGAACCAGGCTCGCACTGCGCCACACCGCTGCTGGAGATCGCAACCGCAGTCGTGGCAGCGTCATTCTGGCAGACCCCCCAGACCTCCGCTTTCGCGAGAGCAGGCGACGGCGCCGTCTGGAAGGTTCCGATGGCAACGAACTGAACTTGGCCGTTCGGATAGTCCTGCGCGTCGGCGACCGCCGGACACACCGTGATGGACTGGGGCATGCTGGGGTTCGTCGCAGTCGGGGCGGCGCTGCAGCTGGGATCGATACGGGACGCCGGAGAGCCGCAGGCCAGCATGATCGCAATAGCAAGAACGACAAGGAAGAAAACGGGAAGGCCGTAATTTCTCATAGGCAGACCTCCTACCCTCCACGATTCAGGCAAGGGCCGCCGGGTTGCCTACGCAATATTGTATTGCGGTTACTACCGTCTATGGAATCGTTCTAGGAGCAGGCTTCCCGGCCGGCCTATAGTCCTTGGGATAGACAACCAGACAGCGGCGCATCCCTTCGCCCTGGCTCTCGGTATGCAGGTCGGCCTCGTCACGCAGGGCCAGGTGCACGATGCGCCGTTCGCGCGACGACATGGGACCGAAGTGGTAGGGGGTCCCGGTCTTGCGCACTTTCTCCGCCGCCACGGTCGCCGCCGCACGCAGTTCCTGGATGCGCATCGAGCGATGATTCTGGCAATCGAAGCACACTTTCTCGTGTTCGCCGGAAGGCAGGCGCAGCATTTCGAGCGCGAGCAGTTCGAGCGCGCGCAGCAACTCCCCGCCGCGGTCAAGCAGCAGGGCAGAGTCGGGGCCAGCGAGATCGACGAGAATCTCCGGCTTCTCCCAGTCGCGGTCTTCGGGCAGCGGTGGGTCCACCACAATGCGGTACTTCAGGCGAAGTCCGCCGTGTGTGACCACGGCCTGGAGAAATGTATTGATCTGGTTGGCGGCAGCGAGTTTGTCGGGAATGGGCACTCGTTAGCTCCTAGCTCCTGCGCAGACTCTGTTTAGCTCCAACTCTGTCATTCCGAGCGAAGTGGAATTGCCCGTCCTGCGGGCCATTCCGCGAAGTCGAGGAACCTGTTTTTCTGAACCTCAGTCAGAGTTTCCCTAGCTCAAATCCTTCACTCACGGCCCGTCTCCGGCGCTTTCGAGTTTCTCCTGCATCTGCGGCCCGATCCAAACCGGCGGCCAGAAGCTGACAGCTACTTCTCCTTCTTCCTTGCCCGCTTGGCCATCAGCTCGCGCATTTCGCGGCCCAGCTTGGTGCGGTTCATCACGGCCTGCTGCGCAATCGAGATCAGGTTGGCCTCCGCGTAGTACAAGTTCAGCCCCGCCGGCAATTTGAAAAAAATAAAGCCCATCATCAGCGGCATCATGATGTTCATCATTCGCTGTTGCGCTGGATCCATGCCCGCTTGCGGGGTCATCTTCTGCATGATCAACATGCTGACGATCATGAAAATCGGCAGCATTAGGTAAGGATCAGCCGCAGACAGATCATGAATCCAGAGCCAGTGTGCATGCCGCAGGTCGAGCGCAGTGCCGAGCATGCGGTAATAAGCGATGAGAAACGGAAGCTGGATCAGCATGGGCAAACAGCCCGCCAGCGGGCTGGCGCCTTCCTTCTGCTGCAGTGCATAGATCTCTTTTTGCATCTCCTGCTTGCGCGGATCGCGAATGCTGTACTTCTTATACTTCTCCTGGATCGCCTTCATCTGCGGCGCGATCTTCTGCATCTTGTACATGGAGTGTGTCCCGTACACGCGCAGCGGCATCAGTGCAATGCTGATCAGCAACGTCTGCACGACGATCGCCCAGCCCCAGTTGGCGACGACGTGATGGAACGTCCACTTGAGCCATAGGAACAGCGGCTTGGCAATCAGGCCCCACCAACCGAAATCCACCAACCCGTTGAGGTCGTTGTCGGCTCCTGATACGCCGGGCACTGGCACTTTTTGCAGCACTTCCAGTTCCTTGGGCCCGACGAACACGCGTTCCGCCGTGGGCCCGTGCAGGTTGCCGACCGCCGCGCCGATGACATCCACTTCCGTTGTCTCTTTCGATTCCGGCTTCTGCGGAATCGCCAACAGACTGTGCAGTGTGACCATCGTCGCCGTGGCCGGATCATCCGGAATGAACACGGCGGCAAAATACTGATCCGTGGGGCCAGCCCAGTGGAACGGTCCCGGCAGAGTAGCGCCGCCAACTACCTGGACGCATTTCGTGAGCAAGTGAAATCCGCACTTGACGGGCACCCGTTCGATATCACGGTTGTATTGGTAGTCGATGAGAGTGGAAGCATAAAACGCCGGCGTGGTCTGATCGCCGAACCCGGACGGCCACGCCGGAAACGCCGCCACCGGACCGCCTTTGTACGTGACTGAGGTTTCAACCCTCACCGCGTACGTTTGGTCGAAACTGAATTTCTTGCTGACGGTTAGATCCTGGTCGGCATACTCGAAAGTGATCGTGGCAGGCGCGGCGATCTGTCCTTCCTTCGAAACAACGTACAGCGCCGAGCTCAGCCGACCCCGCAACCCTTCGTCGTACGTCCACAGCGAAAGCGGATAGCCGTATTGCGCCGCAGCTCTGGCATTGACGAGATCGAGCCGCCCGTTCAGCGTGTCGTTGTCGAACTTCTTCAGGATCCAGGATTTGACCTGCGCGCCGCGATTCGTAAACGTGATGCGATAGAGATCGTTCTCGACGACAGTTTCGGTTTCACTTGCCGCCTGCTTCGTAACTACCGGGGCCGGAGTTGGCAAAGCGGGAGCCGGCGTAGGGGTTGCCGCTGGCTGCTGCGGCTGAGCGTTTTGGGCCTGGGTCTGCTGCTGGGCCGGCGGCTGCGGAAAATACTTCTTCAGCAGCGGCGAGAAGGCCAGCATCAGAATGAACATCACGAGAAAGATGAGGAGGAACTGGCGCTCACTGCCGGGTTCGTGTTGCGGATTCCGATATTCGGCCAAAGTTGCAGTTCCTCAGATTGCCTCGTGATACGATGCCGGCGCTATCGTCCGCGGCTCGCTCGCCGGGCTTCCTTCCTTGGAAGCAGCGTCGCCCTTCACCACCGGGTCATATCCGCCGCGCACAAACGGATGGCAGCGCATCAGGCGGGCAAACGCCATCGCGCCTCCGCGCAGCACTCCGTAGCGTTCCACCGCCTCCGTCGCGTATTCGGAGCAGGTGGGAACATAGCGGCAGGCTGGCGGAAACAGCGGCGATATCGCCCACTTGTAAGCGCGCAGCAGATACAGCGCGACGAGTTTGCCGAAGCCATGCATTATTCGGTTTCTTGCTTCCGGCTTCCGAAACCCAGCGGTTCCGGTCCAGCCTTTGGCGTTTCCTATTTTCCTTCCAACTTCCCCTCCATAACTACGAAGGCACGCCGCACTTCGTTCAGCACGGTTTCAAACTCGGCCGCCAACAGCGTCTTCTTCGGGTTCATCACCACATCTGCGCTGATCCCGACGGGCGGCCGCGAAAGCCGCACAGCCTCGCGCAGGCGCCGCTTGATGCGGTTGCGCTCGACCGCGCCTCCGAGCGCGCGGCCCACCGTGAAGCCGACGCGAAGCCCCGATGATCTCGAGCTCTTCAATGCGCCTGTTGTCGCATCTTGCCGCGCCATGTAGAACACTGTCAGCAAGCCGGAAAAGTGCCGGCGCCCCAACTTGTACACCCGCTCGAAATCGGCATGCCGCAACAAACGCAGGCTGCGGGGAAAGGCGGCTCGTCGTCCGGCGTCGTGATCCGATTCTTGCCCAGGTACGCTGGCGGTCACGGTGATGACCAATCTCGATTCGCTTCGCGCCTGACGCGGACCAGTCTGTCCTGAGCTTGTCGAGGGGAGCGTCCGCGCCCGGCGGCATTATTCGCGGAAACCTGGTTTTACCGAGACCCTCTTGCGCCCCTTGGCGCGCCGACGGGACAAAACCTTCTGGCCGCCCTGGGTCTTCATGCGCGTGCGAAAACCGTGCTTCTTGCTTCGCTTGCGCCGGTTGGGTTGGAATGTTCGCTTGGGCATGAAAAGTGGCTGCTCCTGATCGGTTCGACCCCCGCTAAAGCAATTCAAAAGTATAAATCACCGCCAGCAGGAGCGCCAAACGCCGCCCGATCGATACCTGCCCTCTGTTCTGGCGGTCATCATTCTGCGCCTCGCTCACACGCCAGTTCGACCTGAACCAGTACACCCGAGAAACTGTTTGCACCGTCTGTGCGGCATTTACCATCACGGCACTTGACAGCAGCATTGAAGCGGGCGCTGAATAGCTTGTTCGCAAAAAAATTTCCAGCCGAAGTTTTCCACACGACCAAAAAATTTGTGCTAGTATGCCGATCTGATCCTGCTTTTGGAAATTTCATGCAGTTTGTGCGGACGCGACGCAAAAACGGCGCATTTCGCGGTAAGGCTACGGATGCGGCTTGGTAAAGCGGCATTCTTACAGGGATAGGCGCTCTCAAACCAGCCGCCGGGGCGCCACGGCGAGCATTTCAGATTATGTCAGTTCCAAGCACAACTCTCTCCCCTAATCCGTGGGCGCGAATCCTGGATGCGTTGGAAAAGAAAATCAACCGCCATTCCTATGACACTTGGCTTAAGCCGACGCGCTATAGCCATGCCAGCGGGGGCGTGTTGTTTGTGCGCGTTCCGACTGTTGAATTCCGCCACGCGGGCGACAAGTACGCCGATCTGATCCAGGAGGCTATTGACAACCTCGGCTTGGGCTTCAATGACGTGAAATTCGTCACGCCCGAGGACGATCCCGCGGCAACGACAGTGCGGCATGACGGTGGGCTCTCTGCAGCTGCCACTGCGGCTGGTCCCTCTCAGGCTCGCTTCGACTGGGACGGAGCTGCGCAGCTCAATCCTCGCTATACCTTCGATGCCTTCGTGATTGGCAGCGGCAATCAGTTTGCCCACGCTGCCTGCCAGGCCGTCGCCGAACGCCCGTCCAAGGCCTACAACCCGCTTTTCTTGTACGGCGGTGTAGGCATGGGTAAGACCCACCTGATGCAGGCCATCGGCCACGAAATCAAGCGCCGCATGCCTCATGCCGCCATCTGCTACGTATCGAGCGAGAAGTTCACCAACGATATGATCAACTCGCTGCGCTACGACAAGATGACCAGCTTCCGCGACAAGTTCCGCAATGTCGATGTGCTCCTCATTGATGACATCCAGTTTCTGGCTCAGAAAGAACGAACGCAGGAGGAGTTCTTCCACACCTTCAACGCGCTTCACGAGTCGATGAAGCAGATCGTGATCGCCAGTGACCGCTCGCCTAAGGAGCTGGCCGAGATCGAAGATCGCCTGCGAAGCCGTTTTGAATGGGGCCTAATCGCCGACATTCAGCCACCGGATCTCGAAACAAAAGTTGCCATCCTGCAGAAGAAAGCGGAGCAGGAGAAAGTTACTCTGCCGACCGATGTAGCCCTTTATGTGGCCTCAAACATCCGGTCAAACGTTCGGGAACTAGAAGGTGCTCTCATCCGGCTAGTAGCTCACTCGTCACTGATCGGGGCCGAGATCACGCTTCCCTACGCTCAGCAGGTCCTAAAGAACTTCATTGACTCCCAAGCCCGTAAGGTTACGATCGAGTCGATCCAGAAGATGGTTGCCGAGCAGTTTGGCCTGCGCTTGGTGGAGATTAAGGCTAAGAACAACTCCCGCGCGATTGTCTACCCTCGTCAGATTGCAATGTATCTGGCGAAACACTTGACCGAGGCCTCGCTGCCGGAAATCGGCCGTCAATTTGGTGGGAAGCATCACACAACCGTGCTGCACTCGGTAGAGAAAATCGAAGAGGCACGCAAGAATGACAAGGATTTGAACAGGCTGCTCAATAAACTGACGGAGCAGTTAGGTGGGTAGATCCTAAGGTTTAAGTGAAACTGTCGCTTAACTGGTTCGTCTTCCTTGTGAACTGAATGTGAGGACGATGTGGAAGGCTGTGTAGAGTATGGAGAAATTCCGATAAACCGCAATACTGTTACGACCGTCGCAGAACAAGGGGACCTGATTTCTAACAATAGGTTTTGGCCGGCATTCCCTTGAAACTGTAGCTCGTTAGGCCGGTTTTCCACTTCTGCAAAGGGCCTACGGTTACTGCTGGTTTTATAGCTTTTTCATTTGATATAAGGGTAGCAAGCGAAGTACGGGGAGACGGAGTCTATGCCGGTGGAAGCTGCAGTTGCCGCGGGGACTATGGAAATCACCGTTAGCAAATTCGAGTTGCTTAGGGAATTGACTGCAACTCAGGGGGTTGTCGAGCGCAAGACAACCATTCCTATCCTTTCAAACTATCTATTTGAAGCGTCTGGTGACCGTCTATCGCTTACTGCAACTGATCTTGACCTTAGCCTAAGGACCTCATGCGCCGCGAAAGTGAAGAAGGAAGGATCATGTACAGTTCCGGCACGAAAACTTCATGATTACGTAAAGCTCCTGCCAGATGCAGACATTACGATCAGGCTGCTTGAGAATCACTGGGTGAGCATTCGCTGTGGGCGGTCCAATACGAAGATGGTTGGAATGGCGAGGTCGAACTTTCCTACTTTGCCTTCGTTTCCTACCGCAGCAGTAGTGGTAATTCCGGCTGCTGTACTGCGTGGGCTAATTGCGCGCACTGGCTTTGCCATTTCTAGTGAGGAATCGCGCTATACGCTGAACGGCGCGTTGATGGTGCTGAAGCCAGAGTCCATCACAATGGTTGCGACTGATGGTCATCGCCTAGCCCATTGTGAGCGCAGCGGCGAGAAATTTGAGGGTGTCTCGGGAGAGATGAAGACGTTAGTACCAAAGAAAGCGATGGATGAGCTCAAGTCTCTTCTTGACTCGACCAATGCTGAGACCGTGGAATTTGCCAAGGACGAATCCACGCTTTTCTTCCGCATTGGATCCCGTCTGCTGACCTCGCGGCAGCTAACCGGTCAATTTCCAAACTATGAAGCCGTATTGCCCAAAGACAACAACAAGATTGTCCCGTTGAATGCAGAAGAGTTGAACGCTGCGATCTTGCGTGTGGCTCAGTTCGCCGGTGAACGCTCCCGCGCTGTACGTCTCCGTTTAGAGAAAGGCGAGGTGAAAATCTCAGCTTCCTCAACCGAGGCCGGCGAGTCAGAGGATTCTCTGGAGGCTCCCTACACGGAAGAGCCACTCACTATCGGCTTCAACGCCCAATACCTAGTCGAGTTCCTTAGAGCTGCCGGCACTGCTGAGGTACGGCTGGAACTGAAGGATCCGCAATCGGCAGGTCAACTACGCCCCGCCGAAGGCGATGACTACAAGTACCGCTACATCGTCATGCCCATGCGGATCTGAAGGCTGTCTCCCCTCCGGCAAATTCTTGTAGCCCTCCGGCGACAAGGGGAGTAAACTGCCCTGTCTTCCTACTTCTCTGACGGAGGTGGGCTATAATGACGCCCCGTTTTCTAGCAGTTCTTCTCGTCTTGGCAGTACTCGCAGGATGTTCGACTACATCCAACCAGCCCCCATCCAGTCAGCCCGCAGCATCACAAGCGGCAGCCAAGGAGCCGACCCTTTACACCGCTAAGCAGTGCTTCGGTAGCATGGTCAACCTGGCAAAGCGCTGGGATCTAGGCGCCATGCCTTTTCACCTGGAATCGGAACTGAACGCAGACGCCACCGGCCAGGACGGAAAGGCCACGGTCTGGCGCGGCTTCTTTGCCTCACGCACCCGAGGCACCATGAAGACATTCATCTGCTCGGGCAGTTATCTGCCTTCCTCTCCTGCGCGTGGCTTTACTGATACTCCCGAAACGCCGTTCGGGGCGACTGTTCCCACGCTGATGTTCGATCCGTCGCTTCTGCTCGTGGACTCGGACAAGGCCTTCGCCGCCACGCTCGACCACGGCGGCTCTGCCCTGATCAAGAAGGACCCGAAACAGCCCGTCATCTGTACTTTGGATTGGGATCCAAAGAAGAAAGAGCTGCAGTGGCTAATTTACTTTGGCAAAAGTGCGGCCGAGAGGGAAGGCGTAGCTGTAGTTAACGCGAAGACGGGGGCGTTCATCAGCGGTGGCAAGTAGCAGACAGGGCCGCTCCACCTAGTTGCCAACGGATTTCTTACCTGCCAAAGCGGGCCCGGCGGGGCTTGACCTTGCCGCCCCTCTGCCTTACATTGTCCGCACTTCAACTTTCGGAGGCGCGTTATGTTAGATGGTTTCAAGAAGTTCATCCTGCGCGGAAACGTCGTGGACATGGCCGTGGGCGTGGTAATTGGCGCCGCCTTTGGCGGAGTGGTTGCGGCGCTGACCAAAGATCTACTGACGCCGTTCATTGCAGCTGTGGTTGGGAAGCCGGACTTTTCCGCCATCCACTTCACCATTAACGGGACGCTGTTTCCTGTGGGTGACTTCATCAATGCCTGTGTCTCGTTCCTGCTGATCGCCGCGGCAATATACTTCTTTGTAGTAACACCGGTCAACGCGCTCGTTGCCCGGATGCGCAAAGACCCGGCCCCGGCCGATCCCACGACGAAGAAGTGCCCTGAGTGCCTGAGCGAGATTCCCATTGACGCGCGGCGCTGTGCTCACTGCGCCCAGCCTCAGGTGGGTAAGGCCGCTTAGATGGCAGGTAAACGGCCACTGTTGTTCACATTCATAGCGGTTGTGGCCGTTGTTCTAGGCGGGCTGTCGATTGGTCGATGTCAGGATCAACCAAGCCCCCCGCCCACTCCGCAAACTACAGCGCCGCAGCAGGAAGGCTCTCCGCCCGAGCATATTTCATCCGGAGTGGCGGCTGGCCTGCTGGTCAGGAAGGTTAGACCGGACTATCCGAACAAAGCTCGGAAGAAGCACATCCAGGGCACTGTCATTCTGCGGGCTAGGATTGGCAAGGAAGGAAACATCGCTGACCTCGCCTTGGTTTCCGGCGATCCCCTCCTGGCGAAGGCGGCAATTGCCGCCGTTAAGCAGTGGAAATACCGCCCGTACTTTTTCCAGGGGTAGCCGGTGGAAGTGGAAACCCAGGTTCAAGTTAATTTTGTTCTCTCGAACAATTAGTTTGTGTGGCTCGCGTACCATGGAGGCATGAACTTCCGCGGTCTGTGGTGCTGCGCATTCTTGTTGGCCATCGTTGTTTTCTCTGCTGAAGTGCGGCAGGCGCAGGCCCAGGCGCACTCCTCATCATCCCCTGCGAACCCCGTGAGGAGGTCGGCCCCCTCACCCGGTTCCAGCATAGACGTAGGCGCGGTAGTGGACGGCATATATCGAAACAAATCTTTTGGTTTCACCTGCAAGATTCCCGCCGGTTGGGTGCTGCGCACCGACGAGATGAACGCCGAGGATGAGAACCAAGATCAGGCAGCCAACAATCCGAACCCAGATAACCAAGCGCAACCGCCGACGCCACGAAGAGACACAAAGGACACCCCAGCCTCCTCCCAGAATGCGCGAGGCCGTGTGCTGCTGGCCGCGTTTTCCCGCCCGCCGGAGGCGCGCGGGGAAGAAGTCAATTCCTCGATCGTGATCGCCGCAGAACCGGTGGCGACATATCCCGGTTTGAAGGAAGCCGCCCAATATTTTGGACCACTGACTGAAGTAGCCACGGCGCAGGGGTTCACCGTGGATGAAGAGCCGTACGAAATCGCCATCGGAAAGAAAACTCTGGTCCGCGGCGACTTTCACAAAGACGTTGGAACCCGCGTCATGCGGCAATCCACGCTAGTCATGCTCGCGCATGGCTTTGCGGTGTCGATTACTTTGATTGCAGGGACTGAAGACGATGTGGAAGACCTGATCGACGGACTGGACTTCACGGCCAACAAGAAATAGGAAAGAACTGCTCACCTAACCGTTGTCATTCCGAGGGAAGCCGGAGCAGATGCGACGGCAACCGAGGAATCTGCTTTGCGGCTGCAGCGTCCTTGCGGGTGGCGGGTGCCCCATCCTAACCGCGCTTTTTGCGGCTAGGGTGGGACCTTCGACGTTGAACCCGGGAGTCATTCCAGCGGCTCAGAATGCAAGCTGAGATCTTTCTCGCCGCGCGCCTTTTTTTCGGCGTACTTTTTCATCCAGGCTTCCCAGCTCTTGCCCGCGGCGGTGTCGCGTCCAGTGAAGGCGAGTGCCCCGATGTCGGCATATGAAATCGAGACCTTTTCATTCGAATTCTTTGGATAGAGGCGAACGACGGAGTCGTTCAGCGTTGCCGCTGAACGCCGGTCGAACACGTAGCCCTCGACCTTCGATCCGTCTTTGCGAGTGATGGTTACGTCGCCGCGATAATCGAAAGCCTTTTCCAGCGCCAGGCGGAGTTCTTCTTCACCGGCGAGCGCTGGTATCCAGCCTTCCAGTCGCTCGCGCTCTGTTCCAGGAGCAACCTCGAGGGCATCAGGATTCGCCGCATTGACGTGCGGCGGCATGCCCTGCGGCCAGGCGTGATCGATGTGTCCGGCTTCTTTGCCTGTCATGTTGGGAGGACTCCGATCAACCTCACCTCTTGTCATTCCGAGCGAGGTCGAGGAACCTGCTTTTCCTAACTGCCAAAGTTAATCAGACTTTCTCATTACACGCCGGTCCCCTGCCACGACCGCTCTGCTTCCGCCGGCGCCGCAATCTGCACCAGCGGATGCACCGCCGCCTGCGGCTCCTCCAGCAGGCGCAGCGCTTCTTCATCGCGGTAGCGGGTGAACAGCGTTGCCTTCACCGTGGCCAGAAATCCGCCCAGCGAGCTGAACGTCGCGTTCACCGCCGAAGCTTCATAGCCGCTGTGCACCATGCAATTCCCGCACGCCGGATTGCCCGACTCTGTCCCGTACCGGTCCCACTCCGTCGCAGCCAGCAGCTCGTCGAAAGTCTCGGCGTAGCCGTCCTGCAGCAGGTAACACGGTTTCTGCCAACCGAAAACGTTGTACGTCGGCATGCCCCAGGGCGTGCACGGGTAAGTCTTCTTGCCCATCAGAAACTCCAGGAACAGTGGCGACAAATTAAACCGCCACATCTTTTTACGGTTCGACAGGATCGCGCGAAACATGCGCCGCGTGCGCGCCCGCCCAAGAAAATGTTTCTGGTCAGGCGCTTTGTCGTAAGAGTAGCCGGGCGAGAGCATCATGCCCTCGACTCCTAGCTCCATCATCTCGTCGAAGAACGCCCGCACGGACGTTGGATTTGCCCCGTCAAACAGCGTCGTGTTCGTCGTGACCCGAAAACCGCGTCGCAGCGCCTCTCGAATCGCATCAACAGCGATGTCGTATCCGCCTTCGCGACAGACGGCGAGGTCGTGTTCTTCGCGCTGGCCGTCGAGATGTACGCTGAAGGTCAAATATTTGCTCGGTCGGAAGAGGTGGATTTTTTCTTTCAGCAGCAGAGCGTTGGTACAGAGATAGATATATTTCTTGCGCGCCACCAGGCCCTCGACGATCTCCCCGATCTGCGGATGCATCAACGGCTCTCCGCCCGGGATCGAGACCATGGGCACGCCACACTCGTCAACCGCGCGAAAACACTCTTCGGGAGAGAGCTCCTTCTTCAGGATGTGTGCCGGATACTGGATCTTGCCGCATCCCGCGCACGCCAGATTGCAGCGGAACAAAGGCTCCAGCATCAGCACCAGCGGATACCGCTTGCGCCCCGCGAGCTTCTGGCGAACCACATAGCTCGCCACCGTCCACATTTGTGAGACTGGCACTGGCATTCCTGGTCGCGAACCCCTGCGCTTGATTCTATCAGGGCCGCCGCTGCTCTGCGATGTAGGGACAGCCGCCCTCGGCTGTCAGGTCGAGCGCCTCGTAACCGCAAGTTCTTTTGTCATCCCGAGCGAGTGTTCTTTGCGAAGCGAGGGACCTGGGCGCGCCGCGCGAACCGGGGTCCCCGGCACGCCCGATTTTGGCGTGCTGGGGTGGGCGCTGCCTCGCGCTCTTTGCGAGGCTAGGATCGCGCGCGTCTGGCGCATCCTTATCGACCTGTACCGGCAGGTACCAAATCGACAAGCCCGCCCCAACCGCCTACAATCTCCCCATGAGCAGCCTGGGCCAGCAGACGCCGGCGCTGGAAGAACGCGACTCCAGCCGCATGATCATCGCCGTCGCGGTGGTCGCCGTGATTGCGGTCATGCTAGTGATTGCGTATTTGCTGCGCGAACCGCCGAAGCCAGCAAGAACGATCTCTCCCTATGCGGCCAGCCTGAAGTTGTCCGATTTCAAGATGAGCGCGGCCGAGAACTTCGTCGGCGCCACCGTTACTTACGTGGACGGCAAAATCACAAACACCAGCGACAAAACCGTGACTCGTGTCGTAGTCGAGGTCGTCTTTAGGGACGATATGGGACAGGTGGCACTGCGCGATGAAGTGCCTCTGCGCCTGCTCCGCGATACTGGCCCCTACACCGAACCGGTCGATCTCACCGTGATGCCCCTGGCCCCCGGCCAGACTCAACCCTTCCGCCTCACTTTCGACCACATCTCAGCGCAGTGGAACCGGCAGTATCCGGAGATACGGGTTACGGATGTAGCGGTGAAGTAGAAGTGCCGTTAAGTGTTTTTTCGGTCTCCTGCAGTTAGATGATGCGCTTCTTTTTTCGGCCTTCATCAGACGAATTCCATTCTGCTAACATTCTTTATCGCGAGCAACTGGCGAAGTCGTTAGGTGGAACTGACCACCGGGGAGCTCGCCATTCGGAAACTGCCGATCGCCTGGGCATGCCTTTCACTTCGTTGCCAGGAGCCTGCCAATGGTCCAGTTTCTGCAGCCAGGCGACCCGTTCCGGGTTGCCATGCTTCTCTTTCCGAAACTCACTCAGCTTGATCTCACGGCCCCCCAGGAGATTTTCACCAAGGTTCCGGGGGTTGAGGTTCGCTTGTACTGGAAAACTCTGGAACCCGTGGTTAGCGCATCGGGCCTAGAGCTGATCCCGACGTCTACCTTTGACCAGGAGTTTCCCATAGACCTGCTCTTTGTTCCGGGAGGACCAGGGCAGACCGATTTCATGACCGACGAACAGGTTCTGGCTTTCCTGCGGCGAGCAGCAAAGGCGGCACGCTATGTCACATCGGTTTGTACCGGATCTCTGCTGGTGGCGGCGGCCGGACTGCTCCAGGGGTATCGCGCCACGACGCATTGGATGGCCATGGATGATCTTTCCCTGCTCGGCGCTGTTGCCGTTCAGGACCGCGTGGTGATTGATCGCACCCGGATCACGGGAGCTGGCGTGACTGCGGGAATAGACCTCGCCCTGGCGATCATTGCGCAACTCTGGGGAGCAGGCATGGCGCGCGCAGTGCAATTGGCGCTCGAGTACGATCCGCAGCCGCCATTTGCCGCGGGTTCGCCCAAGACCGCCTCTCCGGACGAGGTGCAGCGGATTCTGCAACGCTCCCAACCAATGCTTGAACGTCGCCGAGCAGCGACAAACGCCGCCGTCACGAAGCTCACCAAGTATTCTGTGAAACCGTAATTACTCGGCACAGTAGCTCTGGGCGCTTGCCAGCGTAACTCCGCTACAATGGCTTCGTGCCAGACACAAAGCCATTCCGCCTGACGGAGTCGGTGAAAGCTGCGGGTTGAGCGTCCAAGCTGAGTCCGGCGGCGCTGGACAAGGTGCTTGGGAAATTAGCCCGGCAAAACGACCCGAATGTTCTGGTCGGCTTCGATCACGCCGACGACGCCGGCGTGTATCAAATCACTCCCGATCAGGCGCTTGTTCAAACCGTCGATTTCTTCACGCCGATCGTGGACGATCCCTACACCTTCGGCCAGATCGCGGCTGTTAACTCGCTGAGCGACGTTTATGCCATGGGCGGTAAGCCGCTCACTGCTCTCGCGCTGGTGTGCTTTCCCGACAAAGCCGACTTGGAGATTCTCGAGCGCATCCTCGCTGGCGGCTTGTCGAAGATGATCGAGGCCGGATGCACTGTAGTCGGCGGCCACAGCATCCGCGATGAGGAAACAAAGTTCGGCTATTCGGTGACGGGAGTAATCCATCCGAAGAAAGTTTTGACCAACGCGGGAGCGAAGCCAGGAGACGCGCTGCTGCTCACCAAGGCGATTGGCACGGGCGTGATCTCGACCGCAATCAAGAAAGGCAAAGCCGAGCCCGCATGGATCGACGCCGCCGTGCGCTCCATGACCACTCTGAACAAACGCGCAGCGGAAGTCATCAGCGGTGACCATGTGGGACCGGGTCGGAGCCTGTCCCGAGCGCAGTCGAGGGAACCCGGTCAGGTCGAGCAGAACTCGACAGTCCCCGCACGAAAGTCGGCAAGCAACCGCCCGTTTGCCGTCCATGCCATGACCGACATCACTGGCTTTGGCCTGATTGGCCATGCCCGCGAAATGGTGCTAGCCTCCCAGGTTTCGATCAGCATTTCTGCCGGCAGCGTTCCCCTTCTTCCCGGCGCGCTCGATTGCGTCCGCGCCGGCCACGTGCCCGGAGGCCTCAAGAACAACCGCGACTTCGCCGAATGCATGGTGCAATACGCCGATGGAATCTCAGATGAACTAAAAGCCCTTCTTTTTGATCCCCAAACCGCCGGCGGATTGCTCATTTCCGTGGCAAGCGAGCAGCGAGCATCATTACTCTCCGCCCTGAACTCTGCCCAGGTCCCGGCAGTGAGAATCGGCGAGGTTCTTCCCGCTGGCAAACCGGCGATTTCTGTTACCAAGTAACCAGTCCTGAGTCCCCATCAGTGACTTGTACGCCGGTAACCTCCCTCGCCCGACCCTGCAATGCTACCTTTCTCAAAATCATCCAGCCGCGGAACCTCCCCAGCGTTCGGCTGGCAACTACAGATGGAGGTGTTCATGTCCGCTGCCGGTACTGCCGTTGCACCCATTCAAACTCCTGTTAGTCAGGCCATCCTTGAGCAGAAAATGAAATTGCAAAGCCGCATGCGCAGCGGCGCGGGATGGCTGTTGGCCGTTGCCATATTCTCAGTCGTCAATTCCGCCCTCATGTTCTTCGACGCCCAGCTGCATTTCATCGTAGGCCTCGGCGTGACTCAAATTGCCGACGGAATCGGCAAGGTTGGTGGGACGGCAGGCAGCATCGCCGGCTTCATTGTGAGCCTGATCGCGGCTGGCATCTTCTTGCTTTTCTGGAAATTCGCCCGCGCCGGGCAGAAGTGGGCTTTCCTTACGGGGATGATCCTCTACGCCTTGGACGGCCTCATATTCCTCGGCTTCGGCCTGTGGCTCGACTTCGGCTTCCACGTCTTCGCGCTGTATTGCATGTACAAGGGCCTGGCCGCGCTCAACGCGCTCGACCAACTCAACCAGCAGCCTGCCGTCCTGGCCGCCGGTCAAACCAACATTCGTTAACTGTTCTCGTCCGCGTCTCTCCGAGGCGGGCAGGCCTCCCTGCCCGCCAACCCTTCTCTAGTAGGCCAGGGTGCGCTAACCCGAGCAGATGATGGCGCTAGTGAAAGGGTGAGGAAAGGCAGCGAGAGCTATGCCGGTATCTCCACCGCTACATGAATGCGGAAGACCTTCCCGGTGCGCTTAACACTGACCTGGAGATCGTCGTTGGAAATCGAGTCCAGTGCCTCGAACAGACTAAGTTGACGCCACTCGGGGTTCTCTTTGTGCTTGCGCTCACTGAATGCGTCCTGCGTGAAGGAGTGCTCCTTCAGATCGAGCTTCAGTGACCACACACGCATCGCTTTGTTAAGGCGCTCCTGCCTTGGCAGTTTTCCATTTAGGTAAGCATGGAATTGCTGCCGAGTTACGCCCAATCGCTTAGCTGCGGTCGCAATATTGGGTTCCTTCTTGTCGCGCAACATCTGCTTGAGCGCCTGCGCGAAGGCTTGTCCGACTCGATCCATTCCCTAATTCTCCAGATTGACAAGTTTTACTTGACAAAGCCAAGATGTCAAGTATTATTTGATATCAAGGCATACTTTACACAGGCAGAGTATGATATTCCCGCATCGGAGGGGAAAGGAGGGCAGATG
>Ga0187771_10001157_pt1 | contig 17440 bp, 15 predicted proteins | sample 0116_SJ02_MP15_1_FD_133139 | JGI IMG/M metagenome (GOLD analysis project Ga0187771, IMG submission 133139) | Tropical peat soil microbial communities from peatlands in Department of Meta, Colombia - 0116_SJ02_MP15_10_MG | ecosystem: Environmental > Terrestrial > Soil > Wetlands > Peat | place...
ACAGCCAGTTTGGTTTGGCTGATGCCCAGGGGTTTCAGGAACTGTTCGAGCAGTATTTTACCGGGACGAACCGGTTTGATTTTTTCTTCCATGATCCAAGTCCTTATAGAGCAACCTTCGATTGGACTTTGCATCGGTCATGCCAAATGAAGGGCAAGGGGTGATTAGTCATATCGAAGTGAAATTCTCTTTAAGGATTGTGCTGCATGATTCCCGATGCGCGTTAAATTGAATTATGGAAAGGCAGATTCTGAAACTCGAATACCAGGGGGAATTTCATTATGGTCAGGAGGAGCGGATTAATTCAGTGCCGTCAAGCCTGTGGAAGAGAAAATGAAAGAGCTTGGGAAGATCTATGTTACGCATATCTACAAGGATGCCGGCCATGGTTTCCCAAGGGCGCAGGAGGAAAGAGCCGGGGCAAATCTTGAAGCCTCACGACAGGCGCGGCCCGCCACAATTGAATTTCTCAGGAAATATCTTGACCGGGGCGACATCAGTAATATTCTTCGTTCGACACTTTCCCCCTGAACACATAATAGCACCAGGCGACATAGCCCAGAATTACGGGCAGGATGACCAGCGTTCCGGCCAGCAGAAACGACTGTGACGAGGCGGCGGCCGCCGCCTGCCTGAAGGTCACGGCGAAGGGAACCAGCCACGGCCAGAGGCTTATTCCCCACCCAATATAGCCCATAAGAAAAATGCCGATGCTGAGAAAAAAGGGGCGATTCTCAACGCCTTTGTGCAAGTCACGCCAGAGCATGGCAAAAAGCGCAGCTGTCAGGAGTGGCACCGGTAAAAGATAGTAGAAATTGGGCAGAGTAAACCACAACTCTTTCACGCCCGCATTCATTACAGGCATGCTGATGCTTACTACCGCCAGGAAGACGCCTACGTAACCCAGGACATAGGATGCGCACTTTCGCGCCCAATCGCGGGTGATTCCCTCGGTCTTCATAACAAGCCAGGTGGCTCCAAGCAGCGCATAGCCGAAGAGCAGGGCCACGCCGGTCATGACACTGTATGCGCTAAGCCAGTCAAAAGGGCCGCCTGCAAAGCTTCGCCCCTGGACCTGCACCCCTTTGACGTAGGCCCCGAGGATCATGCCCTGCATGAAAGCGGCGACTATGGAGCCAAAGTGGAAGCAATAGTCCCAGATAAAGCGTGATCTGTGCGACTTGAACCTGAACTCGAATGACACCCCGCGAAAAATAAGCCCCAAAAGCATCATAATGACCGGCATGTAGAGCGCCGGCATAAGGATGGCGTAAGCAAGCGGAAACGCAGCAAAGAGCCCCCCGCCGCTCAGCACCAGCCAGGTCTCGTTTCCATCCCAGAAAGGCGCGATGGAGTTCATCATGCGGTCTCTGCACTCATCGGAGGGCGCAAAAGGAAACAAGATTCCCACGCCCAGGTCGAAGCCGTCCAAAAGCACATACAGAAAAAGCGCCGTGATAAGCAGGCCAAACCATATGAGCGGAAGATCCAACATTCTGACCTCTATGTAGTTTTTACTCTGAAGTTTTTAGTTTCCGGTTGTCGGCTCATCCATTGTCCCTGTGAAAAGCTGAGCTTTCTTGACGCCGTGCGAGCCATAAACGTCTGGCTGGGCATCGGGGCCTTTTGCGATCAGCTTTATTACGTAATAGCTCCCTGCGCCGAAAACGACCCCGTAGGTCAGAATAAAAGCGCCAAGGGATACGGCGACGGGAACGCTTTGGACCGGGGACAGAGCCTCAGAGGTCCGCATAACGCCCTGGATTATATAGGGTTGCCTTCCGATTTCGGTGACAAACCATCCGGCCAGCACAGCAGCAAATCCGGCCGGGGTCATCGCCACGCACCAGCATTGAAACCACCCAACGTCGAACAGACGCTTCCTTAAATAGAGGATCAGAGCTGCCAGGCCGGTAAGAATCATCAAAGTTCCAATGCCCACCATAACGCGGAATGCCCAGAAAACCAACAGCACAGGCGGGCGTTCGTTTTTGGGCCAGGCCTTCAGTCCTTTGACTTCGCCGTTCAGGTCATGGGTTAAAATCAGGCTGGAAAGCCTTGGAATTTCAACTGCAAACTTCGTGGTTTCCTTTTCCTGCTCAGGCCACCCGAGGATAATCGACGGCGCACCGCGCGCGGTCTCCCACAGTCCTTCCATGGCGGCCACTTTGAGCGGCTGGTGAGCAAAGGTGTTCAGCCCGTGCATATCGCCTGCCAGCAGTTGCAGGGGGGCTACGAAAATCGCCATTATCATGGCCATCCCAAGCATAACGCGCGCCTCCCGGATATGGCGGCTGCGCCGAAGGTAAAATGCGCCGACGCCTCCGGCGACAAACGCCGTTGTAAGGTAGGCGGCCGTCACCATATGAACAAAGCGGTAGGGAAAAGACGGGCTGAATATAATTTTCAGCCAGCTTTCGGGATACAAAAGGCCATTTTTGGAGATGCTGAACCCCTGCGGGGTCTGCATCCAGGAGTTGGCCGCAAGTATCCAGAATGCGGAAATAAGGGTCCCCACAGCCACGATCAGGGTTGCGGCAAAATGCATTCCGCGGCTGACCCTGTTCCAGCCGAACAGCATGACGCCAAGAAACGAGGCTTCCAGAAAGAATGCGGTCAGCACCTCGTAGCCCAGCAGCGGACCGAGAATGTTTCCGACTTTGTCTGAGAAAAGGGACCAGTTGGTTCCGAACTGGAACGACATGACCACGCCCGAGACGACGCCCATACCGAACGTGACTGCAAAGATCCTGACCCACATGCGGTAGATGGCCGAATAGACCGGGTTGCCTGTTGCAAGCCATCTCCATTCGAGCACGGCAAGCCAGCTCGCAAGGCCGATTGTGAAAGCCGGGAAAAATATGTGAAAGGAAACGGTTAACGCGAACTGAATGCGAGAGAGCAGGACAGGATCGAGGTGCTCAATCATTATTCATGACCCCCGCAAAACGCACACAGGATTAACAACGAAATAATTGGTTTTTTCAATGCCCAATTGTCGCCGACAAAAATTTTTTCACCACCTGCCCGGCCACAATAATGTGCATCGTTATCCAGGAATGCAATCCCCCGGGCGCAGCGAGCAGGATCAAAGGAGATCGTCGTGCGGCCTCAAGGCGCGGTCCGCCTCCCGCCTGACGCCCTCCGGCAGGCGGCCGATTTTATTAATAAGGCGTACTTTGTCAACGGCTCCCGTCTTTTTGGCCATTACCATTTTAAGCACAGCCTGTGGCATTCGTGACCGGGTTCGTGTATGATTTGAGCCCCACAGGTTCGATAGAATCCGGAGGAACTGGAATGGCTAACCCGTTCATATTCGACAACAGGTCGCTGAAGAATCTCACCACCGTAATTTATGCGCTCTATGCAGCGTCATTTCTGGCAGGCATTACCGCCGTCGTTGCGGTAATCATCAATTACGTCAAAAGACGCGATGTTGCCGGAACGATTTATGAGAGTCATTTCCGGTGGCAAATCCGCACCTTCTGGTTCGGCCTGCTCTGGGGCATGCTGGGCGTGGTGACATACCACATACTGATTGGCTGGCTCCTGCTGAGCGTCAATTACATCTGGATTATCTACCGCACCGCAAAGGGCTGGCTCTATCTCAATGACGGCAAGCCGATGTACTCTGTCTAGCCGCAAACACCTCCCCAGCGGCCATTGCAATCCTCTTTACCGTTGGCCGGCGCTCAGAGACCTGCTGTAGTATTCACCGCCAAGCCCCCACCAGCCCCCGCCCAGCGCCGCAAAAAGGGCGGTGGTGTCCTGGAGGCGCATCGCCTGGGCCTGAATGAAGCCAAGCCTTGCCTGCTCACACTGCGTATTGGCTGATAAGACCTGGAGATAATTGACGAGGCCCGCCTTGTGGTTTGAATTTATCAGTTCCAGGTTTCGGGCGGCGGTTGCAAGGGATTCCGACTGAACCTCGATGGCGTTGGCGTCGAATTCCAGAGCGCGCAGGCAATCGGCGACCTGCTGGAAGCCTGCCGCAACTGTCTGCTGGTAATCGGAGAGCGACGCCTTGTAAGCCTCGATGGCAGCTCGGCGTTGAAACCAGAGGGCGCCCCCGTGAAATATGGGTTGTGTGAGGCTTGAGCCCAGCATCCAGACATTTGCTCCGGGGGCGAAGAGTTTGCTGATGTCGGTGCTGCTCTGACCATAGCTTCCGCTCAGGGTAAGGCTCGGAAAAAGCGCAGCGGTCGCTGCGCCGATGTTTGCGCTTGCGCTGTGAAGTTGCGCTTCGGCGGCAAGGATATCCGGCCGCCGGCGCGTCAGCTCGGAGGGAACACCCACCGGGATTTCAACCGGAAGCGTAAAGCTGGTTAAATCCAGCGTTGGCGGCGCCCATTGCTCGGGCAACCGCCCGACGAGAGCGGTCAGCAGATGCCTGCTTTGGCTCAGGTTCTTTTGGATCTGCGGAAGGGCGGCCTCCGTGGTTTCGAGCTGCGCCCGGATTGCCAACACATTGGAATATGGGACCGTTCCGGCTTTAGCCTGGTTTTCCGTAATTTCCAACTGCTTTTTCTGAAATTCGATAATCTTCCCGGTTGACTCTATCTGTGCCCCGTAGCCGGCGCCGGCAATGGAGGCATTGACCACATTGCTTACAAGCGTGAGAGCCGCAGCCCTGGCAGTCTGCTTCCAGTATTCCACCTGGGCTTGCAGGTCTTCCACGTGGCGCCGCTCGCCGCCGAAAGCGTCCACAACGTAGGAAACCGTTCCCTGAAGAGTGTAGAGGTTGAAAAGGGAGCTTTGCCCTAATGCGGAACTTAGGCCTGGACTGGAGCTTTGCCCTGAGATTCCGAACAGGACCGGTGAAAATGTCTGCCGCGCGGCGCTAAAGCTTCCGTTTATCTGGGGAAAAAATACCCCGTAGCCTGCCCTGAGGTTTTCCTGGCTTTGGCGCAAACGCAAAAGCGCCGACTGAAGGGTCCGATTTTCATCCAGTGCCTTTCTGACCACCGCTTCGAGCTCGGCGCAGTTAAAGAGGCGCCACCAGTCTTCGGCTATTTCCGCGCCCATATCGAAGCGCTGCGCCTGGCCGACCGCCGCGGCCGTTTGAGCCGGCGTTTGCTCATGGTCATATCGCGTCACCGCAGGCGGCTCAGGACGCTTAAAGTCAGGCCCAACCGCACATCCCGCCAGCAGGAGAGCGAAAAAAGCAAAAAGATTCGCCGCAGAGACACAGAGACCGCAGAGATTGTAATCATGCGCCTCTAATTTCTCCAATTTGTCCAATTTAGACTTCCCTCTGCGCACTTCGCGCCTCTGCGGTGATGTTTTCTTCACTGCTCACTGCTCACTGCTCACGGTTGTTTGCTTCGAGGTAAACATCCACAAGCTGCCCCGGATAGACATGCAGGTCTTTTGGCGGCGTGAACCGGAAAATGACGGGCAGCACCCTTACGTCAACTCTTTCGGTCCTCTGGTTCGAGAGTTCGATTTTGGGAGTCACGTATGGCTGCACCCGCACGAATTCGAGGGGAATACTCGTGTCGGTCCCCCTCAGATACATCCTGGCCTTCATGTTTGAAGGCGCAGGAAGCTTGAGGATGAGAATTTCATCGATAAAGCACCGGACCTGGTAGGATGGATCGGACTGCGCCATTACCATAACGGGACCGAAACCCTCGGTGTAGGTCCCATATGCGCCTTGAGCGGATATATAAGTTCCTGCGGACGCATTGACCGCAAGGATGACGCCGTCAACCGGGGCCCTTATGGTGTATTTGGCGAGAAGTGCCCTGCCGGATTCATAGGTTTTCGTCAGCGCCTCGTATTGGCTCTGCTGGTTCAGGATATCGAAGATCCACGCACCGGCTTTGGTCAGTTCATACTGCCTCTTGGCAGTTTCAAGATTGGCTGCGGCGGCCTTCACTGCATTTTCCCCATTGTCCAGCTGGTCTCTGCTCACCGACTGAGGGTCGAGCTCAAAGGACTTTTTGAGTTTGCTCCACTGGTCCTGAGATGTCTTGAGGCTGACGGCGGCGGCTTCGACCTGGGCCTTCGATACCTCCAGGACTTCTTTTCTTGGCTGAGCTTTGAGTTCCTGAAGCACCGCCAGAGCCGCCTTTGCCTGGGCTTCTTCCTGCTCGACGACGGCCTTCTGGACCGAATCGTCGATCAGAACAAGGGGTGTCCCCTGCGCCACGGCTGCGCCTTCGGAAATCAGCACCTGAGTGATCGTCCCCGAGACCTCAGGAAATATGTTGATATTGGCCCCGTTTGACTGGGAGCTTTCGATGATCCCGTTGGCGTAAACGCCCTTTGCATAGGGGTTTTGGGCGGGGGTAAACACAGGAGGAGGAGCCTGTCCTTTGACGCCGCCAAAATATGCGCTGGCAAGGCCCGCCAGAATGCCCACCGCGGCCAGAACGACCAGCAGCTTACCCTTCAATTTCGCCTCCGCTCCTGATGCTCACAATGTTGCCGTCTTCCATACCGATTATTCGATCTGCAAACTCGAATATTCTGCTGTCGTGAGTGACAATCAGAATGCACCTTTTTTCATCGAGGATGTTATCTTTTACGAATTCGATGATCTTTTTGCCTGTAACTCCGTCCAAAGATGCGGTCGGTTCATCGAAAATCAGAATATCCGGACGGCCGACAATGGCCCGCGCTATCGCCACGCGCTGCTGTTCGCCTCCGCTCAATTTGCCCGGAGGAAGCGACGCTCTGCTCTCAAGGCCCACGACTTCCAGAACTTCCATGGCGTTTTTCATGCACCGGTCCCAGTCCTGCTTTTTTAAAATCAGCGGGATCGCCACGTTTTCCAACGTAGTGAGTTTTCCGAAAAGATGGTAATCCTGAAAAACGAAGCCGACCTTATTGAGTCTGAAATCGGCGATCTCATTGGCGCCAAGTCCCCAGATATCCACACCCTCCACGAGGACCTTGCCGGAATCGGGTTTAAGGATGCCCGAAATCATACTAAGCAAGGTCGTTTTGCCGCTGCCCGAAGGGCCCACGAAATAGAGCATCTCGCCTTGATAAGATTCGAAACTGATGCCCCTGATCGCATAGGTCCTGGCGCTGCCCTCACCGAACGTTTTCTCCAGCCCGCTGGCTTTTATTGCCGTATCGGCCATGTCAATCATTCCGGGATCGGGGAAAACATGATCGTTTTCGACGAAAAAAAACAATTAATTCCCCTCAAGTATCGTCCCAAATAATACGAATTAGATTTCGAAGTCCATAAGAAAAAAGGATGGAGATGCCTTATGGGTGTGCGAAATTCACTAAAAATCAAGCTTATGCTCATGTGCGTCGGGATAGCCGTAGTGCCTGTTCTGATCATAGGCGGACTGAGCCTCCAGCAGTTCCGTTCATTCGGAGACGAAACCAGTCAAGAGTCCTGGAAGGCATTGAAGCAGGAGGCCATCGACACCTTAAAGGCGGGCGTCGACAGTGACAGGAATACCGTTGAACGCCTCATGTCCCAGGCTCGGAACGATCTTTTGAGGTTGGCGGCCTCCTCCAACATGCAGGGATACCTCACGGCCAAATCCGGAGACAATGAAGTCCTGAACAGCCTGGTAATGAAAGAAGAATCGTGCGTTGTGGAAGGCATTGTGAGAATGTGCGGTCTTTTTCAAAAACAGGTGAGCTCAAATCTGGCGGTCGCAGAGCGGGTCATCTCATCACGGGGGTCTGTAACCGTCTCACCCGTCATGGAAGAGTGGACGGTGATAAACCAGTCAACCAGGGAGCAGCATACTGCCCCGCTTCCGCTGTTGCAGGTGGGGGAGAAAACGATCCTCGAAGCCAATGAGAGTTTCGACAGGCCGACCCCGATTGTCGATGACGTGCAGGAACTGCTCGGAGGCACATACACGATTTTTCAAATGATGAACGACCAGGGCGACATGCTGGGGGTGGCCACAAACGTTAAAGGGGACGGGGGGAAAAGAGCGATAGGGACTTTCATTCCGGCGGTGGGTCAGGACGGCGCGCCCAACCCGGTTGTAAGCACCGTTCTCAAGGGGGAAACCTTTCACGGACGGGCATTCGTTGTCGACAGCTGGTACATAACGGCATACAAACCCCTCTTGTCCAAAGAGGGCAAGATGATCGGCATGCTTTACACCGGCCTGAAGGAGCAGGATTTGACCGAACTTGCCGATGCCATTGTCAACACCAAACTGGGTAAATCCGGCTACGTTTTCATCATGGACTCCTCCGGGACCCTGCTGATTCACCCGCGCCGGGAACTCAGAGGCAGGAATGTGATTGCCGATCTGAAGATAAACGAGTTTTCCGATGCAATTAAGACAAGACAGGCAGGGAAAATCCTGGCGCTTAAATATCAATTCGAGGGCGAGAGCAGGATAGCGACATATTCGTATGTCCCCGAGTGGGACTGGGTTGTGTGTGTTACGGCCCCCGCCCGGGAAATCGGCGAGGATGCGGCCAGACTGTCCAGAGCTTTACTGGATAGTGAAATGGCGGCTTTCGCCAACAACTCCGCCATTGAAGTCAACGGTAGAAAACAGCCCCTTTACCGCCAGGTCCAATGTTTGGATGAAGAAGGCCGCGAACTGGTCAAAATCGAGGGCGGACATAGTTCGAACGACCTTAAGTTCAAGGGGGACGAGACCTGGTTCAAGGAAACCATTGGCCTTTCCAAAGGGGAGATTTACAACTCCGGCGCTCTCATCGCGGCGAACGCCGCCAAGCCTGAGATGCGGCTTGCCACCCCGCTTTTTGTGGGTAGAAAGATGCGGGGTGAAGCGGCTCTGTCATTAGACTGGGATATTGTCTGGGAAATGCTCAAGGGCCATGTGTATGGAAAAACCGGGTATCCGTTCATCATCAACGAATCAGGCTTGTGCGTGAGCCATCCCAAATATGGACTTTCAAATCCGATCAATCTGGGTGATTTATCTTTGGGAAAACTCTCTGAAATAGTTCGCGGCCGCATGCTCAAAGGCGAAACAGGAACGGATGAATACCTTTTCGAAGGAATGAGCAAATTTGTGGCATACTCGCCTCTTAGAGTCGGAAACAAGACCTATTCCATCGCGGCTACCTGTCCGGCGAATGAATTTCTCGAGCTGGCCGACGCCATCAGTCAGAATACCTCCTCAAGCACGGATAGAGTTTTTAAGATGGTGTTCTTTTCCTCCGGGGCGCTCATATTTCTGGGCTGCCTTACAGGCCTTTTAGCCAGCAACAGGATTTCCCGGCCTCTACGCCGGACGATCAAGGGGCTTTCCGATGTAAGCCTGCGGCTTAGCGGGACTTCCGAGCAAATTTCTTCGGCCCGCGCCCAGCTCGCCGAGGGCGCCTCCGAACAGGCTGCCGCCCTGCAACAGAGTTCCGGGTCGATGCGGCAGATAGCCTCTCTGTGCAGGAAAAACGAGGCCAGTCTTGGACATCTGTCACAGTTAAGCAATAAAGCGATCGACGGTATGAATGCGAGCCATGAGTCTCTTGTGAAGACCACCGATACGATGTCGCTCATTTCCGCCTCAGGCCAGAAAATGGCCAGGATAAACAGGAGCATTGACGAGATAGCTTTCCAAACCAATTTGCTGGCCCTCAATGCAGCAGTCGAGGCGGCAAGGGCGGGAGAAGCGGGCGCCGGTTTTGCGGTGGTCGCTGAAGAAGTAAGGAGTCTTGCGCTGCGCGCAAGCAGCGCGGCCAAAGACACCCAGGAACTGATACTGTCGGCTCTCGAGCATATTTCCACGGGAAACGGCCTCGTGAACCAGACTCTCAAGCACTTTCAGCTTATGCAGGCTGATGGAAGGAAGATAGGCGATCTGGTGACGGACATCGGCCTGGCCATGCGCGAGCAGACAAAGGGCATAGAGCAGGTCGATATTTCTCTTCACCGGATGGATGAGGTGACCGGGCACACTGCGGCAAGCGCCGAGCAATTGGCGGGGGCATCCGCTGAACTCAGCGAGCAGGCCTCTATTATGCGCAATGATGTAGCCGGCCTTGAGAGGCTGGTGGACGGGAATCAAACAGAGCGCCGGCAGCCGCGTAGAGCTTCCGGGCCTCAAAAGGCGCAATCCTCGATCCGTCGACAGGCCCGGCCCTGTTCCACCGGCAAAATCGCGACCAAACGGGAAGGCAGAAGCCCGTCCTTTATGCCGAAATCCGCTCGCGTGGCAAAGCAGGCGGATCGAATAGAGGCATTTTAGATTCTTCCCACCGGCATCAGCAGAAGCGGGCTTTCACGGGGACCAAAACCCATGACTCTTTTAACCTCTTCGTCACGGAACGCTCCGATCACGACGGTTCCCAGGTTTAGCGATACGGCCTGGAGGTGAATGTTCTGAGCAGCGTGACCGGCTTCCATAAAAACGTAGCGCATTCCCCTCTCGCCATACCTCCGGGTGGTCCGCTCGAAAATGGCGGAGATGGCGATCGTGGCAGGCGCTCGTGAGATCATTGACTGCCCAAGAGCCGCAGTGGCAAGGACACCTCTTATGTCTCTTTCATTTTCGAGCAGCATCGCATGATTGGCGATATCATACCTGTAGCACCCGCACGGCAGCCCTTCCACAGCGCCCGCTACGACCTGGAGTTCCAGGGGATAGAGCGCCCCGGCGGAAGGACATGTCCTATAGCCGCCGGGTCGTACTATCCCCTGAGCAGCCCAGAGGAGCTGTGAAATTTCATTCAGGTCCAACGGGCCCTGCCTGTAATCCCTGATGGACCTTCTCCCGAGAAAAGCGGCCTCAAGAGCAAGCTTGCCGTCATGGGCAGGCCTGGGCAGCTTTATGCTCCTGTTCACAGTATTCATTGCACCCCTCCGGCATAGGACACAGGACTTATTGATACCAAGTCGCGTTCAAGATCGATGTGATCGGGAGGGCATGAAGCCCTTGCCCACGTAGGGTTGAGGTGCAGGGGTTTATCCCCGCCCAATCTTGCACGCAACTTGGTATGAAGCCATATGGCTTATAAGAGTGTACCTGACTCTATCGGTTCTCATCCCTGGAAAGGCCCAGTTCGGCTTCGAGCTTTTCCATGCTCGTCCTGGCGAAATCGATGCAGGGGTCGAGTTCCAGGGCGATGCGATAGAGTTGGATGGCCTCATGCCTGTGTCCCAGTTCTCTGAGGTTCGATCCGATATTGGCGTAATCTATCGCGGAGCCTGGATCCAGTTCTATAGCCCGCTCGAAAGAACAGATCGATTCGTTGTGTTTCTTCAGTTTGAAGTAGCAGAACCCCCGGAGATTATAAATTTCCTTGAGCTCCGGGTTGGCCTTTTCCGCCGCTCTGAGCGCATCCAGGGCCTCTTCGTATCGTTCCAACTCCTTGAGGCAGCAGGCAATGTGGACGTGGACGCTTCCGATCTCCCGCGGATCGGGGGACTGATCGAGAGAACGCATGAAAAGCTCTAGAGCAGCCTCGGCTTGCCCTTCGAGCTCCAGGCTGTGGGCAAGAAAGAAAGTCAGATCGTAACGCGGCCCGAAGGTGGAAAGGAGCCGCTCCATCTGAGGGACCATATCCTCTGCCGCAAGTCCTCTTAACATGGTTCGCGCCGCATGCTGCGGAAAATCGGTGTTGCGTGTATGGTCAAGAAAGTGCGCGCCCGGGACGATCATATAAACCGAGGGGACTTGGAGTTGCGGATGGGTAACGTTTACCGCAAGGACTTGGAGGCCGATTTTCGCCAGAGCGGCGATGCACCTTTCGATCTCGACACGGATGTTGCCGTCGTCGTGGTTGGGAAGGTCCCCGATCGACACTTTCCCATTGCTTTTCATCAGGTAGGAAGCTTCCTGGAGGCCGGCATACTTTGGAAGCGTGGGCCTGTAGGAAGTGCGGCTCTGGAAATCACCCGCGAGCTGGGCTATTTCGGTTAGCGCCCGGCAAAGAGATTTTTCGGGATTCGAGGTGGTCCCGGCCGTAAAGACTATTTCACTTCTTTGCGGGAAGGTGGATGGATCGTAAGCGAGCGCTCCAACGGTTGGTATCCCGGTATCGAGCGAGAAGTCTCTAAGGAAGAGCTTAATTCCCTTTGAGTGAAACTTGCCTGCAAGTTCTATTGCAGCGGGGTCGCGAAGGGAATCGACGTCAATTTCCGGGGTAACGAGCATGTCGTTGCTGATGATGGACCCAACGTGTCTTTCGACCACTTCGCACAGGCCCTGAAGGACGGCCTCCTCCAGGGTGTTTCCGCTGGCCGGTCCGTTATATTCGTTGATGCCGTAGAACCAGTCGATCGGCGCCCACTGCTCCCGCCCCAACGAGAGGTTGCGGGCCTTGACCCACCTGAGCGGCAGATCGTCGAGAAACTGACGGCACAACTCTACCGGGGTCTCAGTGTCATAGACCGACTTTTTCAAATCGTTTGCAGAGACCGCGTAGTCATCGAGGTCCCTGTAACGGAAAACAGGAAACTCAAACTGATGGATGAAAGAAAAGAAACTGAAACGCTCCATTAGTTCCATCAGGGCGCTGGCCTCGGCCTGCTGAGCCGTGGCGCCCTTGCCCATCTGCTTCTTAGTGCCGGTGAAGCGCGTGGCGTCTTCGCCGCAAAGAGATATAAACACGGGGATGTCGAGTCTGCCGGTGTCGATTCGCATGGTCTTTGACAGAAGATTCATATCCAGTGCAGCCAGGCGTTCCCTCACCCATGAAATGGTCTGATCGGGCCTTCTGGTCTTGTCCTGATCGTAGCTGTACTTCTTGTAACTGTCTTTTAATTCAACATTGGAAGTCATTGAGTTTTTGCCTTATCAACAGGCAACCCCTCGTCTTCCTGATCCTCATTTTTGCGGATCAGTTCCAAAAGCGGCGCAGCGGCTCGCGAAGTCAGGTACACACGCGGAATGCCTTTGATCCTGGTAAGTTCCTGTGTGCTCTTTGGCCGATGGAGGGCGAGCCTGAGAAGCGTTTCGTTCGTCAATATCCTGAAGGGCGCCCTGTCGCGGCGCCGGGCTTCCTTTTCGCGGAACAGGTAGAGCGCCTTGAGTATGCGCTTTCCTACGGCGTCCAGAGACTGGGCCCCGTAAATGTGCAAAAAATCGCCGGCACTGAAATGTTTTTCCGTAATTTCCTGTACGCAGACCTTCTCAAAAGCCTCGCGGGCTGAAGCCAGCAGTTCTTTTTCTTCGAGTTCCGCGACAAGCCTGTGCCTCAACGGAATAAGAAAATGCGTGTCGAAGCGGGCATATTCGATCTGTTCGCCTTTTAAAGGACGACGGCCCCAGTCATAACGCTGCCATTTTTTGTTGAGGCTTACACCGAAGTATTCCATGAGGATCGGAGCAAGCCCAAGTTGTTTATATCCCAGCATCTTGGCGGCGATTGACGTATCGAAAACATTGCTTACGGTGAATTTGAAATCGCGTTTGAGCCCGGAAATATCGTTGGAAGCGGCATGGAAAATTTTTTCTATCTCCGGATTGGAAAATATCTTTCCAAGGGCTTCGATACTGCCGATCGAAAATGGGTCGATGATATAGTCCCACTGCTCAGTAGATACCTGTATTAGACAAATCCGGTTAAAGTAGGCGTAAAAACTGTTCGACTCGGTATCGACGGCAACATGAGTGGATTTTTCGAGGTCACGTATTAGTTTTGAAAAACTGTGCCGGTCTCCAATCAGAACCACGCTATCGGATTTCATCGATGTGTTTTCCACACTTCTCTTCTGTGATATGCTTCGGCAAAAAGCGAGGCCGAAATGAACAAACGCAAGGGCGAAAGCCTCAAACCGATGCGCCGATCAACACAGCATAAGCCTCCTGGTGGTTTCTATACCCCGTTTCAAGAGTTAGATCAACTGTTTGGAAAAAGTTTTTCCAACGGTCGAAAACATTTGGCGAATCCCGACCCATTTCCGGACAAGATAAGCATCCCTCCTCCCCGTATTACAGGCGAAGGCGATGATGATTCCGTTTTTCTGAGGGCAATGGCCGATGTGAGGCCCATGCCGCACAGGCCTCATGCAAAGGTCCCACTCAGGCCTGCCGGCAGAGAACACCCGCGTTTTCTGGCCAGGGAGGAAATGGAGGCATATGCTCAGCTGGTCGACCTCGTGGCCGGTGAAGGCCCCTTTGAGGTGTCGGGTTCCGATGAATACATCGACGGCGCCGTCCTTGGGATCTCGCCCGAGGTTCTGAAAAAGCTGAGGGAAGGCTATTTCAGTTGCCAGGACATCCTGGACCTGCACGGACTCAACAGGGAGCAGGCGCATGAAGAGGTCAACCGCTTCATCATGGAGTGCTTTGCCGCCAGGCGCAGGTGCGTGCTGATAATTGCGGGAAGGGGCCTAAATTCCAAGGAGAGGGAACCGGTGCTGAAAAAAAATCTCATCACATGGCTTACCCGCGCGCCCCTAAAAAGGGTAGTCTTCGCGTTCGCCTCGGCCCGTTTCTATGATGGCGGCTGGGGCGCATTCTACGTCCTGTTGCGCAAAAATGAAGGCAAGGCCCCGCTGCTTACACCGGCTCGATAATATTTTCATCCATCAGCCAATCAAGGGTCTCGCAAAGCGGAAGACCAACCACATTCGTATAGGAGCCTTCGACAGACCTCACCAGAAAAGCCCCCCTGTCCTGAATGCCGTAGGCCCCCGCCTTGTCCATGGGCTTGCCGGTCCGCACGTATGCCTCTATTTTTTTTATCGACAGATTTTTGAAACGAACCAGCGTAGTGACCGATCCGCTTCGGCTGAGTTTGCCGCCGGGCCGGACAAGGCATATGCCCGTAATTACCTCGTGCGCTCTGCCGCTCAGCAAAGCGAGCATCCGGACTGCCTCCGCTGCATTGGAGGGCTTGCCGAAAATGCCGCCGTCCAGGACGACTATGGTGTCGGCTCCAAGAATCCAGAGACCGGGGTGGAGGCGGGAGACCGAATCGGCCTTGAGGACGGCCCACCTTTCCGCAATCTCAGGCGGTCTTTGGGCAGACGCGCCCACCTGCGCCGATTCGTCCATTCTGCTGGGATACACCTTGAACTCTACCCCGGCGGAGCGAAGCAAACTTCTTCTGCGCGGCGACCCTGAAGCAAGGACGAGAGGCTGGAGCGTTTTGAACATCGACTAAGCCAAGGCGAGCATCCGGCCAAGGGCCAGCCGTGCGCCGTCCTTTATTTCTTCCGGCACTTCAACCACGTTCATCTCGCCGATGTTTTCAAGCGTTCGCAAAAGATTTCCCAGGTTGATCCTAAACATATTCGGACAGAGCGAACGGTGCAGGTCGAGCACCTTCCTGTCGGGATATTCCAATGCCAAACGATCGATCAGATTTATTTCAGTCCCTATGACGATTGTCGAACCCGGAGCCGCCTGGCTTACATACTTCACTATGTAACTGGTCGACCCGCATGCGTCAGCCCGGGCTACCACCTCCCGCGTGCATTCCGGGTGTACGATTATCCTTGCCTCAGGAAACTCGGCCCGCATTTTTTCAATGTGTTCGACCGTAAAGCGGGTATGCACCAGGCAATATCCATCCCAGAGGATCATCCTGGCATTCCTGACCGCGGCAGGGACGTTTCCACCCAGGACCTCGCCCGGCGACCATACGATCATCTCCTCAGGAGCCATCCCAAGATCGTGACCGACGTTACGGCCAAGGTGCTGATCGGGGAAAAACAGAATTTTGTCTTTTTGTCCGAACCCCCACCTGACGGCTTTGGCGGCGTTGGACGAAGTGCAGACAAGCCCGCCGTGATTGCCGCAAAAAGATTTCAGTTCAGCGTCCGAGTTCATGTAGACCACCGGGATTATCGAACCGGCTCCGGCAATGGACTCGATCTGTTCCCAGGCCGATTTCACAGTGTGAGCTTCGGCCATTTCAGCCATCCAGCACCCGGCTTCCACGTCGGGAATCTGAACGACCTGATCGGGCTGCGCCAGAATCGCGGCGCTTTCCGCCATGAAGTGCACTCCGCAAAACACGATGTAGCGGCAATCCCGATCCGCTGCGGCTCTCCTGGAAAGTTCGAACGAATCTCCAACAAAATCGCCCAGATCGACGATTTCTTTTCGCTGGTAATGGTGAGTGAGAATGATCAGTTGTTTGCCGAGTTCCCGTTTGAGGGCCCAAATTCTTTCGATCATCCCCGCGCGATCTGATTGAGTCTCGAAGGCCATATCCTAGTCTCTCCGCAAGCGGGTATCGTGGGGTCCCGCGAACCGCGCGACGGGGAAAATCCGCCCTGCGCCGCGCAGGGTTATTGCCGCCCGCTTATTGCAAGCGCTTTTCAGCCCTGGGCGCCAACCGCGAAGATCTCGTCTCCGCATCTGATAACGCCCCCTTCGATCACCCTGGCAAAAACTCCCTCACGCGGCATTATACAGTCTCCGGCGAGGTAATATATGGCGCATTTGGCGTGACATTCCTTGCCGATCTGAGTGATTTCCACCAGCACCGATTCGCCTAGCCTGAACCGGGCGCCTACCTCAACGTTGACCCAGTCGATCCCCTCGGTGGCGATGTTTTCGGCAAAATCCCCAAAGCCCACGGAGAGGCCGGCCGCTTTAGCCTTATCGATGCTCTCAATGGCCAGAAAACTGACTTGCCTGTGCCAGGCGCCCGCATGCGCATCGCCCTCGATGCCGTGTTCGGCCACCACCAGCGCCTGCTCCACCGTTTCCTTCCGAGTGCCTTTGCTTTTGCTTACCGCAATCGATACGATCTTCATCCAAAGCACCTTAACATTTTTCCGTTGAACCGCTATTTATCCGGAATAGTAAAGGTTTTACGCCTACCGGGTCAAGAAGTAAGACAAGCGCTAGGGGATGATTTTTTACTAAAACGTCGTTATCAGCAGCTTCTGGTTTCAGTCATAGCGGTACTATACCAAGCGTCGAAAGAAAGTTGACACGATCTTACGGCCCGTAGGATGTTTTTCTCTGTTCTCCGACATCCGACCCCCGATTAGATACACTTCGGGGGCCGGCTTTCTGTCGTCCGTTATAGACCGAGGTCCCGTCGGCGAAACCCATTTCGTCCAGTTGGTTTCTATAATAGTCGGATGCTTAGGCGGCCCGGGCTGAATTCGAAAACGCGCCCGTAATGCCTGCCGCCGGCATTAACAATGTCGCAGCTTCTTTGGTTGGATTCATATCCCGACCCCCGGCCCCCCGTATGGGGTTAATGAAAAAGGCTTACCTTTCGCCCTCATCCATCTCAGTCTTCCCCGAACCACATTGCACACCCAACGTGATAAGTAATTGCGAAATAGCGCCGCCTCGTCATCCCCGCGGAAGAGGCTGTGTAGCAAAGTCGGTATGTTCCGCATTTCCCCCCTTTACTGAAGGTTCTTCGCGCATACGAGTACCTGATCTGGAAAACCTGCTCAGGAAGCTATGGCCAGATTTGTTCGCAGAGGGTTAAGTAAACGACCACCGACTTCGTCGGTGGCTTTGAAAAACTGGGACAAAGGCTCCTGACAATGTCAGTCGCCTTTGTCTCGCCAAATGTGCAGTTGCTCGGCTCTCATTTCGCTGTCTTGCTG
>Ga0187771_10001159_pt1 | contig 17422 bp, 15 predicted proteins | sample 0116_SJ02_MP15_1_FD_133139 | JGI IMG/M metagenome (GOLD analysis project Ga0187771, IMG submission 133139) | Tropical peat soil microbial communities from peatlands in Department of Meta, Colombia - 0116_SJ02_MP15_10_MG | ecosystem: Environmental > Terrestrial > Soil > Wetlands > Peat | place...
GGCAGGAATTCAGAGCCCCTTCGCCACAGGGTGAAAAAGGGGGATTCTCTGCGGAATATCGCCCAGCACTACAACGCGAACCTCGATGAACTCATTCGTCTGAACCATCTCAAAAGCACCCAACTCCGAAGCGATCAGGAACTCCTCATCCCCCCGGGCAAATAATTGCAGGTTGCCATTTCTCAGATTAGCCTTCTGCAGACCGTTCCATCATGTCATTTTGCTGATGAAATCGAAAAGGTAAATTCCCCCAACGCCGCTAGAGGGGACAAGTAGCGATTGCAGGACGGGATGCTGGGTAAAAGAGGCGAAAGCTCCCTGTCGAATGGATTTCACCTCATCGAGCACAAACTCGATTTGTCTAATCGTATCTTGACTCTGAATTTCGTGAGCAAAAGATAACAGTTCTTTGAACCGCTTTATTACCCTGTCTCTGGCGCGTTCTGCCGATTGTCTCAAAAGAAACGCACAAATCCAGGCATAGAAAGCAGCCAGAAAGATAACCAGGATTAATCCAGGGGGCGTTCTCCAATTATCGAAATAATCAAAGCGTGCGACAAACATGACAAACAACACGATAAACGGGTAAAAAATAAACTTCCCAATCGTTTCGGTCCGGACCGCAATCAATCGAACAAGGGCCGATTGATTCTCAATTTCCCTTTGTATTTCTCGCTCTTGTATTTCCTTCTTTTCCCTGAAAGGTGGATTAATTTCCTTCCCCAATAATTTCTCTGAGGCGATGTCGATAAACTTGCGGCAGCATCTAGTCAGATCAAAGACATAAAAGGTCAGCACTATGAATGAAATCACACTAGAGAACAAAATGACCGAATCCATTTTGTAACTGATTTGTCCGCGCAAAGGGGCTATAGGCCAATCAAAACTTAAGATCAAAAAACACAACAAAAAGTGAAAAATAAATAAAATGATTACCCGCCCGAAATGATATTGATCCGAGTCGCGGTTTACATATTCAATCCATAGACTTTGCAGGTACACTTCTTTCCCGGTTTTGGGAGGCTCCCAATTGATTTGGGCGACGTTTTTCCAAAAGTTAAGCTTGACAACATTTCTTATCCATTCGAAGACCATTGCATATATTCGGTTTTTGGGGGGATCGGGCTTTTTGAGGTGAATAAATTCGTCGCAGATATGGCCCTTGTTTTCTTTGTGGACCTTGTACATCCTATGGATAAAGAAAAGCGACAGCAAGAATGCCAGGAAGCGAAATATTTCAGTCGGCCAGACACTCATTCCCTCTAAAATTGAGAACGGTTCCTCCTTTTCCATTTTGCTTATTAGAAGAATAGACAAGGCAAAAGCAATAATGATAAGAAACAGACTGATACCTACCCTATATGTGTTTTTGTCAGAAAAAAAATGCCTTATATAGTGATTGAGGCGGATGCTTATAAGAAAAAGAATACAAAAGATAAAAAGCACTATTACAATTATTTTTACGTAGAACCAGATGTTCTGCTGGTACTCGCGGGGATGGATAGTATTCTCAGGAAGAGGGGTCAAAAGGATGGGATTATGACGACCAATTTCAAAAATTAAAGGTTGCGGTTCTTCGATTGATTCGTTGATTAAATATTTAACTGTCCGATCATTAGCAGTCGAATCCAGATAGCGCTCATCGGCGAAGGCACGTAATACTGCCAGGAAGACGGATGTTGGATAGTTATCGCGAAAGGGAGGGACTTCCCCCTGGATGTCCACGCCATGATCTTTCCTTAGGGACAGATTAAAGTTTGAAGCGACAACGAGATTACGGGTCCACTTGAAATTGTCAGGATATAACATCCTGGCATCCAGGTCAGTGGTAAAAAAAATGGCGTCAAGAAACCGCGGGCGAAGCGCCTGAAGCACCAGATATTTGTCGTAGAAATCCGTCCCCATAACACCGATGGCCTTAATCCTTTCTCCTTTTTGTTTAAGCTCCTGATCCAGATTGTATGCTTCTTCCGCCAGACGCCGCAAATAATCATATTGGCTCTTGCCAACAGGTTGTTCCAGCTTCTTGACGTCCGTCAGAGGGTCGCTCTTGGCCCCAGCCTTCTCGTTCTTCTGGTCCTCCTTCTGCTTAACCTCTCTTTCTCCAGGAAGGCTCCCATCTATTCCGCGCATATAACCGATGCGGTCCACCCGTTGGGCAATTTCTTTTTTATCAGCGCGTGGAACATCCTCTTTGAGGGCATTTATGAATACATCAGGGAACGAACGCCCATAGTTGGTGTCCCACTCGGCGATTAATACGAGATGCGTTTCTGTATCTTTGATATCAACCTTTCGAAGTCGGAGTTCTTTCACTAGGGCGCGGGCAAGCTCTCCATCAGTTCCTATGGTGCGTTCAAATTCAATGCCCTCCTTACGAAATTTTTCCTCAATTTCCCTAGCAGCTAAATCGTTATCTTCATTATTGTTTTTAAGCAAAAAAATGTTATCAATGGTTGCCATAGCTGAGTATATTTTGAGCCAGATATCTCTTTTCTTCTGATTTGAATCTTTAGAGACTTCATCAACCATTTTCTTTAACGTGGTTGAATCAGCCGGCCCGATGATCTTGAATTCCACCTTCCTTTGTTTTGATTCATCTGAACCCTTGAGAATTTTGAAAAGACGGTCCAAATTTGAAATAAGTTCGTCCTGAAAGACGCTATCGTTTATCCAGACGACTAAAACCGAATTTTCCTCTTTTCCCTTATACGTCAGCCATTCGAATGGCATGATATTTGACAATGTAATCTCCTGCGAGCTACCAATCTTGTTAAACCGGATAAACTGAATGTGCTCAGGGTCTTCAGGAATGAATCCAACCCTGCTGAGACCTGAAAGGACGGCATATCGATAGCGCATTCTGGTTTCCGTGTCTTCGAAATAAGGTTGACCGGGAACCATAACGCCTAAGATCGTAACCTCTTTCCTGCCCTTGATTTTTTTCAGATCCTTTGATGGCATCGATAGTTGTTGTTCCCCATCAAAGGCGATGCGGCATTGGCGATCACTTTGGGGTTCCCTGCCGTCCTTCACACTATCCAGTATGGCGTGAAATGGGTCCTGCCAGAGCCTGGCGCTTACCTGTTCATAAGATTCACGATGCTCCGATACAAATGGGCGGGAACTCTTAAAGGGCTGGCCGAACATGGTTACGCCAAGAGCTGCCAGAATAATTACCACCCCGGAAATCGGGAACAATGAACCCTTGTTTTTATCGTCGTTCATGATGCGCCTCCTTGATCACCTAAGCCAACAGGCTGGCGGCTCAAGCCAAAAGGCCATGAATCGTGCATGACTGCCTAATAAAAAACCCCATCCCTCTCTTCGAAAAATGGGGTTTGGTGATTTGGCCATTTTAGCTCCTCCAAAAGTTGAAAGGAGAAAGCCACATGAAAATGAGGCCTTAGCAGTCAGCGGTCAATGATAAAAGAAAAACTTCCTAACCTTTAGAATGCCTCCAGTCCGCAATCAGCCGGCAGCCCGAAGGCTATCCCTTAGCATAACGCGTCAGCCTTTCCTGAAGCGTGCCGGTATGCAGCTCGAAGAGATGATTGTCATAGTCGTAGAAGTATAGTGACCTCGCTTCGCCCTCAACCCGGCTGCGTCCCGGCCTTATATCCACCCCCAACCGTTTGACTCGAGACTCGTATTTATCAAGTTCCGATTCCGGAACCCTAAATGCGAGGTGATTATATGTACGAGAGGATAGTGACTCGCCCTCCATAACGGCGATCCAGGTTCTGCCGATGAGAAAGAATTTCTCCCGGGATATAGAGAAATTCTTGGCCGCACTGTCATAGATTTCTTCGGCATCAAAGATCTCTCGCAGAAACCGCGACATTTTTTCCAAATCTTTAACCACGAACGTTATATGGCTCATTGCTTCAATCATTCGGGGCTCCATAATCTTTGAGCATGATTGTGGCTTAGGTGTCAGTTCTCCCGTCCTTATTTGTTGCCTTTTGGAATTCTCATCTCCTACGAACTCCAAAAGGTTAGGGGTTTAAGTTGTAAAGGAAATGACTACAGGGTTGTATTTGCGAAGAATTTAGCTCTTTTGGTTGGCAAAGTCAAATTGATTTTGACTGATTTAGCGGACGTCAAGCTTTCGAATAATTTCGGTATAGATTTTCAACCTGGGATATATAATTTTTCGTCTCTCTCGGCATGGCCTCCGGGCGTTTTTCCAGGTTTCCCATTCCCCAGTTATAAGCAGCGAGGGCCAGTTTTACATCTCCCCGGTAACGGTCCAGTAATTTCCGCAGGTACTGAGTCCCGCCCATAATATTTTGTGCGGGGTCGAAGGGGTTGGTTACGCCCAGATCGGCTGCCGTTGCCGGCATAAGCTGCATCAATCCCCGGGCTCCGGCCCTCGACACCGCTAGCGGGTTTCCCCCGCTCTCAGCTTGAATGACTGCCTTGATCAAGGGGGGATCTACCCCATATTTTTGTCCTGCTTCCTGCACAATCGATTCAAAATTTTGCTCTCCTGGTAAATAATTTGACATCTCGAACTCGGGCTCAATTTCAAAGAGTTTGAGTTGAGGGTCGGACGGTTGAGGTTGGGACACAAATCCTTGAGATACCAGAGGTCTTAGGGGTAATAGAAAAGAGGAGGAGAGAGAGAATTCAGTTTCTTGCGATTTTGTCTCGGATAAGACCAATTCTAAAGCCTTTTTTAAGAATTCCAGAGCTATTAGGTCTAAGGGGATAGACTCTTCCATTTTACCCTTCAGGAGGGAATGGAAATCATCACCATTTCCCTTCTGAATGGAGGTTGAAGGGGACAGAGCCTTTTCAAGCATGGCCTTAGTATCGATCTTCCCGATCATAACCTATAAGAAAAAGCAAGCTTTGTGCCAGATGGATTTGGTTGTTAGTCACAAAAGGGGGCTAACCAATCCTGGATTCCTGCTTCCGCGGGAATGACAACTCTTTTTATGTATTGCGATAGGCTCCGAGGGAGAAGGGAGGATCGAACTGTAGAGCTCAAGGCGTATGAGCGGGGAAGGGGGTCCTTTCCTGGATGGGTGAATCTTTCTCGGCACCGAAGGAATCTGTTTCATATTCCGGCGGGACGATCCCTCGCTTAATCATAATACTGAAAATCAGATTCGCACGGCTTACCACATATCTCTGGTCCCCGGCAGGGTTATATTTTCGAGGGTTAGGAAGGACAGTGGCCAGTCTGGTTGCTTCCATCGGGGTCAGGTCGGAGGCGGATTTCCCAAAATAATGGCGAGCCGCGGCTTCCGCCCCGAAAACACCTTCTCCCCATTCCACTTCATTCAGGTAAAGCTCAAGGATTCGTCTTTTGGAAAGGACCCGCTCCATTTTCCAGGTGATGATCGCTTCCTGGATTTTCCGCAAGGGACTCTTAACCGGGGACAAATATAAGTTCTTGGCCAATTGCTGGCTGATCGTGCTCCCGCCCAATTTGAATTTTCCGGCTTTAACGTCCTTCTCGATGGCTTTCATCATACTCTCATAATCAAATCCTTCATGCTTCCAAAATTTATCATCTTCTCCAATCAGAACCGCTTTTGCAAGGTAGGGAGAAATCCTGGAAAGGGGAACCCAAACCTGGAAGATCTTAATCTTCTGCCCTTTCTTTTTCCATTCCTTCTCGCGGTAGGCCATGAAAGCAGTCTTCCCCGGATTTTTCTTCTTCAACTGGGAGATATCAGGCATGAATGAGAAATAGGCGGCTGAACAGAAAGTCAGGCTGAGAAGAAGAAAAAGCCAAAACTTTGGAAATCCTCTTTTAGCCATGATGAAGGAAATTTTTCCCCCTCTGTAAATGCCACCTTCTTAGATACTCTTACCATATTCCAATCTATTAGAAAATTGCCCCAATCAACTGCTTTTTCTGGTATAAAGGGGGAAAGTTAGGAGCACTCGCTCCTTAAGCAATCTAAGGAGTATTCATGGCAAGTCCGATCCAAACGAAGATAGCCGGGATGAAAGACTGGCTGGTAGAGATTCGACGTACCATTCACATGAACCCCGAGCTGGGGTTCGAGGAGGTAGAGACCTCCAGGCTGGTTGCCGGATGGCTCGAAAAGTTTGCGCTCCAGGTTACAAAAGGAATGGCTAAAACCGGCGTGGTTGGGCTGCTACAGGGAGGAAAGGCAGGAAACACCGTGGCCATCCGGGCGGACATGGATGCCCTGCCCCTGGAGGAGGCCAATCAGGTGCCCTACCGATCCAGGGTCAAAGGGAAGATGCACGCCTGTGGCCATGACGGCCATGTGGCCATTCTATTGGGTGTGGCCAGACTTTTCTCCTCCCTCCGGGAAGAGGTGAAGGGAAATATCAAATGGATATTCCAGCCTGCCGAGGAGGGGGGCGGGGGAGGCCGCGTGTTGGTAGAAGAAGGGGTCCTGGAGAACCCGAAGGTGGATGCGATTTTCGGCGCGCACCTATTCCCGGACCTCCAGATCGGCAAAATCGGCATTCATGAAAAAGAGGGTCTGGCGGCTACGGATCGAGTTATCATTAAAATGATTGGAAGGGGAGGACATGGGGCATATCCGCATCTCAGCAGGGATCCCATCCTGGCAGCCGGTCATCTGATTACCCAAATCAATTCCATTGTGAGCCGGAGTATCGCCCCGCTGGACAGCGCAGTGATCAGCATCGGCAAAATCCAGGGGGGGACGGCCTTCAATATTATTCCCGATGAAGTTGAGATTCTAGGGACCGTGAGGTCTCTCAACCCCCGTGTGCAAGAAGATTTGAAATCCAGGCTCGAACAGGTAACCCAAGGGGTAGCCCGGTCTTTCGATCTGGATTATCGCTTCGACTTCCAATACGGTTACCCTCCCCTGGTCAACGACCCGGAAATGTCTCACCTTGTGGCTTCCGCCTGTGCCAAAGGGATCGGCAAGGAAAACGTGGAGTTCATAAACCCCTCCATGGGCGGGGAAGACTTCGCCTACTACCTCCAGAAGGTCCCTGGATCCTTCTTCCGGCTGGGATGTCGAAATGAAGAAAAGGGGATCATCCACCCCTTTCACAACAGCAGTTTCGAAATCGATGAGGATGTGCTGCCGTTGGGAGTCGAAATGTTTGCGCGGATTATCGACCAGTATTTAGGGCTGAAACTTTTCAAATGCGAGTTGCGGAATGCGGAATGAAAATAAAACCAAACGGGAAAAATCTTCAGGAGTGCTGTACGTTGTCTCAACGCCCATCGGCAATCTAGAAGACATTACCATTCGAGCGCTGCGGGTGCTCAAAGAAGTGGACCTGATTGCGGCGGAAGATACCCGCCGAACCCGGCAACTCCTCACCCATTACGGGATTCACAAGCCCATCATCAGCTACCATGAGTTTAACCGCCGTCTTCGGGAGGATTCTCTTCTGAAGGAGCTTCGCGAAGGGAAGAATATTGCTCTGGTGACAGACGCCGGAACGCCAGGCATCTCGGATCCGGGCGAGGATATGGTAAAGAGGGTAGTTCAGGAGTCCTTTCCGTTAGTTTGCATCCCCGGGCCCTCGGCCTTAATTGCCGCCCTAAGCGTTTCCGGCCTGCCTACGGAGAGTTTTCTCTTTTATGGGTTTCTGCCCTCCAAAACCAGCGCCCGCCAGAAGTGGTTGTATTCCCTGGAGGATCGCACAGAGACCCTGGTCTTCTACGAATCCCCCCGACGGCTCCGATCCTTTTTGGAAGACGCCGTTAAGATTCTAGGAAACCGGAGGGTCGCCGTCGCCCGGGAGATGACGAAGGTTTACGAGGAAATTTACCGGGGAACAATCGCCGAAGTTTTGAACCAGCTCGGGGAAGAAGAAGTAAAAGGTGAGGTAACCGTCATTCTGGAGGGGGGTACCCGGGGGAAAAAGGTCGAACTTTCCACCGTCTCGGAGGCGTTGAGATATTATTCTCAGGAGATGGGTTTTTCGATGAAAGAATCGGTCACCCGCGTATCTGAAGAACTGGGTGTTTCCCGACGAGAAGTATACCAGGAAAGCTTAAGGGTAAAAAAGGAAGAAAAGGAAACTCCCGCTCCCCGGCAAGAATAGGTCTGGGGAATCCAGAGAGCGGGAAACGGGGTCATTACCTGGCGCGTCTCTTTTTCATGGGCCTTTCGCAACAGATGATGTCGTGAGATTCGACGCATCCGCAGATCTCGTCCACCGTGACGGACATGCCGCAAACCCCGCACACCAACTCATCGCCAGGTTTGGTTTTCCCTCCGGCTGCCGCTCTTTTTACCGGGGCCTTTTTGGCCTTTGCCTTGACCATCGCTTTCTTAACTGCCATTTTCCTCAACCCTCCTTATTCATAAATTTTAATGGAGTGAACCCTGAGGTTCACTGCACGATTTCCACCGGACCCAGGGACTCGAACTGGCGGCGGAAACTTTCTGCACGACCCACAACCACCGCAAGCATATCCTGCGGATGAATGATCTGCCGGGCGGTCCGAAAAATCTTTTCCCCGGAGACCCCCGCGACTCTTTCCGGGTAGGCGGATAAATATTCCAACCCCAGCCCATGCAGATTAGCCTGGATGATTCTCTGGGCAATCTGAGAGAGAGTCTCAAATTTCCGGGGATAGCTTCCCGTGAAGAAATTGACCGCTTCTTCCCGCTCCTGATCGGCCGCTCCCTCTTCGAGGAAGGATTGCAGGACCGAAAATATCTCCTGGATGCAGGGAAAGGTTTTATCTGTAGGGGTGAAAGTGGAAATAGTAAAAGGTCCGGGATATCTACGCGGTTCCAGGGAGGAGTTGATCCCATACGTATACCCCAGTTCGGACCGGACCCTTTTCATCAAACGGGAGGAAAAACCACCTCCCCCCAGGATATAATTCATGACTTCGAAGGGAATATAGTCCGGGTGGGAATGGGAAATCCCGACGTGCCCCAGACGAATCTGGCTCTGAGTCAAATCGGGGCGGTCGATAATCCTGGTTTTGATCCCCGACAGGGAAGGGGGGGAAAATACGCCCTCAGGGGTCTTCCTGGGGATGATAGAAGGAAAGTTCTCCTCAACCCATCGGAAGCATTTCTCGGGCTGTAAATCACCGACGAAGACCATAAAGCTTCCCGGGAGTAGAAAGTTCTCCCGGTGGAATTCCCTAATTTCCTCGATCAACAGTTTGGGCAGCGAGTCGAGAGTTCCATAAACGGGATGAGCATAGGAAGTTCCCTGGAAGAGAATCTGCTGGAATCGTTCATCGGCTATGATCTGGGATTCATCCTTCTGCTGTACTAACTGGCCGATTCTGCGCTGCTTAGCCTGCTCAAACTCTTCCGGGGAGAAGGCGGGCCGGGTATAGATTTCCAGGAGCAAGGCCAACAGGCGCTCCAGGTCGTCACTGAGCCCCGATATATATACAGAACTCCCATTCCACCCGGAACTGGCTGAGAAGAGGGCTCCCAGTCCATCCACCTCCGCTGCCAGCTGCAGGGCCGAACGCTGTTGAGTCCCCCGGGTGAGCATCTCAGATGAAAGGTCGGCGAGACCTTCCCGCCCCTGCGGGTCCGCCTCCGCGCCGCAGGGAAGGATCAGGTGGAGACTGACCAGAGGAAGTTCCGGCCAGGAAACGGCATAAACATTCAGGCCGTTCTTTAGAAGAGAAGAGTGAATCTTGGGAAGGGTAAAGGCTCGGGATTGAACTCCGGACTTCATTCCACCTCTCCTAAATCTTCATGTTCCTTCTGGGTGACCGGCTGGAGGGTGACGACGGTGCGGTTTTCCGGCCGCAGATATTTCTGGGCCACGCGGGAGACATCTTCTGCCGTCACCGATTCGTACCGGTCCATGAGGCTATACATCGCCCGGAAATCTCCCGCCCGTACCTGGTAGAGCCCGGCCAGCAGGCCTTTGAAGAAGAGCGTTTGAAGGCCTTGGAGGAAGTACGCCCGGGCCTGTTTTTTCACTTTCTTCATCTCTTCTCCCGGGAGCGGCTGCCGGCGCAGATTCTCCACCTCTTCCCAGACCTCTTTCTCCAGCCCATCGATGGAGGTCGAAGGGGAAGCGATGGCATAGATTTGCAAAAGCCCCGGGTCCATGGAGAAAAAAGGAGGGTATCCCATCTCCGCCTGGACTTCCACGGCTTTTCCGGGTTTTTCAAATTTCTCGAAAAAGCGGGAAGACCGCCCGGTCGAAAGAGCCACGCAGAGAATTTGCAGGGGAATGAGGTCCGGATGGTTGATGCCGGGGATGTGAAAAGCCGCAAAGAAAACGGATACCTGGGAAACTTTTTTGAAGACTGCTCGCTTCTCTCCCCTCTGGGGTTTTTCGGGGGTTATGGTGAGACCGGGTTGAGGTTGGGAAGGGATGTGGCCATAATACTTTTCCACGGTCTTGAAGGCTTCATCGGTCCGGGTATCCCCCACGATGGCAACCACGGCGTTATTGGGCGCGTAATGTATCCGGTAGTATTCCCGGCAATCCTCCAGGTTCAAATTTTTTAGGTCATAATCCCAGCCGACGACGGGCCAGCGGTAAGAGTGCTGCTCGTAAGCCAGGGCGTATAACTGTTCGATCAATAGACCAAAGGGGCTGTTTACGGAGCGCAGCTTGCGCTCGCTCCGGACAACCTCCCGTTCGGTCTCGAGGCTCTCGTCGGTGAGCCGAAGATTTTGCAGCCGGTCTGCTTCCAGGCGGGCGGCCAGTTCCAGCCGGTCAGCCGGCAGGTTCTCGTAGTAGGAAGTGTTGTCCGTAGTGGTGAAAGCGTTTAAGGTCCCGCCATTCGTCTGAATGATCCGGGAAAATTCCTCCGGGCCCACCTCGTGCGTTCCCTTGAACATCATATGTTCAAAAAGGTGGGTGATTCCGGTGATCCCGGGCCTTTCGTACCGGGAGCCGGCGGCGAAATGCACCTGATAGGTGATCATAGGTAAGGAATGGACTTCCCCGATCAGGATACGAAGGCCGTTGGAGAGACGGTGTTCAGAAAATTCCGGAATTCCCTTCACTTCATTCTTCCCAATCGATGCATTGGACCGGGCAGCTGTCGATGGCTTCCTGGATCTTCTCCTCGGAAGCCCCTGTAGGGTTATGAACCTCAGAAAGATCCTTGTCGTTCAGGCGAAAGACTTCAGGGCAAACCTCAGCGCAAAGACCGCAAGAGATGCATTCATCCTGGTTGACCACGGGAACTCTGGGCATAGCCTCCTACCTCCTTAAAATTTGAGAAACCGGAATCGCATCCCGGCGCGATAGAACGACGCAGATCATTATCGGCTGCGCTTCTCAAGGCCCAACGGCTGACCCGAGGAATGGAAGAGCTTTCTTAGAAAGCAGAAATAACCCATAAAAAATTATAACATCCGAAAAAGTGAATGTCATCCCAATTACAAGTACGCATTGTGAGTCTCATCACCGCCACTGCACTCGCTCACCCCCAGTTTTTAATTGGCATTTGCCAAGGCCCGGGGCCGGGACGCTTCGCTTGACATCATAAGGCCCTGCTTTCTCCGTGGAAGAGGCAGGAAAAAGCTTCCTTCCCCCCGCTTCCCCGGCCCATGCTCAAAGGGGAAAATTGGTGGCAGGCAAGCGACGACACTGGCTTATTGACTTGCCTCCTCGCATGAGCAATAATGCAATTCCGGGTGAGGAAAGGAAAAGCTCAATAGCCGCCCGACCGGGTAGATACAAGGATCTGAGGGAAAATGACGCGCGTTTATTTGATCCGCCATGGCACCACGGAATGGAACCGGGAGGAAATCTTCCGGGGCCGGGCGGATTGCCCACTCAATGACACGGGACGAGCCGAGGCTCAAGCTGCGGCCGCCTATCTTCGGGAGGTCGAGATCGAAAAGATTTACACCAGCCCATTATCCCGGGCCGCGGAGACGGCTGCAGCCGTGGCCGCCGAAAGAAAACTCCAGGCCATTCCTGACCTGGCCTTTATCGACCTCGATTTTGGCGAATGGCAGGGTTTGCCTTTGAAAGAGGTAAGGGAAAAGTATCCCGACCTCTACCGGACCTGGCGGGAGCGGCCGCAAGACGCCACTTTCCCCGGAGGGGAGAATCTGGCTCAGGTAAGGACCCGGGCCTGGGAAGGCCTTCTCCGGGTAGCGCGGGATAATCCGGAGAAGACAACTCTGATCGTCTCCCATCGGGTCATCACCAAAGTCCTGATCTGTGCCGCTTTGGGTCTGGATAATTCCCATTTCTGGCAGATCAAACAGGACACTACGGCGATCAATTGCCTGGAATACGCCCGGGATCAATTCGTGGCCGCCTTGATAAATGATACCTGTCATCTAAAGGGCATTCACGCTTCTGCCTGGAGGAAAGATTTTTAATGGGCAATTGGAAGCAAAGCATATCCTCCTTCTGGAATGAGCAGCTGCGATTCTATTTGCGGATGGTGTGGGACATCCTGTGGGAGGCTCGCCGGGCCTTTAGCCGGGACGGATGTATGAACCTCTCCGCAGCCCTGGCCTTCTACACCATCCTTTCCGTGATCCCTTTTCTCTTTTTGATTGTTTCTGCCGCCGGTTTTATTCTCGGCTCTTCCGATGAGGCTCACGAGATGGCCATGTCCTTTTTTGACCGGCTCTTCCCTCAAGCCAGCGCCAGTATCTTTAAAGAGGTGGGGACGATTTCCCAGCGGGCCGGGGTATTGGGGTGGGTGGGAATCTTTTCCATGATCTGGACTGCCAGCGTCATTTTCTCTTCCCTGGAGTATGCCATGGGAGTGGTCTTCCGGGTGGAGAAGAGAAGAAATCTGTTGAAGTCGAAACTCCTGGCCCTGGGTCTCTTCCCTGCTGCGGGAGCCATCTTCCTCTTTTCCATATTCGTGACGGCCTTCTCCGGAGTCATGCAAAGCTATAATTTCAAGATTCTCGGGGTGGACCTGACGCGATCTAACTTCTTCGAGTTCATGGTGGGCTACTTTTTCCCCTATCTGATTCTGGCCTTTGCCTTCACGGCCGTCTACAAAATTATTCCCAACACCCCAATTGCTTTTCGCCATGCCCTCGCGGGGGGTACGAGTTGTGCTTTCCTTTTCGAGGTGGCCAAACATTTTTTCACCTGGTATATTACCCAATCTTCGCAGTACAACATCGTTTATGGCTCGCTGGAGGCCATCGTTATTCTAGTGGTATGGGCCTTCTATTCGTCGAGTATCCTTCTTTTTTGCGCCGAGGTGGTTTCGGCCTATCGGCGAAGGGATATTACCCTGCTAGAAAAGGCTTTCATTTGAATCGGGTAGAAGATAAGGAACTTTTCATCCAGAAGAAGGCAGGAATGAAAAGTTGAAACTTGAAACTCGAAACCCGAACCCCGCAGTTCTCTGCCCGGAACCCGGCCAAAGGGCCAAGAGTCTTTTTTCTTTTTGCGCCTTCCACTTCATCGATGACGGCTTTGCCGATTCCATCTACCTTCTCCTCCCTTTTATGGCCGCGGAGCTGCACCTCTCCTTCAGCGAGGTCGGACTCCTCAAGGGCGTCTTTTCCGGCGCCATGGGGCTCTTCCAGGTTCCCATGAGCCTTCTGGGAGAAAGGATAGGGGAGTTGACCGTGATCGCCAGCGGAACCTTTGGCCTGGCGGGAGGATTCTTGCTCTTGAGTTCCGCCGCCACTTTCCCGGCGATTTTCTTTGCTCTGATCCTTGCTAAAGGCACGGCCGCGGGGCAGCATGGCCTGAGTTCTTCGGTCCTCTCCAGGGTTTTCGAGGAATCTGGGCGGCGGGGCGCAATGGGGACTTTTAACTTTGCCGGGGATGCAGGAAAAGTTGCCTTGCCGTTTCTCCTGGCTGTCCTGATCAATCTCGCAGGCTGGAGATCTGCCGTTTTCACGCTCTCTCTTGGTGGAATCGCCTCCGGAGCCGTCCTCTGGACTCTGGGTCGAAGGACCAAAATCGGTGCCTCTTTGCCCAGGACGGCAGAAAAGCGGGTCGAAGGAGGGAGCCGCTGGGGCATTGAGGATCGCAAGGGGTTTTCCGCCCTGCTTACCATAGGAGTCATCGACATCTCCACCCGGACCGCCCTACTTACTTTTCTTCCCTTTCTCCTTTTGGAAAAGAAGATTCCGGCCCCTCAGATCGGGTTTGCCCTGACGGTTCTCTTTGCGGGGGGGGCCGCCGGAAAGTTTGCCTGCGGATTTTTGGCCGAATGGTTCGGGGTCATTCCGATGGTGGTAACTACCGAGGCGCTTACTACTGCTGGAATCCTCTTCCTGTTCGTCGCCCCCGGAAACATAATTTGGTTCCTATTGCCTCTGGTTGGGGTGTTCCTGAACGGGACATCTTCGGTGCTTTACGCCACGGTTGCCGAAATCATCTCGCCCTCCGGGCGAGCGCGAGGGTATGGCCTGTACTATGCCATCACTTTAACCTCCGGCGCGGTTGCCCCGATGATCTACGGCTTCGCCACCGATTTTTTAGGGCTCTCCTTTACCATCATATGCACAGCACTGACGGCCCTGGTTACCATTCCTTTAAGCCGGTACCTCTCGAAGCCAAATATCCCTACCCCTTCTTCTGTCTGATCCCTCCAGGGTTGAGTCTCGAGAATTCAATAAATCATTCCCAACCCTATATACAGCGATATCCCCGCCCCGGTTTGCCTTTACCCATCGTCCCGTTGCTTAGGCCCCGGCATCTGGGGAGGAGTTATGAAATGATTTATGGCACGCCGCATGGGCCTGTGCTCGGTAATCGGGGCATTTTCTCAGTTGACGATCCCGCGGCAAAAGATTTATCCTAAAGGCGTCAATAAAAAATAAAGCTGGCCGGAGGCCAGAGAGCCTTTTCCATCTGGCAGCAGGTGGAAATACTAACGGACAGGTCATTGCAAGCGTGGGGTCGCAATGATGACAATAGCTCTTCCTTCATCCTTTTTCAGGTTAAATGTTAGAAAAATAGAAGAATTTTTCAGAAAAAGAAGATGGATTTCCATTCCCAATGAATGGTCCGGAAGTTCAAGATAGAGAAGGGCTATAAAAAGGCAAAGCTAGGCCAAACCATATCAAAATTATTCTGTGATTCATGCCGAACCGTCTGTTGGCCAAATATCTTCGGGGGAAGGGTTTCACTCTCTTGGAGATATTGTTCGCCCTGAGTATTATCAGCATTCTGGCAGCCATCGCGATTTCTAATTATGCAGCCTATAGAAAGAAAGCCTATGACACCGTGGCCCAAGAAGACCTGCGGCAGGCTTACATTTCGGCCATAAATTACTTCACGGATCACCCAACGGGCATCCTCACCCTGCCTGAGCTGGGGAACTATGGCTTCCGGGCCTCACCCAATGTGAAAGTGATGATTGTTAATGGCCGGCTATCCGATCTTTTTTTGATTTCTTTCTACAACATGGCCGGAGCCCAAACCTATGCAGCTTATCGCGGGGGATTGGTCCAGCCCGGGAATTCTGATCTGATTTCGGGGCAATCCAGCCAAACCGGGGTAGGCGGAGCTGGCGGGTCGACGGGTTCTCAAAATAACAACCCGGGAGGGATTGGCTCTCAGCAGGGAAACCTGACGGTGAATGCAGACGTAACGAAGGTATGCAACCAGGCGACGCTCACGGACCTGACGCAAGCTTATAATCTAGCCCTGGATTATTTAGCAAAAAATCCCGGCGAGACGGTCACCAAGGATACTCTATTAGCCAATGGCTATATTCCCAACGAGAATGTCAGTTTGTTAATTCTTAACGGTACGTCTTCGAACTTATCGATGTCTGCAGCTTTCAATTTTCCGGGCACCGCCAATTATACGATTGGCCCCTCAGGAATTTCCACCTCAACTCCATAATCTCCACCCCTCTTCCAATTTTTGAACTATCAAAATCGGCATCACGATAGGTTAGGCGAAAAAAGGGTCAGGAGCATTGCATTGGATTTTATTCTATGGTAATTTCTTCCCGAAAAATACAAAACAGCCAGGTGCCCAGGGAGACAAAGTCTTCCTGCCGCATTCAGTGAAGGGTTGAGTCCCCTCTTCAGCCGGGTTAAATGAGCAAACGGGAACAGGGGCAGGAAAGGAGGTTTTGATGGTAGGGATTACCAGCTACGGGGCATACATTCCGAAATACCGCCTCGGGCGCGACGTTATGGCCAAGGCGTGGGGACCCCGGTTCATCGTCGGGGAGAGGGCGGTGGCGAACCATGATGAAGACAGCTTAACCATGGCCGCAGAAGCAGGTTTAAACTGTCTTTTAGGCATTGACCCTAAAACAGTGGATGGATTGGTCTTTGCTTCCACCACCTCCCCCTATTTGGAAAAACAGGCTTCCACCCTGGTGGCCACAGCCTTGGATTTACCCATGGAAATCTTCACGGTTGATCAACTTTCTTCCATTCGGGCGGGCACGGCGGCATTAAAGACGGCCATGGACGCCGTGAAGGGAGGAAGTTCCAAGAATATTCTGGTAGCTACGGCTGATTCCCGGAGGGGAGAACCGGGGTCAGATTCGGAACAGCTTTTTGGAGATGGGTCGGCAGCCCTGATGATCGGGGGAGCCGGAGTGGTTGCCTCCCTGGAGGGGACTTATTCCCTCTCCGAAGAATTCATGGATTCCTGGCGGAAGCAGGATGATGATTTTATACAGAAAGGCGACGCCGCTTTCGTGCAGGCATACGGATATGGCCGGATGGTGCCCAACTGTATTCAAGGGATTCTTAGAAAATATGAGATGAAGATCGCGGACATCTCTCAATTTGTCATTCCGGCGCCGGATAGCCGGGTTTACGCCCGGGTGACAAAGTCCTTAAACCTTCCCCCCGGATCTTACCTGGAAGATCCCCTGTTGACCACGGTCGGAGATACGGGGGCTGCCGCACCGTTCCTGCTTCTGGCGGCTGCCCTGGAGAAGGCCCAGCCGGGCGAGAGGATTCTCCTTTGCAGCTACGGTGCAGGGAACACGGATGCCTTCATTCTCCAGGTCACGCCGGAAATCGAACGGTTGAAAGGCCGGCCGGGAGTCTCTTATTACCAGGCTACCAAAAAGCCATTGGCCAATTATGAGAGATTTTTGAAGTTTCAAAGCACCTTGCCCAGCGAGCCTCTGGAGCCCTATTCCTCCTGGGCTCTCCTCTGGAAGGAGAAGAAGCAGAATCTCCAACTCTTCGGCACCCGCTGTAAGAAGTGCGGGACCTTCGCTTATCCTCGGCGCAGGGTCTGCCTGAAATGCAGCGCCAAAGATGAATACGAGGATATCAAGCTGCCGCGGAGGGGCAGAATTTATACCCTGGCCAAAGATTACCTTTTCCCGAACCCGGATCCCCCCACGGTGATGGCGGTGGCGGACATGGAAGGAGGGGGCCGTTTCTACGGGCAGATGACGGACTGTGACCCGGCCCGAGTTAAGATTGGCACGCCGGTGGAACTGACCTTCCGCAGGTTTCATCAGGGGGGCGGATTCTACAATTATTTTTGGAAACTTCGCCCGCTCGATTAAGTATTTCACCCTAGAGCGTGCGCGGACCACAGAGGCATGATATGAATGAAA